>Ga0208968_1002000_pt1 | contig 10533 bp, 4 predicted proteins | sample RifOxyA3_FD_184031 | JGI IMG/M metagenome (GOLD analysis project Ga0208968, IMG submission 184031) | Groundwater microbial communities from Rifle, Colorado - Rifle Oxygen_injection A3 (SPAdes) | ecosystem: Environmental > Aquatic > Deep subsurface > Groundwater | place: Rifle, Colorado, United...
CTCCCGCGGGTGTCGGAGCGAGCCGCTCCGACCACTTTAGGCGTCAGCCCAGGTCAAACTTCGACCTTATCTCCACCCGCAACTGACGCATTGCACAGAAATTCCCGCAGTTCCGTTGTCTATGCAGGCAACGACCCCACCGGCCTTGTGCCGGTGGTGAACGGGGTTCGTTGGCTGGCTGGTGTGTGTCGCCCACCTCCCCAGTCTTTCCTGCTTCTGCAGGCGGATCGCGCCGCGGCGCGATCCGCCTGCAGAAGCAGGGCGGGGATGGATGGCGCGGGTAGCCGCTGAACCCGCTTCACCACCGGCGCAAGGCCGGTGGGGTCGCCGAACCATCCCGACCGTGCATCTCGGTGAATTGCCGGAAGACTTCTGGCGGCCGAGCGCTAGGTCGCGCGTGGGGCGCCCGTTCGGCAGCGCCGATGGGGTATTGCCAGGCGACGCCTGGTGTGGGGCGGCGGTACACTCGCGCGTCCGGGTTCGGCGCCGGCGCGGGGATAGCCATATACCGGTATGCACCCGAATGCGTCGGTTCTGACGGCAGGGCCTCGACATTACGCCGCGCAGCCTGCACTATATCAGTAGAGTACGCGTTGCGTCGAGGGTCGGGACGGCCGGGTGTCGGCCGTTGCGACCGGCGTCGGCAACGCTGTTTCTCCCGCGAGACGCGGGCGACTGCGCGCTGTGAAACGGCCTCAACAACCGGTGGTGTCAAGTTCGCCATCCAAGCGCAATGGAAAAAGTGGCCCGAGAGACAAAGACTTGAGACGAAGACCTGAGACGAAGATGGGAGACCAGAACTGAGGTCTTTGTCTCCGGTGTTAATCTCCGGTCTTTGTCTCGTCCGGCCCGGGAGGTCCACGATGAGAAGTCTGGGATTGTTCGGTTTCCTGTTGACATGCGGTGTGGTGACGGCGTCCGGGCAGAGTCTGGAGGACGGCCTGGTGGGCTGGTGGGCGTTCGACGAGGGTCAGGGAACGTTCGTCGGCGACGGCAGTCCCAGCCTGGCCGAGGGCACCGTCGACAACGGGAGCTGGGTGAAGGGCGATTTCGGCACGGCGCTGAAACTGGGCGGCGAGGACTCGTTTGTCTCCTTCCCGACGCCCAAGGGCTTGGATGGCGCCAATGAGATGTCGCTCTCCGTCTGGGTATACTGGGAGGACACGGGGCGATACCCGAACATTCTCCACGCCGGCTGGAACCCCGGTGGGTTCATGATCTTTGTGGCAGACAGCGTGTGCAGTTTCCGCATGGGACGACCGGGGCACCGCGCCAACACGGCCGGCGAGGAGTGGCGGGAGGCTTCGGCGCCACTGCTCGGCAAGATACCGCTGAAACGCTGGGTGCATCTGGCGGTCAGTTTCAAACGTCCCGTCATCACGACGTATGTGGACGGGAAGGCGGTGGGTGAGGCGAACTGGGACGAGCCGGTGTCGACATCGGGCGGGATCCAGATCGGTCGCTGGAACGACATCAGTCACAAAGGTCTGATTGACGAGTTGCGCATCTACAAGCGTGCCTTGAGCGCCGCCGAAGTGACTGCACTCGCTGCTCCCAACGGCCGCGGCGGCGAGCAGTATGTGTTGGCGGAGAACCCGATCGACACCAAGGAACTGCTGCGGCTGGAGACGCGTTGCGCGGCAATGTCGATCGGCGACAACGGGATGATCATGTCGTTGAAACAGAAGCCGGTCGCCGGGGCGCCGGAACGCGAACTGCTGGCCAAGCCGTGTCCCGTGATGAAAGCGGTCCTGAATGATGGGCGCGTCCTGACGGCGCGTGCACTGCGCCTCGAGGACGGCGGCCTGCTGGTTGCGGACCTGCCTCGGGGGCAAGGCAGTCTCAGGATCCGGGTGCTCGCCAAGCCGGAGTACTTCACGTTCACGGCGGAGGAGGTGACGGTCAAGGATGTGAAGGCATTCACCTTCTGCCAGGTGATGCCGGCGCTGAGCGCTTACCAGGGTACCATGTCGGGAATGGTGTCCGATGACGATTCCGGGGTGTGCCTGCGGAGCCTGAGCCTGAAGGTCGCGATGTCCCGCGCCCCGAAACCGCTGATGCTGAGCGTGCGGACTGAAGCGGCGTATGGCTTGACCGGGTCCAGCGCGGCTCTGGTCGCCGGGCCGCGGAGCGAGCTGGTGCCGATGCTGAAGCAGGTTCAACTGAACGAGCCGGTGCCGAAGTCCGAGCACGGCGGTGCCTGGGCGCAGGAGTCGGCAGCCACGCGCGGGTCGTATCTGTTTGCCGACCTGGCGGCGGCGGCGACGGATGAGTGGATCAGCATGGCGCGGCGCGGCGGCTTCGAGTACATGCACCTGCATGGCTGGTGGAAGACCCTGGGGCACTATGACATCAACCGCGGGTACTACCCCAACGGCATCGCCGACATGAAGACGACCGTTGAGAAGATCCATGCGGCCGGGATGAAGGCGAGCTGTCACACCCTGACCGCGTGCATCGATCCGCGCGATCCGTGGGTCACCCCGGTGCCATCCGACGATCTGATCTTGAAGGCGACATACACGTTGGCGAAACCGTTCGCGCCGGAGGACAAGGTCCTGTACGTGAACGAGAAGCCGGTCCCCGGTCATGAGATCGTCTGGAGCTATTCCTGCAACGGCAACGCGATCAAGATCGGCAAGGAGATCATTCGCTACACGGAGATTTCGCATGAACCGCCGTATGCCTTCAAGAACTGCGAGCGCGGCGTGTTCGGGACCCAGGTCGCGAGTCACGCGGCGGGCGCGACGGCGGGTTACCTGCAACAGCGCTACATCGCGTTCTACCCTGAACCCGACAGCAAGCTGGCGGACGACCTGGCAGACGCGATCGCCAATGTCTACAACACGATCGGCCTGGACGGGATCTACTTCGATGGCTCGGAAGGCATGATGAGCCGGTATGGCGTCGACACGATGCGGTGGAAGATCTTCCAGCGTCTGAAGAACGGTGGAATTACGGAGGCGAGCGAGTGGGGACACAACAGTTGGTGGTTCCATTCGCGGTTGGGCGCCTGGGACCATCCGGTCTGGGCCATGCGTCGGAACCATGATGCGCATGTGGTTCAGTCGCTGCGTTTCCGGAAGGCGGACCTGTTGCAGCCGCAGTTGGGCTGGTGGGCGCCGCGCGGGCCGACCCCCGACGCACGCGGGCATTTCCCGGACGAGATGGAGTACTTCGGGGCGAAGAACCTGAGCCTGGACGGGCCGATGTCGATCCAGAGCGTGTCTCCCTCCAAGCGCCCCTGGAACGCGCGCATCGGCGAGATGCTCACCATCCTGGGTTGGTATGAGCGGATGCGCATGGCGCGCTATTTCGTTGAGGACGACGTGGCCGTGTTGGGCGCGCCGAAGAAGGATTTCCGGCTGCGCATGAATGACCGCGGCGTCTGGCAACTGACGCCGGTGAACCTGGATCTGCACCGGATCAGCGCCGTGGGCAATGGCTCAGAGACCTGGACGGCTCAGAACCCGTACCGGGAGCAGGCATTCCGTGCGCGGGTGGAGGCGCTGTACTCCGTCACTCCGGCGGGGACCGATCAAGCCAAGGTCCTGGCGGATTTCAGCGATCTGGCAACCATCAACACGAAGAGCAGTGCCAGTGGCGTCACGCAGGAGTTGCAGGTCGAGAAGGCGGATGTCCGCGGCGGTGCGGCGAACCTGCGAATCGTGGCGACGAATGCGGGCACGTCCGCCGACGGGGCCTGGACACTCGTCGGGGCGGACTATCCGCATCCCTACCACAGCATGCAGGGGGGGCAGGCGCTGGGGGTGTGGATCAAGGGTGACGGCAGCGGCGCGTTGCTGAACGTGCAGATTCAGACCCCGTATGTCTACCACGGCGCGGTTTCCGACCATTACGTCGACCTGGACTTCACCGGCTGGCGCTATGTTGAGTTGCTGCTGCGTGAGCGCGACGCGGACCGGATGGGCGACTACCAGTGGCCCTACAGCACCTCGGCGGCAAGCCATCAGAACACCCGCAACTCGATCAACCCCGCGGCATTGTCGTCGGTACGTGTCTACCTGAACCAGATCCCGGCCGGCGGCAAGGTGGATGTGGTGATCAGCCCGATCCTGTCGCTGGGCCAGACCAAGGCTGATCTTCACGACCTGAGCCTGACCGTCAACGGGAAGCGGATGCTGTTGCCGGTCAGGATGCAATCCGGTCACTACCTGGAACTTGAGGGCGCCGATGACGGTGCGCAGTACGACGAGCGGGGTGAGCTGGTGCAGCGATTTGTGCCGGCATATCCGGACGGTGCGCCGGTGTTGGCGGCGGGGACGAACACCATCCGCTTTGACGCCAAGGGCTCTGAGGGACTCAACCTGCGCGCCGACGTCGCCGTATTGTCTCTGGGCGAGCCGTTCGGGCGTCGCGCGGCGAGTGTCGACTGGAAGGTGCTGAGCCTGGACTACGACCTGCCGCGCATCATCATGGCCGAGGATGGGACGGACAATGCCTGGACGATCCGGCGCCGCGACGAGGGCGGCGCCAGCCCGAACGATGCGGCGAAGCTGGAGTTCGAACTGGAGGTGGGGTCAGCCGGGACCAGCATGGCGGCGTACAACCATCCAGCCAGCGTATTGCTGGACTCATGCTCGGCGCCTGAGGAGTACCAGCAGGGCGGGCGAAACAACTATGCCCAGTTTGCGTTCGACAGCGAGAACCAGGGCACGGCGAAACCGGGCGTGACATTCTCCGTGGAGAAGGCCGCGAGTGAGAAATCCGCTGATGGCGGGCTGTTGTTCAAGGCGACCAGCGTTCGCTCGGACACGGGCGGCTGGGCCGCGGTCGGGCGGCGTTTCGCGCAGCCGGTCGACATCTCGACCGCGAGTGGGATCGGGCTGTGGCTGAAGGGCGACGGCAGCGGCGCGAGCTTCAAGGTGCAGTTGCGCGATGTCAGCGGCAAGTGGCATGACATGGTGACCCCGGTCTCCTTCAATGGCTGGCAATTCCTGGAGTTCCAACTTGCCGGAGCGAAACTGGATTTGAGCAAGATCGAATACATCCTCTACTATTACAACGGCTTGCCGGCCTCGCGGACGATTGACAATGTGGCAACCACCGGCCGGGCCGTGGGCTGTGTCGTTGATGACGTCAAGGCGATGCGCGATTCCGCGAAGCTCAGCACGCCGGTGTTCACGGTGAACGGCCAGTCCGTGAGTTTCCCGGTCGATCTGTACAGCGGCTATTCGCTGACCTGCAAAGACCAGGCAAACTGGACCGTTCAGGGGATCAGCGGCCAGGTGATCGCCAGCGGCAAGGTGGAAGGTGCGTTCCCCGTGCTGAACGCGGGCGCGAACGAGGCGAAGCTGACCTTCAAGACGAAGGAAGGCGACGCCTTCCGCGTGACCGTGAGCACGGTGAAGAAGTACTGATACCCGGCTCGGCACCCCCGAGGCTTGGCGTTTGGACTGGCCATGGCGCGCTGCACGTGAGCCGTGGTGAACAACACGTGTCCGCTCCGGCCGGCAATGCTGTGGGCATCGCCCTCGGCCGCTTGTCCGCACCACGGACGCAGTGCCCACAGGATCGGCAAGCTGCTTGCATTCCTGCCTGCGCAACGCCATTGTTTGCCGCGAGCAGCGCCAGACACCTCTGGGTTACCCACCGTCAGGACCGCGTCGGGTCGTCAGGGAGAGACACAACGATGAGAAAGATGCTTCTGGCAGGCGGCCTGGTTCTTGTGGGCGGATGTGTGAGCACGCCCCCCCTCGAGACGATGCGGTTTGAGGCGGAGGCATGCAGCGAGCCGGCGGCGGCGTGGACTCCGAACCGATTCTCGAAGGACACGTGGAATCTGTGGAGTACCGACGTCAAGGCGGACGAGAAGTGGTCGGGTGGCGTGGTTCTGCAGTCTCCGGTCGTCGACGAGGACCGGCCGACGGGCGACGCCGGCGCGCCCGTCCTGCACACGGTGATCAACGGTATCCCCAAGGGCGCGTATGACGTCTTCATGAATGGCACACGCGCCATCGGCATCTCGCGCGACGGCCAGACCTGGCAGAAGTCGAACGGCGGCCCGCTCTTCGACGAGCCGGTCGCGATTGGGAACGACGGCCGGTTCGAGCTGTGGGTCGATGACCGGTACGCGCAGGAGGACGGGGTCGGTTCGTGTTACTTCGACTACCTGGAGTTCCGCCCTGCCTCGGGCATCCGGCCGGCCAAGATCGGCGCGCGCGTTTTGGCGCCGAGCGCCTGCCCGCCGGTCCAGGGTTGGGCCACAACCCGGCTCGAGGAGGAGCTGGACCGGGGTCTGGTCGCCCTGACCACGCCGCGCGGCGCCTACGTCAGTTGGCGACTGCTCAAGAGCGACCCGGCGGGCGCGGCGTTCGACGTGTACCGGCGCGTCGGCGGGGGCAGTCCGGCGAAGCTGAACTCCGCGCCTGTCGTTGCCACGACCGATTTCGTGGATACAACGGTCCCACGCGAGGCGCAGGGCGTGAGCTACCTGGTCTGCCCCGCCGGCGCAGACGTTCCGATGGCTGGTGCGGCTGAGGCGCTCGCGCCGTACGGTAGCGAGCCGTTCGCGGCCGCGTATGTCCCGATCAAGCTCAAAGACGCGCGAACCCGTTTCCAGAAGGTCGCCCTGGCCGACCTGAATGGCGACGGCCAGCTCGACTATGTGATCAAGCACCCCGAGGGCAACGTCGACCCCTGGATTACGTTCTGGAAGCCGTCGACCGAGACCTACAAGCTCGAGGCCTACCTGCACGACGGAACGTACCTGTGGACGCGCGACTTGGGCTGGTCGATCGAGCGGGGCATCTGGTACTCGCCGTACGTCGTCGCGGACCTGGACGGGGACGGCAAGGCGGAAGTCGCCGTGAAGACGGGCGAGGGCGACCCGCGCGACGCGGAGGGCAAGGTGAGCCGCGGACCGGAATGGCTCGCCATCTGGAACGGCCTGACCGGGAAACAGATCACGACGGTGCCGTGGCCGAGCCGCGAGGGGTTCGTAGGCCTGACCCATGACTACAACTATCTCTGCCGCAATCAGCTCGCGGTGGCCTACCTCGACGGCAAGACGCCTTGCGTCATCGCGTTGCGTGGCACCTACAATCTGATGAAGGTCGAGGCGTATCAGCTCATCAAGGGCCGGCGCCTGGAGCGGGTCTGGGCTTTCAGCAACGACCGGCTGGAACGCAAGTATTGGGGCCAGGGCGAACACTTCACGCACGCCGTGGACGTGGACGGCGACGGTCGCGACGAGGTGATGCTGGGCAGTGTCATGCTCGACGACAACGGCTGCCCGCTCTGGACCACCGGCCTGGGCCACAACGACGCGGCCTACGTCAGCGACGTGCTCCCCGACCGGCCAGGCCTCGAGATCTATTACATCATTGAAAGAGGCCAGCCCAAGAACGGTATGTGCCTGGTCGACGCGCGGACCGGCGAGATCATCTGGGGTTACGACAAGCCCACCGTCCACGTCCACGGCGCGGGCATGTGCGCCGACATCGATCCGTCGTACCCGGGCATGGAGGGCTGGGGCGCGGACTCGGCCGAGCACAAAGTGGCAGGCGGCCCCTGGCTGTGGTCGGCCAAGGGCGAACTCCTGAACACGGCGGACCCGACCCTGCCCAAGGCCTTTGACATCTCGACCGTGTTCTGGGATGCCGACCTGCAGAAGGAATGCATGTCCGGCAAGACGCCGTGCGACTTCCGCGGCAGCCCGGTGTCCGGCATCGTTTCCGGTTCCGTCGTGGCGATTGCCGACGTGCTGGGCGACTGGCGCGAAGAGATCATCACCAGCGTTCCGGGCGAACTCCGCATCCACGTCACCACGATTCCCGCGCTGGACCGGCGCGTCTGCCTGCTTCAGGATCCCGTCTACCGCGCCGACGTGCGCATGAACTCGATGGGATACTACAAGACACCGTCACTCTCCTACTGCCCCGCCGCAACAAGCCCCAACGTCAACCTGACACTGCTGCCCCAGGCAGAGGGGAAGCGCCGCGCTCGAGTCGTGGTCAGCGCGCCGCTCGATGCCAGCCTGCAAGGCACGCTCGCTGTGGACGGTGGCCCGATCAAGGCGCAGCCGGGTCCGTTCGCCGTCGACCTGAAACCGGGCCAGGTCCAGGCGTTCGACGTTGAGTTGGACGGGACCATCCCGCCCGAGGCCAGCGACGCCACCGAGCTCACGGCGACGCTGCAGACTGAGCGCGGTCCGCTGTGCACGCGCGTCCCCATGAACATCCCCAAGCCCCCGCCCGGCAAGTATCAGACATCACTGCCCAAAGTGGAGGCGGAAGCCTTCTCCGGCCAGGGCGGCGGTGAGGTGAAGGTGCGTGCGGACAAGGCCAATGTCTCCGGGCAGGCCATTTCGCACTGGGACAGCAACGGGCACTGGCTCGAATGGAAGCTGAAGCTGCCGGAAGCCGGGCGCTACGAGTTGGTCTTCCGCTACTGCGCGTCGGGCCCGGCGCTGCGGGATGCGGCCATCGACGGCCGCCCCATGGGACAGCTCGCGCTGCCCGCGACAGGCGGGTTCGGCGACTATGGCGGCGACTGGATGGAGTTGGCCTTCGCCAAGTTCACCGACATCCCGGCACTGGACCTCGAGGCGGGCGAGCACGTCCTGCGTATCACCAACGTCAAGGACACCAGCCTAAACCTGGACTTCATTGGCTACCGCAAAGTCCGTTGACCGCGCGCTCACGGGCCGTGGCGGGGGGGAGTGTCAGTCGCGGGTGGTGGCAGTCCCGAAGCCGACACGTCGTCTTGAGCCTGCGGGCAGGAGACTGCCCGGGCCAGGATCCGAGCCGCCCGTCGTCGTGCGCCCTCTCAGGCGACGAACTCACGCTGCCCCGTAAGTCCGTTACCCACCGTGTCTATCGGCCCGGTGAAGCCGGGACCGCCGGCGCCGACGTAGCCGCCGCTCGCACCGCGGGCGGAGTCGGTCACCCAGAAAGAATACAGGTCGCCCCGGTCTTGCCGGAACCGGAAGCGCACGGCCTGTCCGCGCAGCGTGGCCAGGCTCGCATCGCGCCAGCCGATTTCCGTGCAGGTGCTGTTGCCGAGGAACGGCGTGCAGTCGTCCGCACTGAAGCCGCGGACCGCTTTGCCGTCGGCGCCCACGACTTCGACCGAGAGCTTGGCCCCGGCGGTGTTGGCGTTGACGAACAGGCGGCTGCCGCTGAACCGCACCGGCCGCGTCAGGAGCGTGGCACCGGGGAAGCGCGACTGCATGGACGCGAACCCGTCCCGGCGCAACTTCGCCAAGCCCACCGCGCCGTTGGCGTAAGTCCCGTTGACGTACCACGTGCCGCCGACACGGGTCGGGTCGCCGGCGTAGGCGGAGTAGAAGAACCACAACTCGTCACCCACGACGTGACACATGCCGGCACTGGACTCGACATAGCCGTACTCCCACGACCCGGGTTCGCGCCGCGCACCGATGAACGACCGGCGATCGGGACGATGCCAATGGAACCCGTCGCGGCTATACCCGACCGTGAGTTCGGTCAGCTTCGGCAGGCCGAACTTCTCGCCGATGTGGTTCGGCGGGCCGCGCAGGATCTGGTGGAAGCCAAGCATGAGGCTCTCGTATGCGATCGCGTCCAGGTTGTAGAGTTCCGGATAGCAGTCCACGCCGTGGTCCATGCAGTCGGCCCGGAGCCAGTGCGGCGGTTGCCCCGGCGCCCAGACCCCGCTCTGCAGGAAGTCGTCGTGTTCCCAGTAGAACCGGCTGCGCCACGCGGTCGGGTGCCAGGCGCGGATGCTCTGGACCCACTTGCGTCGAAACGGGTTGTAGAACATGGTGCTGCGGTCGTCCATGATGCCGGTCGGCTGCGGTTCGCTCCAGTGCACACCGTCCGGAGAAGTCATGAGCAGACCCGGGAACGTGCCCTTGCCCGGCGGGTTCGGCTCGCGCAGCAGCATTTTGAAGCGCGTTGCCGGATCGGGCGTACCGTAGTCGATCACCACACTGCCCGAATCGGGGTGCAGATCGCGCGGCAGGCACAGGTTCGTGCCGGGGACCACATCGAGTTTCGGGCGCTCCCAGTGCACGCCGTCCGCACTGGTCGCGTAGGCCAGGTGCCCGAGGTAGCCGGTCATGTACCACATCTTGAAGAGCCGGTCCTGGGCGTCGAACCACACGCCGCCGCACTTGGCGACGGCGCAGGCCGGATACGCCGGGTCCAGTTCCTCGGCGCTCTGCGGGAAGAAGATCGGATTGCACGGATGCTTCACCGGCTGGTGGAAGGCGCGCGTCATGGTGGTCCCGCCGGCGTCGACAAGGAAGTCATCAACCAGGAGCTGGCGCCCCAGGTCGATCGGGACGATCTTCGGCGGTGTTTCCAGGTACGGCACACGCTGCGGCTGCGCACTCTCCAGGTTCACATCCCGCGGCGGCCATTCGTCGGGGAGTTCAATGCCGTTGTAGAGACGTTCGCTCATGGGTGGGATCTCCTTCTGTCTTCCTGCCAGTTCGTCCGGCGCGCTGAAGGTAATGCGTCAGTGGCGGGTGCTGGGCTGGGGGGGGGCTCGCCAAAGTGGCGGGACCGGCTCGGTCCCGCGGGTGTC
>Ga0208968_1002001_pt1 | contig 10530 bp, 11 predicted proteins | sample RifOxyA3_FD_184031 | JGI IMG/M metagenome (GOLD analysis project Ga0208968, IMG submission 184031) | Groundwater microbial communities from Rifle, Colorado - Rifle Oxygen_injection A3 (SPAdes) | ecosystem: Environmental > Aquatic > Deep subsurface > Groundwater | place: Rifle, Colorado, United...
AGTTGAGGTCGGTATCACCTTCTTTAGGATAGGGATAATTCCAAACCGGATTTCCTTTCAGATCAAAAATGGTCCCGCTACAGTCTGCAAAACCTTTTGTCCCGGTAATTATTTCTTTTTTCTGATTGCTGCATCCACTAATTTGCCGGGCAGCGCAATGCGTATGCATTCCATTATCATAAACATAGTCTATACTGAAGAAGTCGTACTGGTCGCCGGTCACTCTTCGCTGTCTGCCACCCCAACCGATAGCCTTTACGGGGATTTTCCCTACAAACCAGTTCATCACATCTACTTCATGAATAAACTGTTCTACAATATGGTCGCCTGATAACCAGCAGAAATTAACCCAGTTACGCAGCATGTATTCCATGTCTGACTGTCCAGGCAATCTCTTTATAACCCAAAGAGAACCGCCATTCCGGATAATATCGGCGCTGACAACCTCGCCAATTTCCCCGCTGGCCACTCGTCTATAGGTTTCCATATAATCTTTTTGTACTCTTCGAATGGTCCCGCTGATCATACTCAAGCCCATTTGCGCTGCTTTTTTCGAAGAAATCAATACCGAACGTGCGCCTACAGGGTCAACCGCAATAGGTTTTTCCATGAAAATGTGTTTCCCTGCATTAACAGCAGCTTCCACGTGGGCAGGACGGAAATGAGGAGGAGTGCAAAGTAGCACGATATCTACTCCTGAGTCAATTACTTTCTGATAACTATCAAAACCGGTAAAGCATTTTTCATCAGCAACCTCAATATTCCGCTCCTTCTTTAATGTTGCCCGGCATGTATCCAGTCTATCCTGAAAAACATCGCCAAGAGCGACAATCTGCAGATTAGGTCCTGCATCAAAAAAATTAACTGCAGCTCCTGTTCCTCTGCCTCCGCAACCTATGAGGCCGGCTTTTAATACCTTGCCATCCGGAGCTTCATTAAGCTGCACAGGTAACTTAAGCTCAGTACCTTTTTTCTCTGCTCCGGTGCATGAGGCCAGTAATCCTGCCGCACCAAGCGTACCAATGGTACCCAATGCAGTGTTTGATAGAAAATTGCGGCGACTTAATTCTTCTTTGGTTTTCATATTTAATATGCTTATTGAAACGGTTATTAATTGAAGTAATAAAAAGGTCGGCTAATAAAAATAAATTACAATAAAGTGATCTCAATGCGTTTGAATAATATTTCAGCGCCTTCGGATTGGATCTGTATGCGTCCTTTTTGAGGCTGAACATCAAAAGCATGATTTACTAATGTGCCGTTAAGATAGATAAAAATCTCCTTGCCCTGTACAATGCACTCTATTCTGTTCCATTTACCTACTGGTTTTTCAATATCTTTTGCCCCGCGAAATCCTTTAACATCCTTCCATTCAGGATCACGACCATACCAATTGATACGTCCGTTGTTAATAGTCACCAGATTACCGCCGGGTTTGAAGACATAAGATCCGCTCTGTTTTTCAGGCTCAACAGGACAAGTAATAGAAAACTTAGTACTGCCGTCTCCGACGACCAGCAAGTCACCGGTACCTCCCTCTATAATCTGGCATTCAAGAGAATACATCCATATTCCGGAAGAACCGCCATCTTCTCCGGTTGAATGTAACAGCACACCGCTATCTCTTGCTTTCTCTATCCTGGGAGCAAATGTAACGTCACCCCATTTAAACTCAACCACAAGTTTGTAATTATCATATTCGTCACTGGTAGTTATACAGCCAAATTCCTCGCCCGAGATTCGTATCAGGCCATTCTTTACTGTGAACACTTTATTAGGGTCATTATTCCGCCCCTTCCCTTTAAGGAAAGTGTACCAGCCGTCAAGGTTCTTCCCGTTGAACAACTGTATTTTAGACTTTTGGGGATTTTTTTCGACAGAGAATAGATCAGGCCGTGCAAAACCGGTTTTAGTGAAACTCGTCATAGAAACGGTAAAGATCAGGAATATAAGAAATAGTTTTTTCATGATATTTTCTTTATTTTAGTTATAACCATTAAAACAAAAAGGCTTTTTCTACGAAACGCGCCACTCCTGCCAGAAAATTGCTAAGGGAGTTCCGGAGCCACCTGAGCAGCCGAAGTCACCCCTGATGGTAGCTCAATGATCCTAAGATTGCGAAAGTGAATCTGTGCTCCCTCCGATTCCAGACAGATATATCCCTTCTTTTGTGATGAGTGGCTGAGGCCATTGACAAATTTACCGTTTACCGCGAGCTTGACCACACCGTCAATGCATGATACATCGTAGGTATTCCATTCCCCCCGACCCAAAGCCCGGTTCTCAATCGACTTGCTCCTGGTGCCCCTGGGATTGTCGGGTACCGTTTCGACTCCGCCAACACCGAAGATTTCGCCATGAACGTAAGCGATAGGCGGGGCAACTCCATCCTTTGTATTAAGTCTGACCCAATCCAGTTCAAGCATTTGGACTTCCACTCCGTCGGGCAGACGATTCTCACCGGGATTGGCATTACTCCATACGAACATTCCTGAATTTCCACCCGGTTCAAGGTGTTTCCATTCAATATGCAACATGAAATTTTCATATTGCTTTTCAGATCGCATAACGCCGGTGGGCTGACCTGAACAGACTAGTAAATCTTTATTTATTTTCCAGGTATCAGGACTAGTATTTACATTTATCCAATGAATGGAGTTCCCTTTGTTTTTTGAACCAGATGTCAATTGACTTAATTCAATTTCACTTCCAAACACAATGGATTTTGATTGCGCATTTAGAAAGTAGTTGAGGTTTAAAACCAGAAGTAAGGAAAATACGGTTTTTATTAATAAATTCATTTTAGGATTTATTTTGAAGAATATATTAAATTTGGTTTATAACCTAATGAATATCTTTTTTTTCACTTGGTCAGGTGAAAAATATCGTCACGGATGAAAATTACATATTACTGTGAGAAATATCAACTTTTTTTGAAAAATAAGTTTTACAAATAGAGAGAGAGAATGAGACCCCGAAATAAATCCAGCGATTTTTCAGGTGCTTTTCATTTTAGTATAAGCTTCATAATTTACTCATTTATAATTGTTTAATATGTTTTTCAATAGAATTAAATATGGCGGCATTTTTTTTCATTATTAATAAGGTAATAAGGTTGCTTTTTCCCCTGTTCGTCTTTCTACTAAGGTTTGATGGAGAAAAAGAAGGTTTTATTTAGAATATAAAAACCTTATTTTCAATTTGTTAACCTTAGTAGAAAAGTTGCACATTAGATTTTCACCTTATTACCTTATCTGTCGCAGCTAAAATATCTAATGAATAATAAAAATGGATACCGCCATTTTTTATGCTTTTGCATTTCCACGGGGAAACTTTACATTTAGCGATTTAATCAATAAACATGTTCAGGAATCCATTATCAATAAGCTTTATTGCCATTTTTATGTTGTCGCACGGGTTAAAAGCTCAGATACCGGCAGATAAGACCAGGAGAAAAGCCTCCTTCTATTCAAAAAGGGACAGCCTTTCAATTAATAGCATGGTAAACAAAGATTTCATCATTCGGGTTAAAAAACTGACGGGCAATATAAAACTCGACGGGGAAATCAATGAGGATGACTGGCTGAAAGCTGAAAAGGCGACTGATTTTTATATGGTATTACCTTATGATACCGGCCATAGTGTTTCTCATTCAGACGTGATGATGACGTATGATGATAAAGCATTTTACGTTGCAATGATTGCTTATGACACGCTTCCCGGAAAACGTATCGTTGAATCGTTGAGGCGTGATTTTGGATTTGCCAGATGGATGTTCCGGCAGATTGGACGGGCAACCGTTATAACCGACTGGCAGGTCTGGAGTATAATATGGCCAGTGCAGACGATTTTTTTGCCGGAAAAGTTTTTGGTTTAAAATCTTTTACACCCTTAATGAATTCCTCAGAAGAGTTTTCTCAGGGGCTGGATTTGACCTATTCACGAAAAACATTTCTTCTGGAACTGAAGGAGTATTACATTGGTAAGGATTTTAATGCCGAAGCCGGCTATGTTCCACGTGTCGATTTTCTTCAACTCAATCCACGGGTAACAGTTAATTAGTTTATTTATCTCCTGCGAAAATGAAGGATTCGTGCAATAAAGAATTGTCGATTAAAATAGCTTCATCAATCAGATTGCAATCAACGCTTCGGTCGAATCCGCAGATAGAGGTCAGAACGTGCTCAATTCCATTTGTATATATTTCAACGAACTCCCGATCAGAAGGCAATATGTTTCCTGATTCGTCGGTGGCCCTGAAATGACAGGCGCAAACCAATGTTTTAAGAATTAAGTCGTAAGGAAGGCCCGACTCACGGGCAAGGTGGATTGCACCTGCCAGACGATCATCAGTTCCAAGTTTTCGGTGCAGGTCGCATCCTACTCTGTAAACCGTGTCACCCAATGCTTTGTTCTGAAATCGTCTAAGTAAATCGTCGATATGATCGGTAAGCGATTCAACTGTAAATTCCCCGGGGTATCTTTTTAGAAGGATGTTGGCTGCCTGCAACATGGTATAACAAACAATCTCTTTTAATTTACTGTCGGATAATACTTCATGCAAGAGGCTTAAGTCAGGATGAGAAAGATAGCCCAAATAGGCGGCAGCAGCATGTCCCAGGTTGTGAATAAATAATTTGCGGTCGACCCAGGCTTTTATGTTGTCTTTCGGGGTTAATCCTTCAATTTCAGGTATCGGGTTCCTGAAGGCCAGTTTATCGAGAATCAGAGTGTTATAGGGTTCTGCAAAAACCTGAAGTATATCTTCTTCCATATCTCTTTTCTGCATGACTGGCACCATTTTACCTATACTTGTTTCGATCAGGCCGACCTGTTCGTCTAAAGGATACCCTTCCGGCAGAAATTTTTTAAGTTCGCTGTGCATGAATTCTGCCGCATTCCGGAGATTTTCCGCGATGATGATATCAAGTGGAGTGGCTCCTGCGGTTTCGTATCTTTTTATTAAGCCATCGGCAACCATCGGGGCAATGGATTTTAGTCCGGTTGAACCTACCGATACGGCTACAATTCTTGCTGATGCAATTTCTTGAGAAATTTTTTCCACATCACCGGCAAATACGCCACGCACATTCTGAATAGTGATGACCGACTCCATTTCTCCTTTAATTACAATATTGTATCCATGCCGAAGGTTTAGTTCATCAATAACGGGTTTAAAAACGTCTATAAAAACAACTTCGTAGCCGCCAAGGCTAAAGAGCTGACCGATAAAAGAGCGGCCAATTTTACCGGCACCAAACATGACCAGTTTATTTGGAAGTTTGTCTGTCACAACGATGAAATTTGTTTGATATATTCGTCTTTAAATCCTTTAACTATTTCATATTTCTCTCCTGTTCGTTTTTCTATGTAAGTACCTCCGACATAGAAGCAGGCAAATCCTCCGGAAGCGACACCCCAGGCAATTGCCCCGGTCAGGTCAAATTTTCCAACTGTTAAAGATTTCAATTGTGTAGCCAGCGAAGCAATGACACCTCCGGCAAAATTATCTCCGCAACCGGTGGTATCTCCTTTCGATGTAGGATAGCGCAAGAAATCTTCATTCACCTTTTTAGAAACCGGCCAACTGGAAAGATCCGTTTTTTCGAACAGGCTGCCATCAGAAAAGGCATAAAGCTCCCTTGCCCCGTTGGTAATAATTAATGCCGGAATGTTCTGACTGATAAAGTATTGGGCTGCTTCCGTGATCGATTGTTTTCCACTGATTTTCAAGGATTCTTCGCAATCCATGATGAGCAAGTCGATTAAACGCAAGTTTTCCGGAGTATCGACCAAAGGCCAGGGGCGGTCAGGATGGTCTTTCTCGTTGCGAAAATCGAACACCGTGTTTACAACCGTTATGCAACCGTTTTCTTTTGCCCGCGACAGCAAGAGGCTTAAGTTGTCGTGAATGCGGGGAACAAGGGCAGTGCCACCAAAGCATACAATATCAGCGTTGAAGAAATCCTGGCCTAACAGTTCGGGAGAATAGTCCCAGGCTGCTCCGATATTATTAATGAAAGTCCTCTCTCCGTGGTTGTTATCGTAAGTGACATCGGAAAGTACATCAGTAAACGGTGTCTTCTTTTTCGATATTTTCTGATAATGATCAATGTTTAACGGTGTTTTTCTGACTAGCTGGTTAATCATTACGGCTGTGTCATCACTGCCGGCCCCACCGTAAAAGCGAACCTCAAATTCATTTTCATCCAGCAATTGTGACGCATTGATCAGCGAAACAAGACCCGGGCCGCCAATGTTGAATGCAGAAGGCGATTCGCCTCCGGTTATCTCCCTGCTAATTGCGGAATAGGACATGCCGGAGAATTTTTCGAGTTCTTCGGTGAAAACCAGTTTCCCGGGGGTTAGACCGCCATCACCTGGTTTCTGCGAAAGGTATTTAAGAAACAGAGGAGAGTGAAACCTCACTCCAGTGTATAAATAGTCGGCAAGTGCACAACCGGTTCCAGCAACAATTATTTTACCACTGTCCATCTGTTAAATAAATCTTTTGTAGTCAGAGACAAGCAAATGCAAAGGTTCTTCATCTTCTTCAATTACCGGGAACCGCCCGATTGATTCATAAAAGCAGTTGTCTGATGTGTCGTCGTTTACCATGCTGACTTCACCTACCAGTACTTTCCCTTTCCCGGATTCTCCGTAAAACCGGTGGTACATGCCCTGCTCAAGGCAAATGCTTTCACCCGGGCTGAGCACCACTTTGCCACCGGCAGCAACGGTACGGTTTACACCATCTGTTTTAAAGTGTACAGGTGCGGTATCAAACATTTTGTCAGGTGTTGAATTATACAATTCGATGACCAGGTTTCCACCTCCACGGTTAATTATGTCTTCCATTTTGGCCCAGTGAAAATGCATGGGTGTTTCCTGATTTTCTTCAACAATCATGATCTTCTCGGCGTAAGGTTTTCTATCCACATTAATTTTACCGTTCCGGATGGTGAATAAAAATAATCCTCTGTTATAGAAATCACCCGAACCGAAATCAGTGATGTCCCAGCCCAGCATGTTTTCGACGATTTCCAGAGCATCCTCTTTATTTTTTTTCCAGTCAACCACGCTCCAATAGGCCCACGGAGGTAACATAAATTGTTTTTCAGCCATAAATGCTTTTGCATTTTTCAGGATCTGATTGATTTCGCTGCGTTTCATGTTTATAACTTGTTTTTAAATTGCCACATGGAACTCCCAAATAATTATCCTTCTGTGTTAGAAAGATTTTCTCATGGTCGTTTCATCTTGATTTTTTTAACAAAGATTGTTTATTTTTTTGATCAAAGAATCGATTTCGTCTGCACCATGAGAAAATTCGATAGTCTGAACAACTATTGACCTTTAACAAAACGATTAAATAATCTCCGAATTCCACAATGCATTCAGAAATTGCTCTGCGGGAATAATTTCCACACCATTCATAATTCTTGAATATTTGTCTAAAGAGACTACAATGGCTCTGGCTTGCGGAAAATCTTCTATAAATGCTTTTAATCCCTTTAGATGACGTGATTTTACTTCGTCAGTCGATTTTATTTCAATAGCAATACGCCCATTCCCAATAATCACATCCACCTCGTATCCTGAACTTGTTCTCCAATAGGTGATATTTTCAGTTGACTGCGTGTAACCTAAATAGGCAATTAATTCCTGAATAATTAAATGCTCGAATGAATGACCAAAAATTTCCGTTCCGGGAAGTATGTTTTTGCGGTTCAGTAAATAATTGGCAATACCAACATCAAAAAAATAAAATTTAGGCGCCTGTATTGCCCTACGTTTTACAGTGGCTGTAAAACCGGGAATTAGATAACCGATCAAGGTGTCGATTAAAATTTCGAAATAATCTTTTACTGTACGGTGATCGATGCCGCAATCCTGTGCAATATTTTTATAAACAATCATTTCACCATTGCTCAAAGCTGCAACCTCTAAAAAACGTGAAAATGACTTTAAATTTCTGGATAAAGCTTCTTCCCTGATCTCCTCGTTCAAATAAACTCCAATATATGCCCGAAATCGCTCCCATGGATTATTGATCATATAGTGCCGCGGAATCAACCCATTATTGACTGCTTTGGTCAGATCAAAATCAGGAATTTCTGCACTAACCAAGGGAAACAGTATTTTTTTCAGGGCTCTTCCTCCCAATAGATTTGCCCCACTTCTGATTAACTTACGAGGACTTGATCCACTTAAAATAAAGCGGATCTTCTTTTTATGGATCAAAGCGTGTATTTCGTCTAAAAGTTGAGGAACCTTCTGTATCTCATCTATAATTACAAGTTCACCTTCTTTCATCGATTCTAACTCCTCGCGAAGCAATGAAGGCCGACGAAGGAACCGTTCAAATTCCTGTGCTTGTAATAAATCATAGTATCTTGCTTGCGGATAGATTTGCTCAAGTAAAGTTGTTTTCCCTACCTGACGTGCACCCCATAAAAAGATACTGTCGTTATTCTCATCTTCCAATGTCAATTTGCGGATATACATACCACTATTGCTTTTTTATCATGATAAAATTACATTACATGTCGCAAATATAGCAAATAATGTTGAAGCTTTTAAGCGGATATTGGAAATAGTCATTCAGCCAAGTTCGATGTTATCCAAAGGATACCATTGGGTTTTTTCAATGATCTTCGATTCAAGTTCCTTTTCGAAATTAAGGTTCATAAAATCGATGATCCGGTCTTTTTGGGGAAACAGGCTGTGACAATAGCGGGGAACGATATTGTCAGGAACGATTCCGATGAAGTCATTTCCTGAAACCATGTCAAGAATTTGCTCTGCATCGCTCAACTCAAAAGGAATTTTGTTTTCATACAGGGCAAGCGCCATTCGGACCGTTTCTTCTACCCGTACAATACTTGATCCAGCCAGACGAACAGCCCATTTCCCGTCATTTTCTGAAACGAACAGCGAGATATGGGTAGAGTTTCCGCCCCTGCAAATTTCCCATGGATGTGCGCCAAACGTGCCTCCACTTTGATACCAATTGTAAAATGCCTGAGGTGAATCGGCTAGTCACTTCAACGATCTTTTCAGCAAGCCAGTGAACGAAGTTTTCAAGAAATTCTAAATTCCAGCCAGATTTGCCTTCGGTTGCTGGTTGCTCCTGATTGTTTATGTTGAAAATCAGCTTGTCGCCAAAATAGAAAAATAAATCGTTCCTGAATTTTACCGTTTGAAATTTATACCATTTTGTCTTTTGGGGATAATAATCTTGCCAAAGTTCTACAAACTCATCCAGATTGTTCACCTCCCCGCTTTCCTTGCATTCCTCATAGTCGCCGAAGACCTCCACCGGGCCCCTTTCCACTTCAACCCATATTTGTCTGATATCATCGTCACCAAAAGGTTTTATACAACCTAAAGAGACTTGAATTTCCCTTAGACACTGATAGATTTTTTGATTCATCAAATCCGGATCCGATTTGAGGTTATCGATTACAGCATCAATCTGTGGAGCAAAAAGTGGTGGCATCATTATAGGTTCAATCTTGACATTAATGGATCAAAATTACATGTTTATCTTGAGTTGACCATGCAGTCAAAAAAACATTAAAACAACAGTTTTATCCTTTATATTCGATAATATATAGCTATATTTGTCGAATATAAACGACAATATTAGATGGAAAAAGAAACTGCAAAACTTTTAATCGCTGAATATCAACAAAAAGCAGTTGAGATTTCATTTCAGAAACGGCCATATATATTTGAGGACAAACTCAATTATGTGTTAGTGGGTTTGCGACGTGCCGGAAAATCATACCTGATGTTTCAACAAATTCGCCACCTGTTGGATGCGGGACATTCGAAAGATGAGATTCTTTATTTTAACTTTGAGGATGACCGAATTGCATCGTTGGCTACCGAAGATTTAGACCGTATCAAAGTTTGCTATGAAGAGATGTTTGACTGCAAACCAATATTTTTCCTCGATGAAATACAAACAGTTGATCGTTGGGAAAAATTTGCCCGCCGTCTTGCCGATCAGGGTTATCGGGTTTATGTGACCGGAAGCAATGCGAAAATGCTTAGTAGTGAAATAGCTACTACCCTTGGTGGCCGGTACATCATTCAAAATGTTTATCCCTATTCATTTCAGGAGTATTTATCGTCGTCAGGGATCGATATTACTGACCTGAACTTTATGTATCGCTATCGTAACGAGATCGTAAAAACTTATGAAAATTATTTCCGCTTTGGTGGCTTGCCGGAACTAAATCAGGTTACCGAAAAACGGGGCTGGTTAAGCAGCCTTTATCAAAAAATATTTTTTGGCGATTTAATTACCCGTTATCAGATACGAAACGATTTTGCGTTGCGGGTACTCATCCGCAAATTGGCCGAAAGCGTTAAGCAACCCACTTCATTTAACCGATTGGCAAATGTTGTGTCTTCATCAGGAAAAAAAATCAGTACCGACACGGTGATTGATTATTTATGCTATCTAAAAGAGTCGTGGTTGATATTTCCGGTAGAAAATATTTGTGCAAAACTGGCCCA
>Ga0208968_1002007_pt1 | contig 10517 bp, 3 predicted proteins | sample RifOxyA3_FD_184031 | JGI IMG/M metagenome (GOLD analysis project Ga0208968, IMG submission 184031) | Groundwater microbial communities from Rifle, Colorado - Rifle Oxygen_injection A3 (SPAdes) | ecosystem: Environmental > Aquatic > Deep subsurface > Groundwater | place: Rifle, Colorado, United...
CCCCAAAACCCCAAAACCCCAAAACCCCAAAAATAAATTAAATTAATTTATAATTAATTTAAATTAAATTAAAATTAAACTTAAAATTAAAATTAATCATTAAGTTGTGTTATCATTGCAACTCCTCTTTTTATCCAATGATTTTGCTACTAATTTTTATTAGTTTTTAAATTTATTGATAATACAAAATTAGTTGAATGTCCTGTAGATAATAATGATCCTGCTCTTTTAGAAGTTTTATATACTGGACATTAATAAAAAGAATTATACTTTGGCTTTTTAGAATTTTAAATTGGAATTAACCAAATTATTGGCATTTTATTAAATAAAATCATTGATTACTATTATTATAATTATGATTTTTCCTAATTCCATTTTGCACATTATAAAAATAATCCATTAATATAACATCCATTTTATTGTATTATTAATTTTTTTTAGTCTTCACTATTCATAACTTAAAAATCAAATTTTAATGTATCTATAGGAATATGAATTTTTCTCGCATAATTTTGCAAAATTCCTGTTAAAAATGATTGGGTAAAGAAAAATGCGGATATCCAAAAATTTGTAGGCTGACCATTTTTTATCCAATTTTCAAAAAATTAAATTCTTTTTAAAAAATCATTTATCCATGAACCTAATAATTTTCATGATGGATATGATTATTTCTACCAAATTTAAGGTAAATTATTATCAAAAATAGAATTTCCTAATGATTACAATTATTGCGTCATTACTATTTCTCCTTTTAATGCTTTTATTAATTGAACTAATGATAATTTAATTGCTTTAACTAAATTATTAAATTTAATTAATTATTGCTAAAGTACTGTATTTAATGATTATTCATATTTAATTGGGAATTTTTCGATTCATTATGCAAGTTTAAATTATTATGGTATTTTTTAAAGAATATTTTTAGATTTTTATTCTAACTAAAACTCCAATAATTGATTACCTAATTACATTGTCTTAGGAAGCATTAATAACATTGAACTAAGTAACTCATTTGTATCATTTATTGCACTTGTATATTCAGCATTATTATGCATTCCAAAAATATCTGGTGTATCATTTAGAGGTAAATTTTTAATATATTTGACATAATCTTAAATTTCCATTTGCGGTGGTATCAAATATTATTTATTTTAAGAAAATAAATAAATGTTTTATGTTAAAATTTTTGGATTATAAAAATATTATAAAATTGTAGCCATCGTTCTTCGATCTTGAAAATCTGTTACTCTTCCTCCATAGTTTGTTTATGCTACTCAATATTTTAAAGCTTACCATTGAATTTATTAATAATCTACTAAAAACATTTTTAATTGGGAAATTGAAATTTATAAATCGGAATTTGAAAATTAATACTGTATATTCCACCCGAGTGATCCATATTTTCTTCTTTCAATTACTATTGCATTAAATAAACACAATGAATATAATAATTTTTCCCAAACTGTCTGTTTTTTATTCATATTCATAAAATTCTTTTAAAATGAATTATAATTTTTCAATAAATGATTTTTTATTCCTTTAGGAGCTTAAGTAGTAATTTTAATTCCATTTTGTAAGACAGAAACAGGAAATTTATTTGTCGGCATTGAAGTTAACCATAATCTAAATTTACTTGTTGGTTATTATTTTAATTCTTCTATTTTTTTTTATATTTATGTTAAAAAATTTCCACCTAAATGCAAATTTTGTAAAATTAACCAATTATCTCTTTTTTTGCATTATTAAATTTTTGTCTTTGCTATTTGATCTTGTCCTTGCCCTAAAGATAATACAGAAAACTAATTAACCATTCCAATTTTTTATGCCAATTTTCTTAATCCAATAATTGGATCTGTTCCTGGAGATAATATAAATATAATTGGTATATTGTTTTTTGAATTATCAAAAATTTCTTATAAATTGTAAGAAGGATATTATAAAAATTTTTAGCCTAAAATTTATTTTATAAATTGATTTATACCTTCTTTTAATTTATCAGGTTTTATTGCTTTAATTATCATTAATTTCTAAAATCAATTTAATTGTGTATCTAAATTCTCAGGCCATTAGCAAGATTAAATACTAATATTTTCATTATTTTTTCATATTTTTTCCCATTTTTAAATATTTTTTTAAAAATCTTAAACAAAATTATTAAATGATGCTAATTTACTTATTTCTAAAATATTTTTCCATCATTGATCACTCAACCATTTGTTTTCAACTTTAATAGGATTAAGTTTTGATAATTAGAGTGAAGATGAACCTATAATTAAAAATCTTATTTATTCCTATGTTATTTTTCCATCTAATTGAAGTATTTTAATAGCAATCATAAAGCAAATTAATAATTTATGTTTTGAATATAAACTAATTCATACATTATTAAATAATAATTCGACAAATTTATTTTTAATTTCTGTTAATTTTTCTAGAATATCTTGAAATATTTTATTTGTTTTTAATGATTTGTAATAAATAGATTTATACCATTATAATGAAAATTGGTACATAGGATCAACAAATGATAAATCTGATATTAAGAAAAATAATTATGCAGCTCTATTTGCAATTTGATAATAATTTTTTCTTACTCTTTAAATTATTTCCATATTTTTATTTAATTATTCTAAACTTTTTTATGAAGAATTTGCTTTTGACTTTGATGCTCTTAATGCATCTATTAATTTATCATCATCTAATATTTTTTATTTTTATGTGTTTAGTTTATCTAAAATTTAATCTTATCATATTTTAAGTTATTTCATATTTTTTGCAATATTTTAAATATATTTAATTCGATCTTATTCTCTTTTCCTTTATTAATGTTCAACAATAATATGAAGCATTTGATCTTATAATCCTTTTTATGTAATCATAAAATTTACAATATTAACATCTGCTCAAATTTATGGCAAATAATGGGGTCTTCGTAATTTTGTTGTTATATAAAATTTAAAATCATTCATATAATGAATTAATTAATCACCCATTTTTATTTTACTAACACCATTTATTTTTATTATATTTTTATTTAATAATACTTAAAATCATGGATCTATTTTTTAATAAATTTAATGTAAAATAACAGTTTTACCTAAAGAAATTGCTTAAGATAAGATTTTAATCTATTTTGATGTTTAATGAGTTAGTTTAATTATTTAAATTTTTTATTTATGCATTTTTTTGATCCAATTAAAAGCCTAATTCTATGGGTCAATTAATAAAGGCCATTTTGATGATTTTTACATAATAATTGCATTATCCACAGAATAATTATCATTTGGTAAACTACATTGCTACCATTATCTAATTTTTAATGGAGTGCATAATGTTTTTTGTATTGCAAATTATTTAGATTTTGGAATTTTTAATTAATTCAAAAGTTGAATCCAAGATTCAATTCATTATTTCCTATATTAATCTGGAAAAATTCCTAAATACACTATTATTCCTGATGAAAGTAAAATATCTCCTATTAAGGTTCAGCTTTATTCTTTTAAATTATCAGATTATTTTAACCATCTAATATTTTACTTTTTCAATTATGTTAATACATCACTTGCTCTTTGTTGCTTTTTTTTACATTAAATTCTTTATTTTTCCAACTTATCTTTTTTAGCATTTGCTTAATTAAATTATTACTTTAATTTTTTCATTGTCTATTGCTTTTAATCCAAAATATCAAATATTTATTTCCATTTCTAATAAGCTTTTTTTGCTTATTACGATTTTTAATTATATTTTTTTTTCAATGGCGCGACTTATTTTGCAACCTAATGGTAAATTATCATTGCTTTAACCCATTTTGATAATCCCCAAGCTGCAGAAGAAGCTTTTTTTACATTTTAATCAGAGTAACTTTAACTTTATGTTATTAATTTTACTTAATTTATAACTTTATCATCCATTTTATCTTTATTTTTTTATAATTAAAAAATTCTTTTTTTTAATTTTGCATTTAATAATTGTTTTTGAGCCGGTACCCAATAATTCATTTTTTTTTATTTATCTAATGGTCCAGGTTTGATCGGTTTTATTCCTCACATTATGCACAATGATTTTACTACAAGTTATACTGCTATGGTTGGATTCTTAATTGTTGAAATTAATAAAATATCTCCATCTTGAATATTATTAACTTATTTTGTAGCTGCATCTAAAAATGGAAGTGCTTTTTGTAATACTGCTTGACATTATGCAGCCATATTTTAAGCAATTAATTTAATTTAATTTGACTTTTTTTATTAAATTGAAACTAATTAAGATTATTATTTAACTTAAATTTGTTTTTTATTTAAAATTTACATTAATTTTTTAGTTTATTAACTAGTTTTATGTAATTAAGGTTATAATACAACTAATTTTTATTGCATTTTATTAACTAATTATTCAGTATTTTTCAATTATTGAATTCCATTTAAATAACGATCTATCTAAGATTTTATATTTTATGTTTTATAATTCAATAAAAATTTAAATCCATTAATTAATTGTAAAAAACTTGTTGGAGTTATATAAATATATGTTTTTAATTAATTTTTTAATTTTTATGCCATCATTCTTGCTCTTTCCTACATAAAAACTCAAATGTTTATTATTCCTTATTTTTTTTAAGAAGATAAATCTTATAATAAATGATTAGCAACTTATTGTAAGGCTTATGAAGGCCAAGGTAAAAACCAATCAATTGTAGTTCAATTTACTAGAGAAGGAAACATTCTAAGCCTTCTCCTAAAAGCTTATCCCATAGGACTCATTCATAATACAACGTGTCATTTTGTTTTTGCATTTTATAAAAATAATTAAAAGAATGCTTAATCAGTTAATGTTGTTTTTTTTACTTTTTGGTAATCTTTTATATCAGAAATTAATTTTTCAAATTACTTTTTATCTTAATATAAATTAGGAATTTAACCAATATTCAATAAATTATTTATATCTTATAAAATCTGATCTTTAACAATTTGATTATCAGAAAATAAAAATACATAACTTTTTTATTAAATTCCAATTTTGGAAAAAAATATTCTCATCTATTAATTCCATTACACTATTCCGAATTTTGAAGTTATTTATATTTGAAAAATATGGTAATTTGCAATTTATGTTGCTAATTTTGTAATTGATTTTCTACCTGATCCGCCAACACCTGCCAATAATCCATGACCTTAAGGCATTGTAATTATTCTATGAACTTTAACTAAATGTTATATAGCAGCCATAAACATTACAATATTTAGAGAAATTCGTTGTTGAGAATTATAATAAAAAAGAATTTATTATGTCTTTAATTTTAATTTTTATCGATCATTTAATTAACAATAAACATTTTAATAAGGCTTTTTTTATTTTTATGGAGGATATACCATTGGACAGAATGAGCCAAAAAGAAGAGGTTATATTTTAACAATTTATTACCATTCTTTATTATAAATTTTTTTCATTTATTTTTTTAAAATTTTAAAAAATGATTATCTATCTTAATTATTTATTAATCTGTCTGAAAAAATTCTTAATCATTAATGAGCCCATAATTTAACAAATATTTCTTACTTATTTATTATTTTTGATTATCCTTTTGAAATTCCTTGAAAAACTTTTCTTAAATCTCTTAAATTAAAAGTATAATGAGTTTTTGAAGGAGTAGGCTTAAATTCCTTCTAAACTTGATAATATAAATCTATGGTTGGATTAATTCAATTTTTACAAAATTGTTAAAAATTTTTAGGATATTATGGATGTTGATTTATAAAAATCCAATTCATTATATTTGAAAAAATTGTGTTTAAACTATTTTTATCATAAGGTGAAGAATATAATATATTAAAATGTCTAATAAATCTCATTGTTATTGTCTATCTCCATCCCATTGAACCTACGAAAGTTAAATCAATTAATTTTTTAAATTATCTTTAATTTTATTTATTATCAATATCATACCAACCAAAATAATCCATAAACTATCTTAATAATTATATTGGAGGCTAAGAATTTTATTTTTATTTCATTGGCATATCTAAATCATCAATAAATATAATTAATTTTTTTCCAAATTTAGGCCCAAATACATTTTTTCTTCTTTTTTATAATTTTGATTAAATATTTTTTTGAACTTGAAATGCACTAGTTTGGGCAGAAAAAACAATATATTTATAACAATAAGTTTTTTAATTAGAATCCTAATTACTAAATTTTGATTTTAATAAATTAGTTATTGAACTTGTTTTTCCTGTTCCTGTTGGACCAATAAATAATCCATGTTTTTTATTTAATAATAAAATTTATAAAACTTTTTAAAGTCTTATTGAATCAACAGTAGGAATAATTAATTAATTAAATTTTTAAGTTTTTTTAATGTCAAATTGTTAAACAGATGCATGAAAAGGAATCCATGAATTTTTTTTTCTATCATATATTAGTTAAAATATTTTTTAATTTTATAATTTTAAATTTATGTTTAGTTTTTTAGGAGCAAACTTTTACAATTAATTTAATTTATATTTTTTTGATATATCAACCATATTAATTAAGTCGATTAAAAAATCATTAAATTTTAATCTGCTTTATTATTCAATAATTCCACCAAAACTCCAAACTACTGAAAATAAAATTGAATTAGTAATCAAATTTTAAATATCTTTAGAAACCTAATATTATTAATTTTTAATTTATATTAATAAGGAATCAAATAAATTTAGAAAATATTGAACTATAATTAATTTTTATAATTTAATAACAAATTTTCAATGTTTATAAATATATAATAATGTAGGATAAATTATCCAAATCATAATTTAATTTATTAAAACTATTCTTTTTTATCCTAAAATTGCTGGAATATACTTTCAATAAGATTAAATTAAAACTTCCCACCCTAATTGAGAAGGTTACATAAAAATCATGCCACATCTACTTACAGTTGAAGGATTTGCATATAATAAATCTTATACTTCAAATATCATAGTCATGGTTGGTTTTAATTTAATTATTTTTGAATTACTAAGACATAATTTTTTATTATCATCTAGAACAGTGTTCATATTTTAAATCCAGGAAGAATCAACAGGACCATCAAAAATAATCCATTTTTTATCGGAAGTTTAAGATTAAGCACATTTTGATATTATTTTTGCTAATACTCCATCTTCCCATTAATGTGAATCAAGATCAAATTTACCATAAAGTTTATCTAATGAAATTGATTTTGGATTTATTTTATATGTTAAAACATTTTAAAATTATAAATTATTTTTTATTGAACTAACTGAATAAGATAATCAATTTATAACAGTAGATTTTCCACTAAATGTTGATCCAACTAACATAACCCCATGACGTATTCAAATTGTTTAATAAAGCTAAATTATTTTTAATTTGAATTACTTTTTATTTGATAATTTAAGTTATTTTAGAGAATTTTATATTCCCTTTTATAATACACCATCAGAAAAATCTGGTAAATTTATATTTGGAAATAAATCTGAAGTAATTCCATTAAAAATATGAATATCATTTATATTAAATTTTGGAACATTGACTTAATTTAATGCTCTTAAAATAATAATTTATTATTTACTATTTGAAAATTTTTTTCTTAAATTCCCTCCTGCAGATAAAATAGTGGTTAACGCTCTCATTCCAAAATCATAATGACTTTGTGCACTTAATTGTTAAGAATTTAATTTTAAACAAGCTACTACTTTTCTAGCTAAGTTTCGAGCTTATTGAAATCCATAAGAGAATAAAATTATTTATGCTATCATTGAGTAATCAGGAACCATCATTGATCAAGGTCTAAATAATAGTTTTAAATTATCTGGAAGTTATACTCTTCCAGAATATGTTGGGTTCATTGTAATATTAATTCCACATTGAGGATTTAAAATTATTTAGTCATTATCTAAAAAAAATTTGGACAATTTTTATTTAGTTTTATTTCATTATCTGATTGCCTACTGAATAGTCATTATTTGTGTTGCAACTACGGATAAAACTTATAATTATATTCTATTAAATTAATCAAATCATCACCAGGCTCCTCCAAATGCAATTCCTTTAAAAAATTTAGCCATTGCTTTATAATCTAATCCTTAAGAGCAATTAAATACAATACATTGAACTGCTATTGCTTTTGCTAAATCTTTAACTGTTTATGTTTTTCCTGTTCCTGCTGGACCTTAAGGAGCTCCTCCATAATTTTAATGTTTGGCTCCGATTAAAGTTCTATATCATCTATCAGTTAAAGGGGTAATTACTAATCTAGAAGAATTTCCTAAGTATTAATATCCATATTTAATTGAAAAATTTATCATTTTAACTAATATGCTAGCATCTTTTTAAAAATAGAATCTAAGTTGGGCAATCCAATTGAAATCATTTTTATTTTTAATATTTTTTTATATTAAGTTTGTAACTATATCTCTTGAATGAACATCAATTATTAAAAGAGATCCTAAAGTAATTCTATCCAATTAAGTTAAATTTGCTCTAACCATATTGACAATTTAAATTAACTATTAATTTAAAGTTGTTTGATATTTTTTTAAGCCATTTATTTATTTTAGAATAGCATCTTAAGTATTGTTACTCCATATTATTTTATTTACTAATAATATTAATTGTGCAGGCCATTTTTTAATCCATAAAGATCTAGGAGTTATTGTGGAATCTTGTAATCATTTTCTTCATAATGATCTTAAAGATTAAACCATTTATTTTTATAATTCAGCAAGCCACTTTTAAACATTTCCTTTTTTATCACCTTATTGAACATTTATATGATTATTTAAATTAATTTTTTAATTATAAGAGGATAAAATACTTTAAATTTAATATTTTTAATTAAATTATATTTTATTAATTCCTTAAAATCATTTATTTAAATGATTTTGTACACAATGAGGATCTTTTGTCTATGATAAAATTAAAAGTAAGTCATCGTCCGATAAAAAAAAGAATCTATAAAAAGTTAATCTTTTTTGATCTAAAAATTTATTAAGTTATTTTATAATAAATGATAATTTTTAATTTGCTCTTTAAAATGTTTATCTCAAAGTTTATTTATGTCATAAAGAAAAAACAGAAGGTTATTTAGAAATAAGTTCGGATGTTTATTTCCATATATCATCAACAGATTTGAATTATTTTCCTTATCTAGGCATTGTTTTAATAATTTATTAATTATTTAAAATAGGTTATAAATAAATCCAATTACGCTATCATTTTTTCAACTAATCTATTATGTCGGATAAACAATTAAGTTTTTTTTAAAATTATTTTCATGATTTTCTCAAATTTTATTTCATATAAGGAGATGTTAAAATATTTTGGGTACTTATAATACATTCGTCAACAATTTGCTGAATTTAATCATATCCTTTAATTACAAATGTATTTTTATATGGAATAAGAGTAAAATTAATTTGAGAGATCTACAATTACATTTGCTATTTTTTTTGCTGTAAAATATATTTTTTTTATGCTTTTTGAGTAATTTATTATATTTCCGGCATTTTTGTTTATACATGTTATTATAATAAACTTTTAATATTTCAAAAATTGTTATACTGAGATTATTGCTTAAAACTGTTTAATTATAATTTCTAAAATTATTTCCAATCATCATCATCTAAAGCAACAGAAGTAAGACACCTAATTAAAGGCATATTTTTTTGAAAAATTTAAATTTTCTATTTTAATTTTTAAGAAATTTATGAAGTTTAAGGATATTTTTAAGAAAAGTATTTATTTAATTTATTTAAAGTTAAATTCCATTATTAAATTCTTTTTTAAATTTATTAGGTAGGAATTTTCTAAACTTGTCAAGTTTACCATTATAATATTAAAGTAAATATTTGGGTTCCTGTTTGCCAAAGATTACAAAATGGTTAAAATTAAGTTTTGATTGCATTATATCTTTAAAATTAAACATGTGGTAATTATAATAATTAATGTTTGACTTTAAAAGAATTAATTTTATTTTCTGCATCACTTAGTTTTTTAGAAAATTAATCTACTAAAGTAGAATTTTTTCGATGTTATTAAATGTTTTTAAATTATTTAATTAAATTAAATTAGTCAAAAAGTTTTTCCAATTAAACAAAGAAATTTTGTTTTTATAATGTTAATTTATTTACTAATTAATTTTAAATAACTTAAAGATTTTTTTTTGTTTAACCTATTGCTTTTCTTATTAATAATGGATTTTAAAAAAGTCTAAAAATGTGTTAGTAATCATTATATTATAATTTAAAAAATAACGCTAAAAAACTATAAATTTTAGAAATAACTTTTTGTTTTTATAAAAATTTCTTCATATTTGGTTAAGCATTTTTAATTTATGTTTTGACTTTAACTAAATCTTATTATTTATTAATTTGTTTTTTTTTAATGTTTTTTGCAATTTCTGCATATTTATGTTAAAGCAAAGATACTTATTCTCTACAATACGAAATGGATAAATTTATAAAATAATTAAGATATTTATCAATTCTTTATCATAATTTATTTTTTAT
>Ga0208968_1002008_pt1 | contig 10506 bp, 9 predicted proteins | sample RifOxyA3_FD_184031 | JGI IMG/M metagenome (GOLD analysis project Ga0208968, IMG submission 184031) | Groundwater microbial communities from Rifle, Colorado - Rifle Oxygen_injection A3 (SPAdes) | ecosystem: Environmental > Aquatic > Deep subsurface > Groundwater | place: Rifle, Colorado, United...
GGCGAGCTTCGAAATCTGAAGGGCCTCCACTTTTAATTCAGGGGGAAAAAAACCCAACTGACTATAAAGGCTGTTTCGCGGCCGGTCGATGTGCGCCGGGATAAAAATTCCGGAGAGTTCATGTACTTTCTGTTCCACTTCTTCGACACTTACATCCAATGACGCTCCGAGATAGTTGGCCTGTTCTTCCAGAATATAATCGTCTTCATCGACCACCGCCTGATAGCCAAACAAGGAAGGCTTATTTGGAATGATTGTCAGATGCAGATCCAGAAAGTCCTGAAATTCCTTCAAAGCATCAAAATCTTCAAACAAACCGAGACAGTGAACTTCTTCGCGGGAAGTCATTTCGCATCCGGGAATAACCGTCAAACCCAATCTTTTACCCAGTTTCCAAACCAATTCGCATTGTTTGGTCGAGTTATGATCTGTGATTCCGATGATATCCAATCCCCGTTTGCTGGCAAGCGAAACGATGCGCGCAGGACTCATTTCCAGATCGCCACAAGGCGACAAAACCGTGTGGATATGAAGATCAGTCCTGAACGATTTCATAACTTACTGATTAAATAGTTGATACAGTTTGCCCGCAATATCGAATGTTGACAGGTTAGTTCCCAATACCGGAATATTTTCATCGTCGGAATGCCTAACCGTATTTTCCTGCGGTTCAAGGTCGTTCACCAGAATTACGGCAGCCAAATCCTTCAGCGAAGCGATGGCCATCACATTTTGGTGTACTTGCAAGGTAATCCAAACCTCGCCTTCGCGGGCATTTCCCATTACGTCACTCAGCAGGTCGGAAACATATCCGCCCGAAATTTCGCGATCCAGACCTTTTTTGCCCGAATACACTTTTAAATCAAGTTTTTCAATAATTTCAGAAACCTTCATTTCGTCGTCCTCTTTTGTTACAATCTGCTTTAAATCTATCTGTTCCCCATTTTTTTTGCACATTCAGATGCGCTTTTCCGGCCGTAATCTTTCCCTCGTCTTCCCACATCTGCTGCAGGAAAATGCAATCCGACATCTTAGCCTTACGGTTCACCATGTCTTCGGCAAGGGCATGGCAGTTGGGCGCTCCGCAGGCTCCACAATCGATACCCGGCAAAGAACATACAATTCGTTGTGCCCTGGTCATTTTATCCATCGCTTTCACCCGATCCTTTCCAAAGATGAAAAGCGGTTTCGGGCTAATGGAATCGATGACAAGCTTTTGTTTCAGTTCTTCAATATCAACCCTGATCGTGGATTCGGAAATATCTTTTGCTGAAGGATAGCGCTTTGCCCGTCGTTCAAGCTTTTCAACGGTCAAAAACCTGTTTCCGGTAAGCAAAATGCCACCGGCACAGCTTTGGTCGCAGGCACGAAGTTCCAGAAAATCGACTCCCTTCACCTGATCGTTTTCAAGCCTTTCAAGAAACCGTACTACATTGTGAATTCCGTCGATGGCAATACTTCTGAAACCAAAATGGCGGGACTCTCCGCGTGTCAGGCTCCACAAAATTCCCTCTTCCGAAAGGTTTTGACGCTGTACCGAATTGTCTTCAACTTCAACTTCCGAAATCACTTTCATGACTTCGTTGTACAGATGGTTCATATTAACAATGCCATCCACAATCGACTCGCGCTCGCCTACCGGACTTTTTACCGAAGCAATTTTGGCGATACAGGGAGTTGCATAAAAAAGGCCGATTTCATCCCGTTGGGCTCCTTCGAGCAGCAAGCGTTCAATTGCAAAATGTGCAGCAAGATCGTGCGGGGCTTTCCGGAGAATAAGATTTTCGGCGAGCGAAGGATACCGCCCCTGAATAAGCCGGACGATGGCCGGACAATAGGTGGAAATTGCTGGTTTGGGATTTTCTTCGCTCCTGAGATATTCGTTAACTGAATCTATCAGTAGTTGTATTGGTTGTTCGACCTCGAAAACATGGGTAAACCCAACTTTTTTCAAGCCGCTGTATATCTGTGTTTCGTTGTATTTCTCCGGAAACTGACCGATCATGATTGATGGGAACAAAATCACGCGGTATTTGAAAGCTTTAATTTTTGCCAGATCGTCCTGCTCCACATAAAATGCATGGGTCGGACAGGAACGATGGCACTGGCCGCAGTCAACGCAACGTTCGTGGTCGATAACAGCCAACCCGTCTATCACCCGAATGGCTTCGGTAGGACATGCCTTCATGCAATGCGTGCACCCGATGCATTTGGCAGCATCTACTTTTAACGCGTGATAATTGGGTAATCCGCTCATGAGAAATAATTTACCATTTTAACCTTTGTTCCTTTTCCCACTTCCGATTCAATCTGTAATTCGTCCGTATTTTTTTTCATGTTGGGCAATCCCATTCCAGCGCCAAAACCCATTTCGCGAACCTCCTTGCTTGCAGTTGAAAACCCGGCCTGCATGGCCAACTCAATGTCTGCAATACCCGGTCCTTCATCGGTCACCCAAATCGTGATTTTATTCTCTTCAATTTCAACCGAAACAGTTCCCTTCCAGGCATGTGCCACCACATTCACTTCGGCTTCATATAGCGCAATCACAATATTCTTAATGGTTTTTCCATCAATATCCAATTGCTTCAATACCTTTTTAACCTCGCTCGACGGATGCCCGGCATGTGTAAAATCGCCTCCTTGTATGGTGAAAAGTAGTTTCACAATAGCCTCCCCCAAACCCCCTCCACAAGAGGGGGCTTAAAATCGCGCTGATGAAAGAGACTCTGATTTCTCATACTTTGATTCTATTTTATAAAGTGAAAATAGTAAATTGAAAATAGTCTAATTGTAAATTAATAGATCGGTTTTAGTCCGGCCTGAAATAAAAGGCCACTCGATTTAAAAAGTGAATAGGGTGATTCGAGGATGCACATTCCATTTTCGCGGGCCAGATCGAGCATTGGTTGATTGGCCTTTTTGTTGCGAACAAATACGATGGCGCGGATATCGGCCATTTCGGCTGTGCGGATAGCCTGAAGGTTGACCATGCCAGTCAGAAGAACCAGATTATCAGTATCAAGGGTAAGCACATCGCTCATCAGGTCGGAACTGTATCCCATTTCCACCTCTTCGTCGAGTTTATCGGTTCCGCATGATATTGTTGCATTTAAAACAGCGGCGATATCTTTCAGTTTCATTGTGATTTTTAAATGGGTTTGCGGCAAATTTCAGAAAAAATTACCGAATACCTGTGATCAAAATCAGGATTAAGGCTTATTTAAAATGGTTATAGAGAAGGAATTTGAAGGAGTCCGAAATCGAACTTCAGCTATAATTGTTGTGATTTCAGAAATTGTAAAATAAAATTGAATATTCAGGATTAGATTTGTAATTTAAGTTCGAAATTCACACACTATGATTTACGAAGAAAAATCTTTTAATCAGGGATTCATCGACGATCCTGAATTGCATCAGAAAATTATTGATGCATTGCCCATTCCGATATTTTACCGCGATTTGAATGGCATTTACAAAGCCTGCAACCTGGCCCAGGAAAAACTGTTGGGTTTGCCTAAATCTCAAATAATCGGGAAAACGGTTTTCGATATTCAACCGTTCGAGATCGCTGAAATCTATGCAAAACGCGATCAGGAACTTTTCGATAGTCCCGGAGATCAGAATTATGAAGCGAAATTCCGTGATGCTTCCGGTGTGGTGCACGATGTGGTTTTCAGCAAAGCGGTTATTCGTAATAACCAGGGAGAAATTTCCGGAATTGTGGGGTCAATTTTCGACATAACCGAACGCAAAAAAGCAGAGCGAAAACTTGAAAAAGCCCGCGAAGCTACCGTGATCGCTTCGGCCATGATGCACAAAATCAGGGCAGGAATTATTATTGTTGACAGTGAATTAAAAGTGATTGATTCGAATGAAGCATTTGCAAAACTTTTCGGGCCTGAAATTGAAGAACTTTATGAAACAATTCCCGGATTGCATGGTGCTGACCTGAAAGAACTGGTTCCGGATGTTATCTTCAAAATGTTTTCCTCAGCCATGATTTCAGGAGAAAATATGATCGAACGCGACCTGAAAATCCAGAATAAACTTTTACACGTTTCGGTGATCACTATTTATAAACACCGGGTAGTTGGAGCATTACTGCGCGATATGTCGGCTCCGTCGCTTGTACGCGAAGAAATTATCAGCCGTGCACAACGGGTGAACAGGCAAAATCTGGAAACCGTTCAGAAAATCGCATTCCTACTTGGCGACAATGCTTCCCTGACCGAGGAATTGCTTAATTCAATCATCGAATCGTACCAATACGGAGAGGATGAGTAATGAATATCACATAGAAGTTGACCTGCATCAGCTCAACCACCACGGGCAGGTTGTTTGCGGCGATGTTTTTCATTCAAGACTAATCAGTGCCGAAGGGCGAACGATTCTGGTGCTTTCGGATGGAATTGGTCATGGTGTAAAAGCCAATGTGCTGGCTACGCTCACCGCATCCATGGCATTGAACTACGCTTCCTTTCATACAAAACCTGAAGTTGCCGCCAATATTTTCATGCGTGCACTGCCGAAAAGCAGGGACGGCAAAGAAAGTTATGCCACTTTTACAATCATCGAGATTGAGGATGCCGGACAGGTGCGGATTATCAACTATGACAATCCGCGCTCGGTAATTTTCAGGCGTGGACAGGTTTTCAATCCAAAAGAATTTCAGATTCCGATCAGGGGAGAGGAAAATGCGGGCAAAATACTTCGCATTAGAGAGTTTTCGCCCATACTCGAAGACCGGATTATATTTATGACCGATGGTATTGTTCAGTCAGGACTGGGAAGTAAGCGTTACCCTTCTGGTTGGGAACTCGATAACATTGCAAAATTTGCGGAAAACCAGATCGCCCGTGAAAATGAGATTTCGGCAACCAAACTGGCCAGAAAAATCCTGAACCAGGCTTCGATGAACGATGGTTTCGAAATGCGGGACGATGCAAGTTGCGGAGTTGTTTATTTCAGGCAGCCCCGCCAGTTTATGCTGATTACCGGACCACCATTTTATAAAATTAAGGATGCCGAATTTGTAAAGAAAATTCAGGAATTTCCGGGAAAGAAAATCATTTGCGGCGGAACGACTGCCGAAATTATTGCCCGCGAACTGGATCTTGAAATTGATATTCAGCACCGCTTTTCAGAGAAAACATTGCCCCCGGCAGCCAAAATGGAAGGATTCGAAATCGTTACCGAAGGGATTCTGACTTTGGGGCGAGTGGAGGAAATTCTTGAAAGTTACACCACCGACATGCGACTGGAAGATAGTCCACCGGAAGAAGTTGTTAAACTCTTAACACAGCACGACGACATTCATATTATCGTTGGAACCCGCATCAACTGGGCGCACCAGGATCCTGACCAGCCCGTTGAACTTGAAATCCGCAAGTCAGTTGTCAGGCGTATCGTTCGTTTGCTCGAAACCCGCTTTTTCAAAAAAGTGACAGTGGAATTGGTGTAGTGCAATTACAAATTACTTAAAAGCCTAACTTTCGAACTTTCCCTTTTCGCAAAGTAATCCAACTTTTAAAGTGAAATTTTTCGCGAAAATCAATAATTATATTATTTTTATACCATATTGTAACTTCTACAATAAACACAAACCTTAAACCTATTCACAATGAAACCAACATTTCTCATTTCTTTCATCTTTTTCCTGCTTGGCTACTTAATTGCAACAGGTCAAACGCATAGTGTACAATTGAATTCACTGGGATTTCTGCCCCAGCAATCTAAAAAAGCGTCCATTGTCGGCGAAACCAAATCGTTTGTAATCAAAAAGGTTTCCGATCAGTCGGTCGTATTCAAAGGCGAGGTTTCAAAGCCTGTTTTCCAGAAAGACGTAAACCAAAATGTTGCGGTAGCCGATTTCTCTTCCGTGACCAAGAATGGCAAATATTTCCTCGAAACTGCTGAAGGAACCAAATCAACCGAGTTCGAGATTTCGCCCCAAGTCTACAATCAGGCCTTTTACACCAGTATGCGCGGGTTTTATTTGTGGCGTTGCGGCACCGCAGTTTCAGGAACACACAACGGCCATCATTTTGCCAACGAAGCCTGTCACCTGGAAGATGGTTACGAAGATTATCAGGGCAAACCGGGCGTGCGTCGCGATGGAACCGGTGGCTGGCACGATGCAGGCGACTACGGAAAATATGTGGTAAACGCCGGAGTAACAGTGGGAATAATGTTTATGGCATGGGATCAGTTTCAGGATAACTTGAAAAAGATTTCGCTCGACTTGCCCGAAACAGCCAAAGGTTATCCAGATTTTCTGAAAGAATTGAAATGGGAAACCGATTGGTTGCTAACCATGCAGTATACCGACGGGTCAGGAAAAGTGGCCCATAAATTAACCGCGAAGAATTTCGAACCATTTTGCAAGCCGGTAGATGACAAGCAAAAAAGATATTTCACAGAATGGAGTTCGGCAGCCGTTGCCGATTTTGTGGCCATGATGGCACAGGCAGCCCGCTATTTCGAACCATACGACAAAGCATATTCGCAAAAATGCCTTGCAGCCGCAAAGTTGAGCTACAAATTCCTGAAAGAAAATCCCGACAACAAAAATTTTGTGCAGGGCGAATTCAAAACCGGAGGCTACCAAACCTCTGACCCCGACGACCGCCTTTGGGCAGCTGTAGAAATGTGGGAAACCACAGGCGATGCTTCTTTCCTGAAAGACTTCGAAGAACAGGCTACAAAAATGAATTTCAAAATTGACGAAGATTGGGACTGGGGCGATGTTTCGAATTTGGGAATGTTTCAATATGCCCTTTCCAAAAAATCAGGAAAGAATCCTGAAGTTTTGAAAGCCATTCAGAAAAACATTGTGGAAGGTGCAAACTCAATCGTCAAAAATGCGAATTCCGATGTTTACGGTCGTCCGTTGGTAAGGTATTATTGGGGCTGCAACGGAACCATTGCCCGTCAGGTACTTAACCTTCAGGTTGCCAACAAAATTTCTCCTGATAAATCGTATATTCAGGCTTCGCAGGATGCAATTGCCCATCTTTTTGGACGTAATTACTACAGCCGCTCTTATGTAACCGGATTGGGAATTAACCCTGCAATGAATCCTCACGACCGACGTTCAGGATCGGACAATGAAGTCGAGCCATGGCCGGGATACATTGTTGGCGGCGGGCATTCGGCAACCGGCTGGAAAGACGAAGAAGGAGATTACCGGACCAACGAAATCGCCATCAACTGGCAGGGAGCGCTGGTTTATGCACTGGCTGGATTTGTTGAAAAGTAAGAAAAGAAGCTATGATTTCAACAAAGAAAACATTCTTTATTATGGCAGTACTGTTGCTCACAATCTCATCAGTAATGGCAGGTGAGCCATACAAAAATTTTAAAGTGGCTGTTTATTCCCGGGCCTACGAAACCGTTAAAATGGGTGATCTAAGTTACATTGAACCCATTTGGGACGAAGTTACGCGACAGGTACATGTAGATAAAATTTACCTTGAAACCCACCGCGATTTGTTGATTGTGGATGAAGCAACTTTACTGAAAGCAAAAAAATTCTTCGAAGACCGCGGAGTCAAAACTGCCGGAGGAATCACACTGACTGTGAATGAAAGCAACAACTTCGAAACATTTTGCTACACCAATCCGGAGCATCGAAAAAAAGTCAAAGAAATTGTCGAGTTCACTGCCAAACATTTTGACGAACTGATTCTGGACGATTTCTTTTTTACCAGTTGCAAATGCGACCTATGCATCAAAGAAAAAGGCACGAAAAGCTGGACCGATTACCGGCTTGGCCTCATGACGCAGGCTGCCCGGGAACTGGTGATTGATGCTGCAAAAAAGGTGAATCCGAAAATCAAAGTGGTGATCAAATATCCGAACTGGTACGATCATTTTCAGGGTTGCGGTTTTAACCTTGAAACCGAGCCCAAAATGTTCGACGGTTTGTACGCAGGCACTGAAACCCGCGATCCATCAAGCAATCAGCATCTTCAACCCTATCTGGGATATTTGATCTTCAGGTATTTTGACAACCTCAAGCCGGGTAAAAACGGCGGTGGCTGGGTCGATCCGGGTGGCTTGACTTATATGGACCGCTATGCCGAACAACTGTGGCTGACCATGTTTGCAAAAGCTCCGGAAATTACCCTTTTCGACATCCGGCAATTGCAACGACCGCTTTTGAAAACCGATCGTGCAGCATGGCAAAGTATCGAAAATTGTAGTTTCAACTACGATGAAATGATGAAGCCGGTAGTAGATAAAAACGGGAAAATGGTTCAGCCAACTACCATCGCACGTGCAGCTGGCTATACCTTCGAAACCATCGACCGTTTTTTGGGGCAACTCGGAAATCCGGTGGGTGTGAAAAGCTACAAGCCATTTCATTCAACAGGCGAAGAATTCCTTCAGAATTACATGGGAATGATTGGAGTTCCGATGGACATTGTTTCAGAATTTCCGGAGAACGAACCGATTGTTTTCCTAACCGAACAGGCCAAATTCGATCCTGAGATTGTTGCCAAAATTAAGAAGCAATTGCAGTCGGGTAAAGATGTGATGGTTACTTCAGGATTCCTAAACGCCATGCAGGACAAAGGATTGGGCGATATTGCCGAACTTCGGTTGACCGGACAAAAAGCCTCCGTGAAGGAATTTGCTGCATCGTGGGGTCCACATTCATTTATTGAACAGAAAATCATCATCCCGCAAATCAGGTACAACACCAACGACTCATGGGAAGTGGTTTCGGCATTCGATAAAACAAACGGCTGGCCGATCATCCATCGGGCTGATTATTCCAAAGGGAAACTATATGTGCTGGCTATTCCGGACAATGTGATTGATTTGTATCACTTTCCGGTTGATGTTCTTTCCGGAATAAAAGAAATACTGACACCGAACATGCCCGCGCTGCTGGAAGCTCCGGGTTACACCAGCCTTTTTGTTTACGATAACAACACTGTGATCGTTGAATCGTTTGCAGACGAAACACGGCAGGTAAAACTTCGTTTGGGGGATGGATTTTCGAAGGCTAAAAATCTGGTTTCAGGCGAAAATATTTTAGGAGAAAAAAAGGAATATCCGCAAAGACGCAAGCCAACGATTATAAAATCAGTACTCAATCTGGAACTGAAACCTCATTCTTACATGGTATTGCAGCTCGAAAAATAGGGCAAACATTTAAAATTAAAGCCTATCTATGAATAAAAAATATCATTTTATCGCTTTGTTTTTTGGCATTATCGCATTGGGATTCGTAGTGATGGGATCGTGCCAGACAAATAAAAATAAAAATACTTATCAGGGAAAACCTTACAGTGACTCAGGAACCTACCAGCTTGGGATCATGTACACTTCGAATCAAAACGGAAAAATTGCTGTTTCGGTTAACGACCAGGATGCAACTGGCCCTTTGTTAATACCTTCAACTTTTGTTGCCGAAGACAGTGTCGCCTGGAGACAATGGCACCACTGGAACTACATCGATTCTATTTCGCAGGTTGACCTGAAAGAAGGATTGCAAACCCTTACCATTCATACTGTTGAAATTGGGCAGATGAATTACGACTACATCGATTTTAAATGGATAAAATAACAACTAAAACAAAAAAAATGATTTCAGAAGAAAGATTTCAAAAATTTCCAGAATGGATAAAGAGAACGCTGATTTTCCTTCGGAAAGTTAAAGTTCCGGCTAAAATAGTTTACCTTCTTGTTTCTGTAATGGCAACAATTTGGTTCCTGATCCGGGTGATACCAAAACCAACAAGAGCTACTTATCCCTGCATGCAGGTTGTAGCTCCGGTGATGTCAAGTTTTGTAATATGGATACTGACACTGACAGGTGCGGCTTTTGCATTCAAAAAAGCAAAACATAAATTATTCGAGGCCAGATACCTTGCTGCAACTCTGTTTCTAATTCTTGGGATAGTTGCAGCCGGTATTTTTTCGGCTCAATCGCCAAAGAAAGCCATGGCCGACAATCTCGAAATCTGGTACAAACCCAATGTTCCGCTTGGTGTAGCCAAGGGCATGAATCCGGGAAGGGTGGTTTGGGGCCACAACCCAAAAATTGCATCGTGGGACGGGAAAACCGGTTTCTGGTGGGAAGATCAGTACAACAACAAGCCCGAAACCGATCAGCTTTTGGCGCAAACGCTGTTTGGCCTGACCAATACAAAAAATGAAAAAAAATCATGGGATGTTTTGTTCCGCTATTTCAACAAAACAAAGCGCAATGTTGATGCCGGTTATCAGGCAGGACAAAAGGTGGCCATTAAAGTTAATCTGAACAACACGTATTCGCTTGAAAGCAACAATGAAATTAATGCCAATCCGCATTTGATTGTGTCTCTTTTGAAAAGCCTGGTGAATGAAGGCGGTATTCCGCAGAAAAATATAACCGTTGCAGATCCAAGCCGTTTCATTACCAATAATGTATATGAAACGTGCCACACTTCTTTTCCTGATGTACATTACGTTGATCACAACGGTGGCGAAGGACGCGAAAAAGCAACTTTT
>Ga0208968_1002014_pt1 | contig 10497 bp, 6 predicted proteins | sample RifOxyA3_FD_184031 | JGI IMG/M metagenome (GOLD analysis project Ga0208968, IMG submission 184031) | Groundwater microbial communities from Rifle, Colorado - Rifle Oxygen_injection A3 (SPAdes) | ecosystem: Environmental > Aquatic > Deep subsurface > Groundwater | place: Rifle, Colorado, United...
TAAAGAATTTTAGAGAACGGCGACCACACCTTTTGGATTTGCTGATACTGGCTGCCGTCTCTGCTTTCGTAATATTTCCGGCTCTTGGTCAGAACAGACATTGGGCTAGCCGCGAAATCCGCCATGCAGAGATCATTCGCGAAATGGCTGAGAGCGGTGATTATCTTGTGCCAAAACTCCTGGGAAAAACATATTATGACAAGCCACCGGTAATGCATGTCGCTGCCGCTGTTCTTACCCGTATGGTGGGTGAACCGAGCATGACACTGGTGCGAATGCCTTCCGCTATAGCTGGCATCCTGGGAATACTGGCAACCTATGGAGTTGGTCTTTTGCTGCTCGACCGAAAGACAGCGCTTATCGGGGCGTTTGCGCTGCTTGGTATGCCGGGTTATAGTCTTATGGCACGCCAGGCCAGGCCCGACATGATATTGTGTTTTGCAGTCATAGCATCATGTCTTTTTCTCTGTATGGGAATGCGAAAACACAAGGGCATTTCACGATCGTTGTTCTTTATAATCGCAGGGCTGCTGGCAGGCCTTGGGATAGTAACAAAGGGTCCATTCGGAGTTCTTTTCCCAATATTTTTTGCAGTCCTTGTTCCGTTCCGGCGTCAAGACCTTAAGCGGCCGAGAATTGGCTGGATATTCTTTACTTTTGGAGTATTGGCAGCTATGTCTGTATGGGCAATTCCTGCATATCTCCGCGACCATGGCGAATACCTCAGCAGGGTTATTTTTCAACCCGACCTTGATGTGAGCAAGGGTGGAAATGGGGGGCCTTTCTACTACGTATGGATGGTACTATTACTTGCGCTGCCACTTTCGTTGTTCCTGCCTGTTGCCATTGTTGATTTACGGCGGCGCGGTTACTCTGCAATGCTCGCAGTTGCCGGAGCTATTTTTATCGTTATTTCGTGTATTCCACAAAAACGACGCCACTACCTGTTGCCGCTGTATCCATTTCTTGCGCTTGAAATAGCTGCTTCAATCGTTCGTCACAGCAAAACGAGTAAATTGGTACGGCGTGCAGCATGGGTGCTTATTCCTCTTTCCGTGGTTGCAATTCCCATTTACTTTGCAATAATACAGCCAATAGTACATCCATCTGAAGATCCGGATATGCTCTTTGCGAAAGAGGTTCTTAGCGTGGTTGAACAGGATGCAAAAATTTATTGTGCGAAGGGCGAGGAAGAAATGGCGTGGGTTGGACGACAGCATAAAAGGATTTGCAAGCTCCCCATTGACTCGTCTGCCAGCAAGATATTACGTCAGGCCGAATCTAAATCTTATCTGGTTATAGATGAACATGGTTTAACAGCGCTTCTTAAAATTACAGAACCGTTACCAATTGAGTTAATACTCACTCGAAAGATAGATCACGAGAAATCAATGCTTTTCCGTGTCAAGGAACATTCGTTTGACGTACCGTAAGATATCCGAGTGTTAGTTATTTAGTAACAGTTCAACACCCCCACCTGACCTCTCCCCTCCCCCTTTCTCCCCCTCAATGAGGGGGACAGGGGGAGGAAACGTTTTTCCCGCGCCCCTGGTGGGAGGGGTTAGGGGAGGGGGGAGCCGTTACGTTATTTAACACACATTAAAATGCTGCAAACTGTCTTTGCATCTCGTATAAGCCCTTTCCTTACCATCTCAAATGCCTCGTCGAGCTTCATCTGCACGATACCTTTGATTGACTCGTCTGCCTGGTGATTCGTTTGCGTCTTGGCGAGATTCGTTGCCTTAAAGAGGTGCATCGTCTCACTCAGGATTCCTGGTGACGGATAGAGAATTATTAGGGGGTCGAGCGTTCCTGCCCTGTAACCTATCTCTTCTTCCAATTCACGTTTCGCGCAGGTGATAAATGTTTCACCTTCATCAAGAGTGCCGGCAGGAATTTCATAAATAAGCTCTTTTACAGCATGTCTGTATTGTTGGATAAGGATAATCTCATCTTTTGTTATAAAGGGAATAATGGCAGCAGAGCCTGGATGTTCGATAACCTCCCTCATGGCTTTTCTGCCGTCATCCAGAACAATTTCATCTTTTCTGACGTTTATTTTTTTACCAGAGTAAATAATCATAAGATTTCCTTTTATAAATTAGGCATTCGGCGACTTTTCAATGTAGCGCGAACTTCAGTTCGCTTATATTCTATGCGAACTGAAGTTCGCGCTACAACTGCAAATTTGTAATTCCTGAACGTCAAGTTAGTCCCCCTGAGAAAAGGGGGAAATAGGGGGTTGTGTTTTTTACCTGGGTTATTTTACAACCCCCTGGCCCCCTTTTCTAAGGGGGATTCTCTATGACATACATCGTATAACCCACTTAAATAAAATGAAACTCCATATACAATTAAAATATGGGTTATTAGTATTCAGCTTTCGTCTAAAAGCTCTTGCTGGTTCAATCGTCCTCGATTGAACCAAAATGTTTTGGTTCAGGCTACAAGCCTGAACCAGCGTGTAGAAGTCCCCCAGCATGAGCCGAACACGGATAGCTAACCACTAACGGCTATTTATCACCATTCAGTCATCCATCGAAAATAGCGTATTTTAACAGGGTTAACGGAGCGGTCAACAATCGCAACGAGTTTCTTCTCGGCAAAGGTCTGAGATGAGCTACTATTGACAATGCGGGCAGTAACATACACGGCAAATACGTTGGAATGGGTGGTGATAAGATTTGAAATAGAAGTAAATATCAGGTCTTTTTCATCTTTTTCATCAATGAATCCATCGCCGTCATTGTCGGCATTATCCATTCCAAAATAATTCATGCCGGAATTACTTGTTCCAGTTGCACTCGTCAATGCTCCGATGGTGCTATAGGGACGTGCACTTATGATGTTGTTTATAAGGGAATACCCAGTTTTAGATTGAATTAATGCACTCCATGTGCCTAACGAAGTGTTTGTGCTGGTGCCGGGCAGGACGGCCAGCACACCCGCTGATGCGGTGTTTATGTTAATACGCCCCGGTACCTGAATTTCCGGCCCGTCAATATCTCCAGATTGGCTACCTGTATCAGTACCAATGGCGCCATCGGCATCGTCATCTATAGCATCGTTTTTTGGATCGAGGACGGTGTAATAATCTGAAATAGTAGTGAACGTCCCTCCGAAAAGATTCATCTTTGCATTATCAACAAAATTACTGGTAGAAGATGTAGCATAGGATGCGTCTAGTGTATATGAATAGTTAGTATTATAGCCTACGGTCAAGAGATGACCCAATTCTCCAAGTGAGATAATATCTCTATTGGCGATTACGAGTTGTCTAATATTATTAAAATTTAAATTGGTAGTGCCTATAGTGTGATTTGTGGAAGAACCCGTCCAGTTGTCTGAACGTTCAATAATTGGGATTTTTCTCTGGCCTATAGATGCACGTGCCGAAGGTGGGTTTTCACAGGTATCAAGAATATATTGTGCACGACTGATAAATTCGTCTGCATTGTCACTGACACATACCTTCCAGTCGGGGCTGGTACTTCCCCGGATACCGTCAACCTCATTAATAAATGATTCCAGGTTCGGTTCGGCGCCATCACAATCAGAAGGGACTTCTGCCAGATCGTCTCTTGCATGATTTAACTTTGTCATAAGACTACCGCCAGGCGGGATTGTTGGACACCCTGTTTGGACTTTTTGTATTAAAGCATCAATGAGTCCAAGGATACTCACCATATTAATATAAGCGCTTGGATATACTTCATCAACAATAATATTGTTTACAGGTTCCTTAAATGTGGCGGTAACTTCTATTGGGATACCATTTGCATCGTAGTCATAAATATTAAGATTGTTTACTACAAGGTTTGTTGTGAGAGTAGCTACGGCAGGATTGTCTCCTAGCACAAAGTAAACAGGATTTGCCGCAGAAGGTGCCGCACTTATCGTTGCAGTACCTAAGATATATGTGGTAACCGTTCCTCCTCTGTTTACAATAAGTTTCCAGTTTCCTATAGCAATACTACGATTGAATGGATTAATGAGTTCTATTCTGTGGTATGCCGTTGCCGTAGCGTAAAAAAGTTCATTGATAAAAGGATGCACTTCTAAACCGTACTTACTATTATAAACAGTGATATTATCATCCGTATCCCTATAATCCATGATATGGGCTGCGATTTGATCTGCCATAAGTGTCTCTGTGCTGAACACACAATGCCTTAATTGGGCTGCCAGTTCAGCAGCAGATGCGGTGTTGATATTTAAGCGATAGTAATTATTACCCATTAGCAAGGAACTGACAGTACCCGTGTTTGTAATGATACTGTCGAAAGAATACGCTGTAAGACTTCCTCTCACACTTTGGAAGAGTGTTTCGTTATTGATAATATTGCGTAACCGTGATTGATAAAGTGAAGAGGAAGTAGATGTCCCAAAGCAAATATCAGCAACATCAAGAACATTAAAAGGTCGATCATCATTACCGGGATTCCGTGGCTGGTACTGCGATGCTGTTGTGCCTGTACTACCTGGCGCTCCATCAGCGCCACAGCGTCCTGTGGTTGAGCCAATGGCATTTTTTGCAATCGTATCAGTCAGGACGTCCTGTAGTCTGATGTCATAAGTAGTAGCGCCCGTGCCGTAAGCAAAAGACCCCGCTACCCCCACAACGTTTCCTGTGGCATTTACATTAATGCGCGATTCGCCCACGTCTTCGATAAGGATGGCATATTGGGCCTTTAAGCCTCTGTCTAATGAAAATGGGGCATCCAGCCACTTGGAGTCTTTAACACCGTCACCGTTGTTATCGACATCATTGCTGGCAGCCGTGGCATTACAAAATATTTTCCCTGTTCCAGTGCCTAGCCACTCTTCTGTGTATGCATCGTAATTTTCATCATAACCCAGGGTCGAAGTACCACGATACCTATAACTGTTATTATTATAAACTATGGTATCTGTGCCGTATTTATCCATTTTTAATACATAGGTGGCATAATCAAGTCCGGCATGTGCCGCCATATCCGCTTGAAGGCTGTTGACGTAATTATCGGTAGCAGTAAAATCAACACTGGTAAGGTTCAGGAATGTCATCCCCATGAGAGAAAGCGCTACAAGGATTACAGTAACTACAATAATGATATAACCTGCGTCTTTTTTATCGTTCATGTCAGTGTGTTATTCGGTAAGGCAGCATGATTTGAGTAGTAAAAGTACCTCTTTCCAGGGTATTCCCAGTACCTGTGCCATATATTTGTAATGTTACATTCACCGCATCAGGCAAGTGGCCGGTTGTAGTGCCGCTTGTGCTGTCCCAGCCACTTACTGAGGCGCTTCCAGTAACATAGGCAAGGTTGAAATAATTTGTATTTGCTGTGAGTTTATAATAGGTAAATTGAGAAGGGTCGATACTGGCCGGGACGGTTCCATAAATATATGAAGTATCATTGTATTCAGCCCGCATGAGTTCGTCAGTGTTTTTTAAGTAATAGGTAATAAGGGTAACGGGAGTGGAAGAGCCATTTGGTGTTAATGACAGGAACGTAAGGACACTATTATTGTTTTTAGCATCCGCCGGACCGTTAGTAAATGACCGAAAATAATCCACATTATCCTTTAAGGTTGCGCCCTTCAGGTCACGGGAAATTTCGTCCATGGCTATTCTTGCATATTGATACATTTCTAATTTATTATCAGACAGAGAAAATACTTTTTTTGATTGATAAAACATGGTATACGCCACGCCCCATAAAATAGCCATGAGGGCAATAACGATTACCAACTCCACTAAGGTAAAGCCACTTTGCCTCTTTACCAGTGTCTCCTGAAAGGAGCTACAGGTGTTAGTCTGTACGAGACGCAATAGGAAGGTTCCGATTTTTGGCTTGTGTCTAAAAATTTTCATGTATCATATCCGGTAATTTGCACTACACGCTGGTTCAAGCTTGTAGCCTGAACCGAAACATTTTGGTTCAATCGAGGACGATTGAACCAGCAAGAGCGTAATTTAAGGGTTGCGATTTTTAGTCTGTGTTTAAATGATTTCATTTAAAAATTAATCTGGAGTTAGCATGGTGTTATAAAGACCCACGATGGTATCCGTAGAAATATACGGAGCAGCACTTGTTGTTTCATATTCATAAGGTTGCTGTAACGTTACATTGCCTGTGGAAGTGTTAACGCCAGTCACTCGATACCAGATGCGATTTTGTGTATTACAGATATAATCATTTAGAGAAATGTTGTTGATGTTCGAAACATTGGATAATGTGGCATTGTTGTAAGTAAAGTTAGCTGTGCCGCTAATTGTCGTGTAGTTTTTATAGATGGCAGTATGCTGTCTGAACAGGTAGGTTTCTCCTATCGTTGTTGAAGTGCCATTACTATCCATATCTACAGGAACAAGGGACGTATTCCAGCCAAATGAGGCGTTGCCAGATATTGTAATAGTGCCAGTATCCGGGAAGAAGTAGCATGTAGGAGTCGTGGTTCCTGCTATAAGGTTTACAATATCCTGGGTGTCATAGTCAGTGCCACTGACATTCTCTGCAGGAAATTTATACGATGTATATGCAAGAGGTATCTCTGCAGAAATGGCCCCAATGGTATTCCTGGCAATTTTACCTGTTTGATGTATTCCGACAGGAAATAACGCCATGACCCCAAAGATACCTATAGAGAGTACAAATATAGAGATAAGGACTTCAATCAGTGTAAATCCTTGGTTCTTTGGTTGAAATTCTATTTTGTTGTTTGGCATGTGTTTCCAATAATTGTTCGACTGGTTGTAATATCAGTCTTAATATCTTTTAACGTAATAATAATGTCTTGAGGTGAATTAATACCCTGTGTATCATGCGCTATGCCACTCGGCTCAAAGTAAACCGTTTTCGTTCCACCGGTAAAAGTTACAGGGCTGCTGCCCACTACCTCATATTGCCAGAATCTTATATACTTGGGAAGCCGATATTGTTTTTTAAAGGTGCTGACTCCTGTATCCTCGATTGTTAACAAACAGGGTAACGGATTGGAACCCGTATAATAATCTGCGTTCAGTGTTAGTGTGCATCGCTTTCGTTTTGTTATGGAAAAAGTTTTTGCGGAGAGTACACTGCTCTGTAATGTACTGACGCCTTCGTCAAGGCCTCCATGTAAAAATACAGGGAGAATTATGCCTGCAAGGAGGCCTGCAATGGCCATGACAACGATTAATTCGACAAGAGTAAAGCCCTTATGTTTCACATGGATTGTTCCTAACCGAACAAGTCGGTAGTGATAAATGAAAATTATAAAAAGCAAATTGCAAAGTTAATTTTGCATTTTTCAATTTGCAATTTTTATTGTGATACTATAATTATCGGAAGTTCGTAATAAAATTTCAGGTAAAGTGTACGAGTATTCGTTATTCGTTCTTAGCCACCGCCTCCAATTCCTTGCATTAATTTAATAAGAGGCACGAACATAGCTATTACGATAAAGCCTACCGAGCCGCCAAGAAACACAATCATAATAGGCTCAATCAGACTCACCATGGCCTCTACAGCCCTGTCTACCTCGTCGTCGTAATTGTCTGCCACCTTGGTAAGCATCTTATCCAATTCTCCCGTTTCTTCTCCCACTTCCACCATATTGACTACCATTTCATCGCATATTTTAGAAGCCCGGAGAGGTTTCGCGATACTTTCACCGCCTCTTATGCTGTCATGGATATTTTGAATGGCTTGCCCCATGGCAGCATTTCCTGTGGCGTCCTTAACATTGGTAAGTGCGTCCAGGATAGGCACTCCACTCGATATTAAGGTTGCAAGTGTACGAGAAAACCTTGAAACGGTGGATTTGTTTATAATTGCCCCAAAAATTGGTAATTTAAATTTTGTTTTGTCTATGATTAACCGTGTTCTTTTTATTTTCCCAAGAATCTTATACAGTATAAAAGCGCCAAATGGAATCGCAGGTATGAACATCCATTGTGTCTTTAAAATTGTGCTAAAGGTAATGAGCATCCTGGTTGGGGTTGGCAACTCCAAATTTAACTCTTCGAATATTTTTGCAAAATTTGGAATGATAAAAATCATGAGCCCAATTAAAATACTAATCGCCACGACCGTCACAACGGTGGGATATATCATAGCGCTGATTATTTTTCTTACCAGCCGCTCAGTTTTTTCCCGGAAATCGGCCAATCGCTGTAAGATGATGTCCAGAGCGCCGCCTATTTCCCCTGCTTTCACTATATTTACATACAGCTTATCAAAAACCCTCGGATGCTTTGCAAGTGCTCCAGAAAGGGTATTTCCCCCTTCAACGTCTTCGATAACCTTTAGCGTCGTCTTTTTCAATAATCCCTTTTTCATCTGAGATGCAAGTATTTTTAGACCGCGAACGATGGGGAGCCCTGCATCCTGAAGAGTTGACAGTTGCCGTGTGAAGGTGGTCAGTTCTTTTGATTTGACCCCGCCAATGGAGATCGATATTTCCCTGCGCTTTTTGACAGGGGGAGTTGTTTCGGTGGGTGTTTCGCCTGCTTTCTGGCGAAGGTGGATTTCTTTGATGTTCGTTGGAAAACGACCTAATGAGCGTATTTTTGCAATAGCATCGTCAGTGCCGGATGCCTCTATTCTGTCTTTTACTGTCTGCCCCTTATTATTGACGGCGCTATATTGAAAAATGGACATCAGTAATTACCCTTATCTAATTTAGTCTCTTATGAAAAATATCTTGACACTTTTAGCAAATATTTACGAATTACGAATTACGATTTGAGACTTCGTCGTGAGCGCTCAGTCGAACGATTGAGAAAATCGTAAATCTGAAATCGTAAATCTAAAATTTAACTCAGTTCATGTTTGGTTCTGGCTTGTCCAGGTTAGGTTATCATCGTTTCTCTTACGATTTCTTGAATTGTTGTTAATCCATTGAATATCGCGAATAAACCACTCTCTCGTAAAGTATTCATTCCATTATTTTTTGCGGCCATTTTAATGGTATTCGTGCTTGCCTGTTCTGTAATTAACCTTCGTATTTCGCTATTCATCAATATGATTTCATATATACCCATACGACCCTTATAACCAATGTTATTACAGTTGTTACAGCCCTTGCCCCGGAAAAACCTTTTCCCTATGATATCTGCCTTTGTCAGGTTTAGTTCCATCAAAGACTCCTCTGATGGTTCGTATTCTTCTTTACACGAGGTACATATCTTTCGCACTAATCTTTGGCTAATGACAGCCTCCAGGGTTGAGGCAATTAAATACGGCTTAACACCAATATCAATTAAGCGTGTTACTGTGGTAGGCGCATCATTGGTGTGCAGTGTACTAAAAACTAAATGCCCTGTCAATGAAGCTTGTATCGCAATCCTGGCCGTTTCTTCATCTCGTATTTCGCCCACAAGGATGATATCAGGGTCTTGCCTTAAAATAGCCCTTAAACAACGCGCAAAATCTACACCAATAGACGTGTTTATCTGTACTTGAACAAGACCGTCAATATCATATTCTACAGGGTCTTCAGTGGTAATAATTTTTGTGCCGATATCGTTTAAGTAATTTAAAGCAGAATATAAGGTGGTTGTTTTCCCTGAGCCGGTTGGGCCTGTAACAAGAATAATTCCGTTGGGTTTATTCAATAATTGGTGTATTAATTTTAGTTCGTCAGGCCGAAATCCAAGTGTATCCAGATTGAGTGATACAGCAGATTTATTCAGCAAACGCATAACAACACTTTCTCCATATTTTGTGGGAAGTGCAGAAACACGTAAATCAATGAGCGTGCCTCCAACATTCAGTTGAATACGTCCATCCTGTGGCAGTTTTCTTTCCGAAATGTCCATGCTGGACATCACCTTTATTCTTGAGGTAATAGGTATACCCAGTTGTTTTGGAGGCGAAATCTTATCGTAAAGTATACCGTCAATTCTGTATCTAATCTTAAATCCGTCTTCAAAGGGTTCTAAATGTATATCGCTGGCCTTATCCAAAATGGCATCAAGGAACATAAGATTAACCCATTTCTTTACAGGGGTTGCATCTGCCATCTTCCTTAGTTCGTCTATGTCGATATACTCCCCCTTGGCAGATTCGGCGTATGACGTATCTTCTTTGAATTCTAATAATAGTTGTTCCACAGATTCGTGCTTTTTAGGATAGTATTTTTCCAGTGCACGAAGGACAATATCTTTGTGGCAAAGGACTGGCCTTATTTGATGCTTCAGCATTAATCTTAAATCATCGAGTGTCTCAAAGTTTAAGGCATCTGCCTGGACAATAGTGAGGGTGTCATCCTTTATGTTTATAGGAATTATGCGATATAATTGAGCAATGGCAGGAGGTATCATATTTATGATTTCAGATGGTATCTCTATGCCTTCGATGCTTACAATTTCCAATCCTAAATATTCACTCAAAGCAAGCATAATCTGCTCATTAGAAAGATAATGAAGACTTACCAGGATATCTCCAATCAGGCCTCCTTTTTGTTTTTGGATAGCCAGGGCTTCCCGAATATGATTTTCAGTAACAAAACCCTTATCCTTTAGTATTT
>Ga0208968_1002016_pt1 | contig 10487 bp, 6 predicted proteins | sample RifOxyA3_FD_184031 | JGI IMG/M metagenome (GOLD analysis project Ga0208968, IMG submission 184031) | Groundwater microbial communities from Rifle, Colorado - Rifle Oxygen_injection A3 (SPAdes) | ecosystem: Environmental > Aquatic > Deep subsurface > Groundwater | place: Rifle, Colorado, United...
GAAAAAGACGAACGGAATTTAGCCATTTCCGTGTCTTTAGAAAGAAGTTTTTACGAGGTAATACTATACATCTCATTCTGCGATTTTTCTTCTTTTGTTGTATTGAAAGACTTCATGACCGTAAGCGGGGAGTTACCTTCTTATATCAGTGGGAGTAGTATGCCTTGAATCCAGAACGGCAAAAGTCATAGTTGATATGCTTCTTGAATAAATGTAAAATGCCGCATAAATAGAAACATAGCCGGATATTTCCAGATATTAGAATTATAGTAACAATTTACAAAAATTTGGAAATACACCCACATGAAATTTATTGAATCCGAAACATTGGAACTGAAAAAATCTACTTCTGAGACAAAGCAGCTTTCAGAGAAGCGATAATCAATGCCTTTTGCCATAGAGATTATCGTGAGTTTGATTCTGTTAACGTTGCTGTTTTCAAAGACCGCGTTGAGATAAGGAGTCCGGGACTGCTTTATGGCGGCCTGACCATAGAGACCATCAGGACAAAGATGGTTTCAGAGAGAAGAAACGAGTTGATTGCAGAGATGCTTCATCGTGTTCATTTCATAGAGAAATGGGGCAGGGGTATCAAGCTTATACTCTCAAAAGAGCCGGATACCAAATTTAGTGAAGTAGGAACTAAGTTTATCACTACATTTATACGGAAAAGCTATTATGAGGGGAAGAAGGGGGTAGAAGATACTACCCAGAAAAAGGTCGTAGAAAAGGTCGTAGAAAAAGGCGGTGAAAGGTCGGAGAAAAGGTTGGTATATGGGTTGGTAGAAAAGGGGGTAGAAAAATTATCAGCAAATGAAAATATAATTTATACTTTGATAAGAAATAATCCCTATATAAGCAAGATTGAAATGATGTCTCATGGGAAACTAACAAAAAAAACTGTTGAATATAATTTAGAGAAGCTAAAAAAGAAAGGCATCCTCAAACGTGTTGGCCCTGACAAAGGCGGTTATTGGGAAGTGGTGAGGAAATGAAAGGCGTGAAAAAAGAATGATTGAAATGGAGCTAAAACTGTTAAAACCAAAAGGACAAAAATAAGGTGTGCAGATAAAATGTCTAAAATCAACGAAGCAACGGATACCGATCCCTGTTTAATACTTGCAGAGCCTGCCCCGTACTTGATACGGGGGACAAGTTTAAAGGTTATTGACCCCGTTAGAATATTCTTTTCTAACAGGGTTGAAAGGCTGCTGCGATCATGCTGGAAGCGGGGGATACGTTGCTCTATCAGCAGGAGGATGTCTTATGTTCAGAACATCAAAAGATTTCTGACTGTAAGAAAAGCATTAGACCAGATATAACGCTTACCGATATGAACGGAAATATCCTTGCTGTCTTTTAAGAATAAACTTGAAGGTGAGAGAAAAGCCTTATGAAAAAAGAGTCAAAACTACAAGGTTCCGACCTCTTTATCGTTGATAACAGCGATCAGGATTGGAAGGTGAGAAATTACCTTCATGAGTGGACAGATCTCGCTCACAAGTTTGATATTGCTACTGGTTACTTTGAAATCGGTGCTCTCTTAGCCCTTGATGGTCAGTGGCAGAAATTGGAAAAAATTAGAATTCTCATGGGAGACGAGGTATCAAAGCGAACTAAGAAAGCACTCCTCGCAGGAATTGAAACAGCCAGGCAAATTCTCGATGCCAGCATTGAAAGAGAGAAAGAGAAAAACGATTTTCTCACAGGTGTACCAGCTATCGTTGATGCTATCAGAAAAAGCCAGATTGAATGCCGCATTTATACAAAAGATAAATTTCACGCCAAGGCTTATATAACTCATGCCAAACATGCAGTAATCGGCTCTACAGCTCTCGTGGGTTCGAGTAACTTTACCTATCCGGGACTTACGGAAAATGTTGAATTAAATATTCAAATTAGACGCGAAGTAGAGTTACTTCAGGAATGGTATGAGCGCCATTGGAATGAGGCAGAGCCAATAAGTGAGGACATTCTGAAGGTTATTGAACGGCATACCCGAGAATATTCTCCCTTTGAAGTCTATGCAAAGGCGCTGCAGGAATATTTCCGCAGCTATGAAATGACCCCGTCACAATGGGAACAAACCGAATCGAAAATGTATCCAATTTTGGATCAATATCAAAAAGAGGGCTATCAGGCATTAATTAAAATCGCCCGACAGCATGGTGGCGCATTTATTTGTGATGGTGTCGGATTAGGCAAGACATTTGTAGGGTTGATGCTCATAGAGCGTCTTGTAATGCATGACAGGAAAAGGGTTGCCTTATTCGTTCCAAAATCAACACGAGCAGATGTTTGGGAAAGAGATCTAAAACGCTATCTACGTCATATAGGTGGTGTTAAAGGTGGTGATTTTAGTAATCTCGTTATCTTCAACCATACAGACCTTGGCAGAGGTGGTGATTTCCCTTATCGGTTTGAGCGAATCAAGGAAATGGCTGACGCAATCATCATTGATGAAGCCCATCACTTCCGCAACCCCGGTATTAAAGGAATCGGTGAACGAAGACCATCACGGTATCGTCTTCTTTTCGACATTATAGAGGGACTCAAAGGTTCAAAAGAACTTTATTTGATAACCGCAACACCTATTAACAACCGACTTGATGACTTCCGCCATATGGTTGAGCTTTTTACTCGCCAACGTGAAGATTATTTTAAATCAACTCTTGGGATACATTCACTTAGAGGTCATTTTATCCGTATGGAAAATGAGCTTAAGAAAACAATTACGCCAAGCGATCAACTTCTTCTTGAGCTTAATATGGCTGAAGCCGAGCGTGCCCTTATGACAGATACTCTATTTCGTCATCTGGTTGTCCAGAGAAGCAGGGCATATGCAAAACAGAGCCAAATACAACAAGGAGGAAGTGCTACAATCTTCCCCTCCCGTGAAGCCCCGCGTGTTGTTGATTATTCAGTCAAAAAAACATATGGCCGTCTGCTTGATAAAGTTGAAAAAGCGTTTGCAAAAGATAAACCCCTTTTTGTCCTCGGTATCTATTATCCACTGGCATACTATAAGGGGTCGGATGAATCAATAGACCACTTTGTTGAAAATCGGCAAAAACAGGTTGTTAGCCTTATACGGATACAATTTCTGAAACGTTTTGAGAGTTCAGCCTATTCTTTCGGGCTCTCATGTGAACGGTTATTGCTTAAACTACTTGCTTGGGTAACAAAACATAGTGAAACCGAACATGAGAAAAAGAGACTTGAACGCTGGAAGCTCCAAAATGCTGAACTAATAAACTATGTGCATGAACATCAACAAGAGTTATTCGGTGACGAGGAACCTGAAGATGCCGATGAGGACATCGTCACTGAAGAAATGCTGGAAGACATTGAATATTTAAGCAGAGAAGAGTATAAGGTTGAGGAAATATTGGATGATACCTATCTCGATCTTGATGAAATATGTGATTTTCTCGAAGAATTAAGAAAGTTCAAACCTCAACATGACGATAAACTGAAAGCTCTTATTAAACTCCTTAAGAGCGATCCGGTTCTTAAAAAAGAAAAAGTTCTTATCTTCAGCGAATTTGCTGAAACAGCACGTTACATACATAAACAAATTAAAGATGTAGGAATTGAGGGCGTTGAGCAGATAGATAGTGGTTCCAAGCGTGACAGAAGTGAAGTCATTCAGCGGTTTTCACCGTATTATAATGACTCCTCAAGTGCAGAAATTAAAGCCCAAGGAAAAGAGGAAATCAGGGTTCTTATTTCCACAGATGTTCTTTCGGAAGGTCTTAACCTGCAGGATGCAATGAGGCTGATCAATTATGATTTACATTGGAATCCGGTTCGTCTCATGCAGAGGATAGGTCGTGTTGACCGCCGTATGAATCCGGGCATTGAAGATAGGCTCTTAAGCGATCATCCTGACTTAAACCCATTGAGAGGCAAAATCGTCTACTGGAACTTTTTGCCTCCGGATGAATTGGAAATTCTTCTGCGTCTTTACACAAGGGTATCCCATAAGACTCTGCGCATTTCCAAGACATTTGGCATTGAAGGGAAAAAGCTTCTACGCCCTGAAGACGATTATGATGCCCTCAAAGAATTTAGTCATGCCTATGAAGGTACAACAACGCCAATTGAGGAAATGCATCTTGAATATCAGCAGCTTTTAAAAGATTATCCTGATCTGACTGAACGGCTCTCAATGCTTCCCGGCAAGGTTTTTAGCGGCAAACAGCATCCAAAAGCAAACGCAAAAGGAGTTTTCTTCTGTTACGCCCTTCCTGGCCCAGAAGCAGCAAAAGATCAGGATAAACCAGAGCTTGAGCAATGGACAGATGAAGCGGGCTTTACCCGCTGGTATTTGTATGACATTGAGAAAGCTTCAATTATTGAAGATGATACTAAAATCGTTCAGTTAATCCGGAGTAAGCCAGATACTCCACGGCATCTGACATTGCCAGAAAAAAATCTTTCTGAAATTAGGGCGATTGTAGAAAAGCATATTAAAAATTCATACTTTAAGAAAGTTCAGGCACCTGTGGGCGTAAAGGCCACGCTTAAGGCCTGGATGGAACTGTCTTAAGAAGGGAGGGTTGTGTGATATCACAAAAGGTTCAGAGGCTCAGGGAAATTAGAACATTCCCTTCGCTTGTAAAATACCTCCGTGACGAACTTGACTGGCCTATTGAATCAGACGACTTTGATGACCTGACCTTTGACTACGAGCCGGAAGAACTCGGCATAGACGCGAAAACCGCTGTAAAGATAAAAGAGATTAAGCAACTCAGGCCTCTTTCCTCAAAGCAGCCTTGGGGTATCTTTTTCATCAATTTTGAGCCGAAGCAGTTACCCATTGTTGTTTTGCGGCGTATTCTGCGCTCTCTTGTTATCAATAAACGCGCCTCAGCGAACAAATCCCAACAGGCCGTGTGGAACTTTCACGACCTCCTGTTCATTTCCTCCTATGGCGAATCTGAACATCGTGAGATTACCTTCGCCCATTTCAGCGAACCTGCTGATCGGCTTTTCGGCGACCTCCCGACATTGCGTGTTCTCGGCTGGGATGACGATGACACAAAGTTGAAAATTGACCATGTTGTTCATACTCTTGATGAAAAGATGCGCTGGCCTGATGATGAAGATGATGCCGGGGCGTGGCGCAAGAAATGGTCAGACGCCTTTGAACTGCGCCCTAGGGAAGTTATCACCACGTCCAAAGAGCTGGCAATACGCCTTGCCGATCTTGCCAAAAGTATTCGTCAACGCGCCAATCTCATTCTGAAAATAGAATCAGAGCGTGGTCCGTTACGTAAATTGCACAAGGCCTTTCAAACAGCGCTTATCCATGACCTGAATGAAGACGACTTTGCAGATATGTATGCACAGACTATTGCCTATGGACTCCTTGCTGCCCGGGTCTCACGGCCTGCCGGTGTTATAGCCGATAATCTGGCCGACATGGTTCCTATCACAAACCCCTTCCTCAAAGAGATGCTCGGTACATTCTTAAAAGTCGGCGGTCGCAAAGGTAAAATTGATTTTGACGAACTTGGGATACAGGAAGTTGTAGATTTGTTGAACAGACCTGACACGCACATTGAAGCAGTCATGAGGGATTTCGGCAAGAAAACAATGCAGGAGGACCCGGTCGTCCACTTCTATGAACTTTTCCTCAAAGAGTATGACAAGAAGAAAAAGGTTGAACGAGGGGTCTTCTACACGCCTCAGCCCGTTGTCTACTATATTGTAAGAAGCGTTGATGAATTGCTGAAAACCGAATTTGGGCTTGAAGACGGTCTTGCCTCGACCGTTACATGGGGTGAGATGGTCAAGAGGAATCCTGAGCTCAAGATTCCAGATGGCGTTGCACCTGATGAACCGTTCGTTCTGATCCTTGACCCTGCTACCGGCACAGCCACTTTCATTGTAGAGGTTATTGACGTTATCCATAAAACGATGATCGAAAAGTGGAAGAAGGCGGGCAAAACAGAGGCGCAAATTCAGGCAGCTTGGAACGAGTATGTCCCTAAACATCTGCTCCCCCGCGTGTATGGTTACGAGCTTATGATGGCTCCTTATGCCATAGCACACATGAAGGTGGGCCTGAAGCTCTTTGAAACCGGATATCGTTTTGGTAGTGATGAACGAGTTCATATTTATCTTACAAACAGCCTTGAACCACCAAGTAATGCAACAGGACAGAAAGAGTTTGATGAATGGTTTCCTGCACTTGCGCATGAGGCAAAGGCGGTTAATGCCGTAAAAAGTAAGAAAAGATTCACAGTCGTGGTTGGAAATCCGCCTTATTCATATGATTCTGAAAATACTGGGGAATGGATAGAAACACACATCCGCCAATATTATCAAGTGGATGGCGTACCGTTGGGTGAGCGAAACCCCAAAGGTCTTCAGGATGATTATGTTAAATTTATTAGATTTTCTGAGTTCAGCATCGAGAAGACAGGTTATGGAATACTGGCCTTTATTACAAACCATGGATACATTGACAATCCGACGTTCCGGGGGATGCGGAAGAGCTTGATGGACACCTTTGGAAACATTTACGTCCTCGATCTTCACGGAAACGCTAAAAAGAAAGAGAAATGCCCTGATGGTTCAAAGGATGAAAATGTATTTGACATCCAACAGGGCGTTGCTATTGGAATATTTGTCAAACAACAAGGCCAAAAGCCCATTCAGTATGCTGGTCTCTGGGGGCTTCGGGACGGGAAATACAAGTGGCTATGGGAAAACGAGAATACAACGACAACATGGCAGACACTTAAGCCACAAGCACCGCATTACCTGTTTGTACCGCAAGGTGGTCCAGTAGAAGAATACCAGCGGGCACGGGGCGTTACGGATATTTATATAAACAGCGCAAATGGGTTTAAAACGCATCGCGACCACTTTGCTGTGGCATTCGATAAAAATGAGATGGATGAACGTATTGCTACATTATTAAACGCGCAGATCAGCAATGCCGACTTAATAGAGCGTTACCATCTGGTAGAAACTATCGACTGGAAGCTACAAGACGTGCGGAAGGCTTTGAAAACTATTGGCAAACTGACTCAACATATCGTTCCATGCCTTTATAGGCCGCTCGATATTCGCTATTGCCTATTTGGCAATTATTTAATGGATAGACCAAGAGAGGCAGAACTTAGCCACGTCCTCTCTGACAACCTTTGTTTTGCAACTGGTCGACAAGGACAAGCGGTTGGTGGTTCTGAATGGAATTTACTTACTGTTGGCAAATATGTCGCTGACACTAATCTTTTTTATCGCGGCGGAATTCAATATTTCCCTTTATACCTCTACCCTCAAACAGACTTTGAAAAAAGAACCGGCCCATGCCGCCGCCCGAACCTTGCGCCGGAGTTTATAAAGGACTTTTCAAACCGCCTCGGCATGAAATTTATAACCAATGGTAAGGGCGATAAGGCAAAGACCTTTGGCCCGGCGGATGTCTTTGACTATATGTACGCCGTCTTCCACAGCCCCGGTTACCGGACACGCTATGCTGAATTCCTGAAGATAGACTTCCCACGTCTGCCATTGACCTCCAGCCTCGACCTGTTTCAGGCCATTGGGAAGTTCGGTGGGGAACTTGTTGCCCTGCATCTGATGGAATCGCCCAAATTGGATAAACACATTACCCGCTTTGTTGGCAAAGGGACTCCTGTGGTTGAAAAGGTCTCGTACTCGGATGAAACGGCCTGGATTGATAAAGCAAAGTCACAGGGGTTTCAGGGCGTGCCGGAGAATGTCTGGAACTTTCACATCGGCGGGTATCAGGTCTGCGAGAAATGGCTCAAGGACCGTGGGCCAAAGAGCGGCAAGCCGGGACGAACTCTTTCCGCTGACGATATAAACCACTATCATCGCATCGTCGTTGCCCTCAATGAAACCATCCGCCTCATGGCCGAGATAGATAAGGTCATTGATCAGCACGGCGGCTGGCCAAATGCTTTTTTGGATATACCGAAAAGAGGATGCTAATAAATTTGAAAAGGCTGAAAGAGATTCGTAAATAATTTTGTGAGACCAACAATGCCATTTAACCCGAAATTCACCATAATGCCGAAAATCAACAAGGCCATTGTCGAAATCGAGCGCGTTCGCGGCTTCCTTGATGCGGTCAACCTCAATGGTCTAAATAGGGGCAGCTACTCTTTTAGAAAAAAATCGTTGCCAAACTTGACAAAGAGACGGAGTCGTTGTAAGGCGTGCAACTTTTGCGGCAGGCGGCAGAAAAGTGCATTGAAAACATAATTGCCAAAGTGTGGGGTGAAGGAAATATCAGATGAAACTTTTCTCAATTAAAGATATTGCAATTGTCCATGACTCGTAGAGTGGAGGGAAAGAAATAAATGAAGGCTGTAATGAGCGTGGAGTACAAAACTTTTTTTAAAGAGATAAAAGAACGCATATATAAAGCCCAATATGACGCTCTCAAGGCTGTAAATAAGGAACTTATAAATCTCTACTGGGATATAGGCAAGTCAATAGTTGCGAAGCAGGATAAGCTTGGCTGGGGCAAGGCAATTGTTGAGACTCTCGCAAAAGACTTGCAAAAAGAGTTCCCGGGAATACAGGGGTTTTCAAGCGCAAATCTCTGGAGAATGCGAAACTTCTATCTTACATACCGTACGAATGAAAAACTCGCACCATTGGTGCGAGAAATTAGCTGGACTAAGAATGTAATTATCATGGAACGGTGCAAAGACGACATCCGGCGTGAATTTTATCTCAAGACAACAAAGAAGTTCGGCTGGACAAAAGATGTCCTGATAAATCAGATTGAAGCAGTCGCATTTGAACGGTTTATGGCGAATCAGACGAACTTTGATAAAACTGTCCCAGAAAAATATAGGCATCAGGCAAAGCTGGCAGTTAAGGATGAATATTCATTTGATTTTCTGGAGCTTGCAGAAGAACACTCAGAAAAGGAGCTTGAGCGGGCGCTTCTGGAAAATGTAAGAAAGTTTCTTATAGAGATGGGCGGTTATTTTGCATTTGTGGGCAATCAATACCGGCTGGAGATAGACAGAGAGGAGTTTTTTATTGATTTGCTGTTATATCACCGGAAGCTGCGCTGCCTTGTTGCGATAGAGTTAAAAATTGGAGCGTTCAAGCCCGAGTATGCGGGCAAAATGCAGTTTTATCTTTCCGCTCTGAACGATAGGGTGAAACTTCCCGATGAAACCCCCTCCATTGGCATTATTTTATGCAAGGATAAGAGCCGGACAATCGTTGAATATGCGCTGAAGGACACGAAAAAGCCTATAGGCGTATCCACCTATAGGCTGACGGAGAAACTGCCTCGTGAACTGAAAAAATATCTGCCGTCTCCGGAAGAGATGATAGAACGAATAAAGTATTTGAAATAAGGCTCGTTAAATTATATTTGGAACTTCCTCCAAGATGCGGAACGGAGAATTGAAAAGATTGTCGCGGAGTCTTGGGATGAGGAATCGGATTCATCATGGTTAAAGAATTGGACGCAGGGGATTGAGATTTTTAAAACAGGATACCGCACGGCATTAATAAGCGAAGTGGTGACGTGGAAGATAAAGGTAATATAGTTCATGACTGAGAAAGAATTGCAGGAATATGTTCAATTGCACTTTCCAAAAGAAAATGAGCGTTGCGAGTGGAAAGCATTCGGGAACCTTACTCACGATGTGTCAGGACACAAAGGCGAGGATGTAATTTCTTATGTTTCGGCTATTGCCAATATGCGGGGAGGCCATTTGGTAATCGGCGTGGAAGATCAAACTCTAAACATAACAGGCATTCAGAACTTTCATGATTACACTCCGGAAAATTTACCAGCCCGTATAACAGGCAATTGTACCCATCTTATTACGGAAGGCTTGTACGTTGAAAACTATACCACTACTGATACAAATAAAATAGTTTGGATAATTCATATCCCAAAACATGCGCCACGCAAACCAGTAATCGCACATAAACAACCATGGCAGCGGTTGGGCGATAATTTGGTAAGGCTGACACATGAAAGAGAATCGGCAATTTTGAGCGAGCCTTTAAGTAACATTGAGGACTGGAGCGCTGCAATCGTGCCGGATGCCGCAATTGATGACCTTGACCCTGCGGCTATCGCAAAAGCTCGTGAAAACTACAAGAACAAGTTTCCCCATCAAGCGCATGATATTGACCGTTGGGATGATATCACTTTTTTGAACAAAGCCAAAGTAATAATAAAGGGCAAAATTACCCGTACCGCAATAATCCTATTAGGCAAACCAGAATCGGAACATTTTGTTAGTCCGGCAGAGGCAAAGATACGCTGGCTCTTGAAAGATGCCAAAGGAAATGACAAGGACTATCACATTGAGAGTTGTCCTTTACTGCTGGCTGTTGATAAGATATATGCAAAAATCCGCAATCTGAAATACCGCTATATCTAAAACGGCACTTTATTCCCTGATGAGGTTGATCAATATGAGCCGTTTGTAATCCGTGAAGCTATAAACAATTGCATTGCA
>Ga0208968_1002023_pt1 | contig 10463 bp, 7 predicted proteins | sample RifOxyA3_FD_184031 | JGI IMG/M metagenome (GOLD analysis project Ga0208968, IMG submission 184031) | Groundwater microbial communities from Rifle, Colorado - Rifle Oxygen_injection A3 (SPAdes) | ecosystem: Environmental > Aquatic > Deep subsurface > Groundwater | place: Rifle, Colorado, United...
TTTAATACTAAAACCTCTTAAATAAAAAATCCTGATTGTTAACCAGCAATACAAAAAAACAAATGAAAATTTGGTAGTCAGGAAGTTGTAAAAGCTTCGCCTAAAGAAATCCACCAGCTTACATTTTTGTATGATACAAATTTGTATGATGCAAATTTGTATCATGTATTTGTATCAAAATCCGAACACATGGAAAGATGCAGAACCGGTCACCGAAATCTGCTCTTCCAAACGAATCGGTATTGAATATTCGGGCGATGAATGGAAAGATAAACTCTGGAGGTTCTACCTTTGAATATAACTTAAGCCAATGTTAATTCCGAAACAAGACAAAAGGTAACCCTCACTTTTGAGTTATTTTCATCATTTTTCGCATGTTATGAAATATGTTTACATAACTTACTAAACAACAACCAGATACGAATATGTAAAATGGGGGGGGTAGATTTATTTTTTATTTTCATAATGGTTGCCCTATATTTGCCTTTAAAATATCAGATAAAAACATCTTCTTAAAGAAATTATTGCAAAACATGAAACGAGCCATCCCGATTAATCGGTACACAGGGGGATGATTATTGATGGTGAGTTCCCTGCCAGCCAAAAGGCTTGTCAGGCGGGCATCTGACCATTAAAAAACAAATTATAAACAGATGAAAGTACTATTGACTATTTTTTTTTCCATCCTATTTGTCGAATTGTCTGCACAAAAGCATACCCTGTTTGGTATTATCAGGGATAAAACCACCGGAGAAAGCTTGATTGGAGCTACGATTTCAATTGAAGACCGAAGCATTGGAACTGCCTCAAATAACTACGGTTTTTATTCATTAACAATACCTCATGGAAAGCATAGAATTGAATGCTCGTACATTGGATATCAACTGTTTACTATGGAGACCGAACTTCACGGCGAAACCAATCTCAACATTGAACTGGAGATGAAGGAGTCCAGACTGGAAGAGGTGGTGGTAAGGGCAACAAGAAACAACCGGATAGTTAACAATGAGATGAGTAGCCAGTCATTAAGCATTTCGGCCATCAAACAAATGCCCGCGGTTATGGGTGAATCAGACCTGATGAAAAGTCTGCAACTTTTGCCTGGCATACAGGCTACAAATGAAGGAACCACCAATTTATCCATTCGTGGCGGTTCGTTTGACCAGAATTTGTTTTTACTGGACGATGCACCTGTTTACAATCCCTCACATGCACTGGGGTTTTTCTCGGTTTTCAATTCCGATGCCATTAAAAGCGTGAAGGTTTACAAGGCATCTTTTCCGGCACAGTATGGAGGAAGGTTGTCTTCAATTGTTGATATACACATGAAGGAAGGAAATAACAAACAACTCAGCGCCAGCGGTGGAATTGGGTTAATTGCGAACCGGTTAACGTTTGAGGGGCCCATTGCAAAAGACAAAGCTTCATTCATCATTTCGGGCCGTTACAGCTATGCAGGGTTAACGGCCAATGGGGCAGGATTGCTTGGGCAAAGCCTGAGGATTGGTGGGCTAAGGGATTTTAATGCCAGCAATGAAATCAGCTTTTACGATTTGAATGCGAAAGTAAACTACAAGGTAAATGATAAAAACCACTTGTTCCTTTCGGCATATACCGGTTCCGATCATTTTTTCTATTACGCCATCGACGATAACAGCAGCATGGATTGGGGAAATATTACCGGAACAGCACGCTGGAACCATATTTTTAACTCAAGGCTTTTTGCAAATACCATGTTCATTTTCAGCAAATACGATTACTCCTACATTTTAAAAGACGATGCAAGGCATTTTAAGTGGTCGGCCAACTTGCAGGAAATGGATATAAAAACGGATTTCGACTATTTTCTGAACCCGAATAACCACATTAAGTTTGGTGTTTCGGCCGAGAACCATCACTATTTTCCCGGAAAAGTTGAACCAAGAGACGAAACCTCCATTACCAAACCTTTTACCCTCGACAGGCAAAGGGCAATCATCAGTACGGCATACCTGAACAACGAGCATAAAATAAGCAACAAAATTGGAATCGATTATGGATTGAGGTATTCTGCCTTTTTTCTGCTGGGCGAAAGTACCGTTTACACCTACTCTCCTGAAATGGAAATGACTGATTCGGTGAATTATTCAAGCGGCGAACTGGTGAAATTTTATCACAGTCTGGAACCCCGTTTCTCACTGAGATACCAACTAAACGGAAACAGTTCGGTTAAAATATCCTATTCCAAAACAGTTCAGTTTCAGCATCTGATCGGCAATTCTTCGGTTGGACTTCCCTCAGATGTTTGGGTTCCGGCCAGCACATCCATAAAACCACAATCGGCCAATCAAATTGCCATTGGTTATTACCGGTTGTTTGCCCAAAATCAATTTGAATTCTCAACAGAAGCCTATTACCGGAAGATGCACCATGTGATTGATTACCGTGACAATGCCGATTTGTTTCTAAACCCGCATGTGGAAACCCAGGTATTGTCGGGCGATGGGCAATCCTACGGACTGGAATTCTACCTGGAGAAAAAAGTTGGCAGAACGACAGGCTGGCTGAGTTACACCTTGTCGAAAACCACCAGGCAAATTGATGGGATAAACAATGATCAGTCCTACCCTGCAACCTATGACAAACGTCACTACCTGTCATTACTTTTGAATTATAAATTATCGGAGCCCTGGAGTGTATCCTCCATTTTTAAGTTCTCTTCCGGAGGATTTGCAACCATCCCCGAAGGAACGTTTAATTATTACGGGGCTGCATTTAACTATTACACCGGCCGCAATGACTATAAACTTCCATCTTACCACCGTTTAGACTTATCGTTTAATTACCATAGCCGAAAAAATGAACACCGCAAATGGAAAACCGAATGGAATTTCGGAATCTACAATGTGTATGATAAGAAGAATATTTTTGCACTGTTTATAAAACAAGATGATAGGAAGATCTATTCATCCAGGGCTTACAAAATGTACCTGTATGGTATTACTCCTTTTGTCACATTCAATTTCAAATTTTAGCTATGAAACAGTTAGTTATATTTATAATACTCCTATTTATTTTTGCCGGTTGTGTTGAAGATTTCGACCTTAAACTTCAAAATGCGGACCCTCGTTTGGTCGTTGAAGGTTGGATTACAAATAAACCTGGCCCATATTACATTCTTTTAACAAAAAGCAAGATTGGGGCATTTGCCACCCCAGATCAAAGTTATTTCAACAATGCAGAATTGGTTAAGGATGCTAGTGTAGTTATTTCGGACGACTCCGGCCAGATTGATACTCTTAAATTTATTCAGGCAAATGACAATTCTGATTCAAGAGATAAATGGTTTCATGGGTACTACAAAACTTCCAAATTAAAAGGGATTGCTAACCATACCTACTTCTTAAAAATAAAGGTTTGGGAAAAAGAATTTAATGCTACTGCTTATATGCCTCCTGTACCTGAGATTGATTCGCTTCGATATTCAATGAAAACTGCCGAAAAAGACGGAACCCAGTACTATATTCCATTAATAAATTTTAAAGAACCACAGGGTATAGAAAATTATTATCTCGTCCAATTAAAGAATGAGTTTTCTCCATATTTAGTTGTAAATTCTGCTATCTGGCAATATTCTATTTTCTCGGATATCCACATGAATCCTTATGTAAGTAATCTAAATATCAACTTGGGTACCAATCCTAGGGGTATAACATATCGAATTTTTCAGGAAGGCGATTCAATATATGCTGCGCTAAGTTCTTTAACCAAAGAAGGCTATAATTACTACAAAACTTTACTGGAACAGTTTAAAAATGATGGTGGAGCTTATAAGCCTACACCGACATCCCCTCAGGGTAATATCAGTAATGGGGGTTTGGGATTGTTCAGGGCTTCGGCAGTTTCAGAGAAAAGAATTAAAATACCAATAGTTTCAAACTAAATCATCAAGCCTATGAACTAATCAAACAAATTATTTTGATCCAGATTTAACCGGAGAAATTTGCCTTGCCTGTCAAAGAGTACTTTCTGGATAAATAAGTAAGGGCAAAAAAAACAAAAAAATGAGCCTGATCATATTTGCAGCCTTAAATGAATAGAGCATCCAGCAAGAATCTCATCATTCTTGGCGACAAAAGATCAAGCTCATAGGTATAAATATTAAAATCTAAAAGTATGAATATTTTTAAAAATGGAATTAAAATCGCGATGGCGTTTTCGTTAGTTTTTCTTTTAAGTTGTGAAAAAGACGGAAATGACCCAACTAACAATTCGTTATCCAACGAAATCAAGAAAATTGAAACAACTTATAAGGAAGGGGCTATTAAACTTGAAAATAAGATAACTTCAGGTATTCAAAAAGTAGAGACAACTGCTGATGAAAAATACAGAGAAAGTATACGCCGGGAGCTTGAAAAAAGCTTTTCGAAACAAACTACCTACCTAAAATCAGGATCAGGATGGGTTGGAGTTTTAAAAAATGGATCGTGCGGTTCATATCAGGAATTAAATATTTTCATGGATTGTGAAGATGGCAATTGGAATACGAGTGGCTCTGGATGGATAGGTAATAACAGTATAGATACAAATGGCAATGTTAATTTAGTCTTTTGTGTCGTTAGTCAATACAATTTTACACGTTGTCATTTTGATTATGCTGTTTTGGATATAAGCGGTAACCCTCTTCCATCTGGTGTAAATGGATTTACCAGATATATTGATAATGAGGATAGTAATAACAAAAACAAAGTTACGCTTAATGGAACTACAATTTCCGGAGCATATGGTAATAATTACTTTAATGCCAATACAACATTAGCTTTTCAGTTCTATCCTAATAATGGTACTATTGAAACTGATTGTTTTCAGTATGGGTTGGGATATGCTGGTATATATTTACACGATTTCGGTCTTCTTGCTAAGCCTCAATCCTATACTTATCCTTCAAATATTCTAAATTATGGCTCTATTACTAGCGATGATGAAGATTCTGGCAATGCAAATTATCTTACTCAAATAATTAATGTGCCAAATACTACTTGCGTAACAAATATTATGGCTAATGATATTAGTAGTACTAAGTTTAACTTTACATGGATGCATTTTGATTAATATTCGAAAATTAATTTAACCGCATAAAATAGTGGGTAGAATGGAGGTTTCTATTCTACCACTATTCAATTTTATTGAATCAAACAAATAATTTTATTTGACTTCTAATAATTATTTTAATGAAAATACCAACTCAAATTTTATTCATTACAACACTTTTCTTATTTGCATGTAACTCATACCATAAGAATCAGATTCAAGATGTCTCACAGAATATTATAGCGTCAATTGACTCTATTCCTATTTTAATTGATTCAATTGATAATTTGGTAAAACAAGAATTGTATGATGAATTAAGCCGAATTTATCTTATTCGGAAAGTTACCCTTGAGCAAGTTATTAAAGATAAAATATTACAGTTGGAGGCTAATAAATTTAATATTACAGTTGAAGAATTGAAGAATTCACTTTTCAAAAACAGAATTACGGAAGCTAATCTAAAGATATTTTCCGGTAAAACTAATTATCCGGGTAAAGTTTCTGAATTAAGAGAAACCCTTGTTTTCCATGATATAAAATCAACAAGAGGGCATGACTTACTAGTGGTAAAATTCAAAGAATACCTTCTGAATCAATATATTGATTCATTAAAGAAAACGCATCAGATTACAATTTCACTAAAACCACCAAAATCGCCTACTATAAAACTGGATAATCTGGTCGTTCATTACAAAGGCAATTTAAACTCTGCTGTTACATTTTTGGTAATATCTGATTTTGATTGTCACATGTGCAGGGAACACAATGCGTTTTTTGAAAAGCTCTATTCGGAATATAAAGGCAAAGTACGTTTTGGTTTTACCCATTATTCATCATACGTTTCCAATTCGGCAATTGCCTCTGAATGTGCATCTAATCAAGGGAAATTCTGGGAGATGCATGATTCAATATTTAATGCGAAGCAAATTCCGGATTCAGTTGCATTGTTCCGGATAGCTAAAAATCTGGAATTGAATATGAATACTTTTGGCAATGATTTTCAAGACAAGGCCCTTTCTGAAAAGATTATGGACAATCTATTAAAATTGGAATCAGCGGGCATTTATGGCACGCCCACTATAATGATAAACAACCAATTGGTCTTTAATTCAACTTCATTGAATGAGATTGAAAATATGCTTAAAGAGGAAATTGAAAAGGTAAATTAGTAATAGATTTGAATCTGTAACTATAAGTTTTTTATAGATGTCGGCTCAGTAAATACAAGCCGACATCTATATTTAATTACTTCCCAGAATTCAAAACCTCTTCATCAAAAAATCCTGACTGATAACCAAATTATAGCCAAAGGCAAGCGAAAATTAGTCTTTTCTCCACGGTTCCATCACCCGCTCCAGCGCTGCCTGTCCCTGCATCCAAGAAAGGAAAACCCCGTAGTTGGTTACGGGAACACCGGCATGGCGCAAATCGCGCAGGCGGGCCTGTAATTTTTGGTGACTGATCATGCAGCCACCGCAATGGATAATCAGTTTGTAGTTGCCCAATTCGCTGTTAGCCTGAAATTCCCTGCCAAAATTATGATCGATGATTACACCCGGAAACGTTTGGTTAATCTTTCGAGGAATTTGTACGGTCCCGATATCTTCGTTGATCCGCGAATGGTTGCATGCTTCGGCAATCAGAACCTTGTCGCCGGGTTGCAGGTTATCGAGGGCTTTAATGCCTTCATAAAATTCAGCGATCCTGCCCTTGCTCATAAAATTGATCATCATGATCGAAAAGGTGGTCAGCATGATATCCGGTGGCGTCCATTTTGCCATGATATCCATGGCCTGCGAGTCGGTAATAATGGCTTTTGGCCTTCGACCCAGGCTATTTAAAAACGAATCGAAACGATCTTTTTCGGGCTGCGGGTTTTCGCTCCGGGCTACTCCTAAGTTCATACGGTACGACACCGGAAATGCCCAGTTTCGTGTAACATATTCCTCAGCCATTGCCTGTGGTCTTAAATATCGTCCCGGTGGGGTCTCTTCATCCATGGGAATATTCAGAATGTAAAACTGATCCTTTTCAACGAAAGGCAGTAAGTCCGTTTTCTGAAACTTAGGATCATAGTTGTTGATAATAAAGTTCAGGAGCGACTGTCGGAACGAAGCGTCTATTGCCGATAACGTAATAGAAGGAATAAACTTAAGCAGAGGAATTTGTGTTTCAATTTCAGCGAAGAACCTTTCGCCGGTTATTTCAAACTGGTTATAAATAATCAGTATCTGCTTGTCAAGCTCACGCGCTGCCTCAATAATTTGGTTTTCAGAATAAAAAACTTTGGTTGACGGGTCGATGACCAGTAAAACGAGGTCACATTCCTTCAGCACATTCATCACCTTCTCCCTTTTTTTTGCACCAAGTAGCGTTCCTTCATCCAGGCCAGCCGTATCGAAAAGCTTCACAGGCCCCAAACCATGAATTTCCTGAAGGGCAATTTTTACATCGGCGGTAGTGCCGGGAGTTGAATCGGTAATGGATGTTTCTTGTTGTGTCAATAAATTCATCAGGCTACTTTTACCTGAATTCATTTTGCCAAAAATCCCTATGTGTTCGCGTTCGGTCAGCATGTGCGTAAAATTACCCTAAAAATGAAAAAATAATTTGATAAATCCATACTTTAAAAATCCAAAGGCAAACGAAAAATTGGCTGTTAGAATATCAGAAAAACGATCTCCAGAATCCGCATCGCATCTAAAAAAATCACCATCATACATTTTTGTATGATGCAAATTTGTATGATGCAGATTTGTAACCTATATTTGTGTCAAAATTTGAACACATGGACAATACACCTTTTATTTTTGGTAAACTGGCAACTCAGATTGAATTTACCGATCGAGAAAAAGAGACAGCACATCTTGCATCTAATTTTAGTGCTTTGGTAAATACCATCATTTTATCGCCTCGCCGATGGGGGAAAACTTCTCTGGTTAGCAAGGTTACCGAATTGCTTGGCAACAAGGAACCCGATTTGAAAATCTGTCACATCGATTTGTTCAATGTACGGACCGAAGAAGGTTTTTATATTGCTCTGGCCACCGAAATAATAAAGGCGACATCAACAAAATGGGAGGAACGCGCTCAAAATGCAAAAGAATTTTTATCTCAACTCTTGCCACGAATTTCGTTCTCTCCAGATGATCGAAGTGAAATTTCTTTTGGAGTAAGCTGGGAAGAACTACAAAGAAAGCCCGATGAGATTCTTAACCTGGCTGAAACGATTGCTGTTGAAAGAGGGTTGAAAATTGTTGTTTGTATCGACGAATTTCAGGGGATTAGCGAATTTCAGGATCCGCTTGCATTTCAACGTAAGTTGCGTTCCCACTGGCAGAGGCACACCCATGTTTCCTATTGCCTGTATGGAAGTAAAAGACACATGTTGCTCGACGTATTTTCCAATCCATCCATGCCATTTTACAAATTTGGTGATTTGATATTTCTGGAGAAAATTACTACGAAAAGCTGGGTTGATTTTATTAGAAAACGATTTTCGGAAACGGGCAAAGAAATTCAGGAAGAAGAAGCAAACCTGATAACGGAACTTGCAGAAAACCATTCGTATTACGTTCAGCAACTTGCACAACAATCCTGGCTCCGTACAGATACTATTTGCTCGGCTCCGATTGTTAATGCGGCTTTCCTTGGTTTAATCAATCAGTTAAGTCTCTTATTTACTAATATCACTGAATCATTATCAACAACACAGTTAAATTTCCTAAAAGCAATTATGTCGGGCGAAAAACAATTAAGTTCAAAAGAAACGCTTCAAAAGTATAATCTGGGAACTTCAGGAAACATAACCCGACTTAAACAATCGCTGCTGGCCCGCGAAATAATTGATATTTCTGCCGAACAAATTGATCTTCAGGACCCTATTTACAAGTATTGGCTAAAAAAGGAATACTTCAGGATTTAGGGAAACCAATCAAAACCTCTTCAGCAAAAAATCCTGATTGATAACCAAATAATACCCAAAGGCGAATGAAAACCGCGTAGTCAGGAAATCGTAGAGGGCTTCACCCTGAAAGGCAAATTCGATGTCTTTCAGAATGTGTTGTTTCATCATGTAATTAAAGGCAACCTGCGAGCGGTCGGTTTGCGAAAGAGCAATATCGCGGTCGGAAATCGACATGTAAATGCGCTTTCCGTAGGGCGCAATAAATTGGTAGGCATTCCAGTAATCGAGCGAAAACTTTCCGAAACGGGTGTCTCCGCCAACCATTACCGAATAACCATGTCCGTTTTTGTATCCATAAGGCGCTGGTCCATCGGGGCACTCGTATCCAATCCAATGCAGGTTCAAATAAATGTCTTTCAGGAATCCGTCGCCAACATTCAATTGTGTTTCAAGGCCGGTGGCATAATTTAAGTCGGTGATTACCCCCAGCGGACTAGAATCGATTTCGCCTCCACGGTGATAAACCAACAATTGCAAAGGGATGTGTATTTTAAGTCCTGAATTGGGGAAAATTTGTGCGCGGCCACTCAATCCAAAGGTAAAATGTTCCTGGTACGGATCACCGCGTAATATAAACTGTTCCCAGCCCATCCAGTTTTGCATCTCAAAGTATTTCGACTCGTACATAAACTGAACACCTTCGCGCGGGGCATCGGTCATGATTCGTTCAGGTTCCCAAAGTTGTTTCACCAAACCCTGATTTTGGCTGACATTCAGGTTTCCAAAAATGGCTTTCATTTTCGGAAACATCTGGTATTGTGCCGAAAACCATGGCCGCACAACCGTAAAATCATCACGGCTATGGTAACGCAAAAAATGACCGCCAACGTCCAATTTCAGTTTTTCGGAAAAAGTGTAGCTCAGCTTTGGTCGTACCCATGCACCTGTCCAGGTGTAACCATCCACAATATCGCCCATGTATTCGGTATTGTGAAAAAAGCTCATGCTCTCGAATCTGAAATTCAATTCTTTCACCTCAGTTGTATCAAGGTTTTTGTAGTGATTGTTCAAATCAATCAGCGTTTGACCGTGCAATTGGGTAACTGCCAGAATCAGGAATAGTATGTAAAAGAGTTTTTGCATGTTTCAAGGTTGAATAATTTATCTCAATTTATCCATTGTTGTAGGTTAAACTCATTCCGTCCGAAAATAGAAAACACTTTAAAAATCATTATTGCGCGGACGGCTTCATTCTATTTTCATTTAGTCCGTCGGCTAAAGCCAGACGGCAAAGGATATTATCTCGTTAAATATCATATATATTTGTTAATAGCAAGATATCCTTTGCCGTTCACTTCAGTGAACGGACTTGTTTTATTCATTCTTCGGCAAAATAAACCGGTCGTACAAAAATAAGAGAACAACCGCGCTTAAAGCCAGCGAACTGAAAATAATCCAGATGGATTGCGGATGATAACTTGTCCAA
>Ga0208968_1002025_pt1 | contig 10458 bp, 9 predicted proteins | sample RifOxyA3_FD_184031 | JGI IMG/M metagenome (GOLD analysis project Ga0208968, IMG submission 184031) | Groundwater microbial communities from Rifle, Colorado - Rifle Oxygen_injection A3 (SPAdes) | ecosystem: Environmental > Aquatic > Deep subsurface > Groundwater | place: Rifle, Colorado, United...
ATGAAACTTGAATTGTTGTACCGCAAAAAGTCGATTATTTCATTGTATGCCTCCAATGCTCCGTTTGGCGGTAATTTGGTTGGCATTGATGCAGCGTGCTGGCGATATTTCGGACACAGTGCTTCCCGTTTATCATGGGCCGAAGCCGCTACGTTGGCGGTATTGCCGAATGCGCCGTCACTTATTTTTCCCGGAACCAACGATCAGAAACTAAAAATCAAGCGAGACAAACTGCTGAAGAAGCTTTTAAGCAGGGAAATCATCGATTCACTGGATTGTGAACTGGCCATTGATGAAGTCCTTCCGGTGAAACCATTTGCGCTACCCGACCATTCGTTTCACCTGACCGAACGGCTTAAGAAATCGAATTCCGGAGAGCTGATCACTACAGGCATTAACTACCAATTGCAACAACAAGTTGTTGATTTGGTACGCGAACACAGCAGCCAGCTTGCCTCACAGCATATTTTCAATGCATCAGCCATTGTAATTGATGTGAAAACCAATCAGGTACGTGCCTACATTGGCAATTCGCCGGCCAACAATCTGGGCACATTCAACAATCAGGTTGACATGATCAGCTCGCCACGAAGCACCGGAAGCATTCTGAAACCATTTTTGTATGCCGCCATGCTTTCCGATGGCGAAATGCTGCCAAACGCATTGCTTCCCGACATTCCGGTATATCTTTCAGGATATGCACCGAAAAATTTCGATTATACTTTTCATGGAGCAGTGCCTGCTTCACAGGCTTTGTCGTGGTCGCTGAATATTCCGGCAATTTACATGCTCAAGCGATACGGAATCGACCGTTTTCTGGACAAGCTAAAACAGTTTGGGTTCACCTCATTCAATAAAAGTTCCGATCATTACGGACTTTCGCTTATTCTTGGCGGCGGTGAAACTTCTTTGTGGGAGCTGTGCTCTGCTTACGCAGGTTTTTCGCGAACCTTGAACAATTACAATCTGAAACGTCAGTATTACAGGGAAAATTTCGAAGCTCCGTCGCTCATTCCCTCCCAACAAACCACTCAGTTGACCCGGCAGGAAAGCGTTGCCGATGCCGATGCGGTTTGGTTTACGTTTCAGGCACTGCTCGAAGTAAACCGGCCGGAAGGACAATCAGGATGGGAAAATTTTCAGTCGTCGCGACGGGTTGCATGGAAAACCGGCACCAGCTTTGGGTTTCGCGATGCCTGGGCCATTGCAACCACGCCAGATTATGTGGTTGGTGTTTGGGCGGGCAACTCGAACGGCGAAGGAAGGCCGGGATTAACAGGCGTTACAGCTGCTGCCCCATTACTCTTTAATATCCTGAATTTGTTGCATGAATCGGCTCCACATCCGCAACCTGAAGGTGAAATTAACTTTGCCGAAGTTTGCAGCCACAGCGGATACCGGTTGGGGAAAAATTGTCCGGAAAGTAAAATGGTGCCCATTCCTGAAAAGGGATTGAAAACCGAACCATGCCCTTATTGTCAATCCATCAAAATCGTTCAGGATCAATCAGTACAAAACAATAACCTCAATGTTCTTGCTGAAGTGAGCGTTGAGAAATGGTTTGTGTTGCCTCCTGCCATGGAATTCTATTTCAGAAAATACAATCCTTCGTATTCGTCGGTTCCTGTCAATTCAATTTCAGGAAAAGGAGAACAACAGCTAATGGAATTTATTTATCCGGGCTCCAACGATAAGATTTACATTCCCCGCTCGGTGGAAGGAAAACGCGGAAATGTAGTTTTTGAAGTCGCTCACCGCGAGGCTTCAGTGAAAATTTTCTGGCACCTCGACAATCAATTCATCGGAACCACCAGCTACATTCATCAGAAAGAACTTTCCCCATCCATCGGCCAGCACCTGATTACCCTGACCGACGAACACGGAAACACCCTTAAACGTTTATTTACAATACTGAATTAAAGCTTATTATTTCGTAATTTTGTACAAAACTACAACAATGAAACGCGTAATAATTGTCCGACATGCAAAATCAGTTCCGTATGGCTACGACGATGATTTTAACCGTGATCTGATGGATCGGGGAATCAACGATGCTGATAAAATTAGTTTACGGCTGAAGGAAATGGGAATTACTCCTGATTTGGTAATTGCCAGTCCTGCAACCAGAACAATGCACACTGCCAGAATTTTCTGTAATAATCTTGGCTATGATCTTGAATCAATTCGCAAGGAAACAGATTTTTACGAAGGGATGACAACCCATGATTTTATCGATCTGGTTCAGCAATTTTCTGAAGAAGTTCAGACCGTTTTTGTTTTTGGGCACAATCCAACGGTTTATTACCTGGTTTACAATCTGGTAAAATATTTCAATGCCGACATGCCGACCTGCTCGACCGTTGCGCTCGATTTTGAGGTTCAAACCTGGAAAGAGGTATCGGCCAGAGGTGGAAAACTGGCTTTTCAGCTTGTTCCAAAATCACTTTAACTTATGAATATTTTTTATACTCCTGAAATTTCAGGCAACAACTATACACTTGATGAAACCGAATCGAAACATTGTGTTCGGGTTTTGAGGCTGGAAAAAGGTGACCAAATTACGTTGGTAGATGGCCGCGGTGGATTCTATACCGCCGAAATTACTTATCCAAATCCAAAACGGTGCATGGTAGATGTGATCAAATCGGAGTTCAATTTTGGACTCCGGAATTATCAGGTTCACATTGCAATAGCACCCACAAAAAGTATCGAACGGATTGAATGGTTTCTTGAGAAAGCCACTGAAATTGGCATCAGTCGGGTAACTCCGCTACTTTGCCGGTATTCGGAACGAAAAGAAATAAAAGCTGACCGGCTGGAAAAAGTGATGGTTTCGGCCATGAAACAATCCCTGAAAGCTTATCTGCCGCAGCTTGATCCGCTAACCAAATTCAGTGATTTTATCTCGCAGCCTTTCGATGGGCAAAAGTTCATCGCCCATTGCGACGAACAGCAACGCGATTTGCTAAAAAAAATGGTAGTCCCGAAACAGAACTACCTTATTTTAATTGGCCCTGAAGGAGATTTTTCTTCCGAAGAAATTGAACTGGCAATAAAAGCCGGTTTCCATCCGGTCAGTCTTGGCGACAGCCGCCTCCGCACCGAAACTGCCGGCGTGGTGGCTTGTCATACTTTCAATTTACTGAACGACTGATTATTTCAGCCATTTATCCAGCCATTGTTTAAATACCCTTTGCCATAAAATCCCATTTTGAGGCTGTAAAACCCAATGGTTTTCTTCAGGAAAAATAAGCATTTGGGCAGGAACACCGCGTAAAACAGCTGCATTAAAGGCTGACATTCCCTGCGATGCAAGAATGCGGTAATCTTTTTCACCGTGAATGACCAGAATCGGAGTATCCCATTTGTCAACAAACAAGTGCGGCGAATTTGCATACGAACGTTGCGCAATTGCATTCGATTTATCCCAGTATGATCCGCCCAAATCCCAATTTACAAACCACATTTCTTCTGTTTCCAGATACTGTTGTTCCAGATTAAACATCCCGTCGTGCGAAATGAACGCCTTGAATCGCTTTTCGTGATGACCTGCAAGCCAATAGACCGAAAATCCGCCATAACTGGCCCCCACACAGCCAAGTTTATCCTTGTCAACAAAAGGTTCTTTGGCCATTTCATCAATGGCCGAAAGGTAATCTTTCATGTTTTGGCCGCCATAATCGCCGCTGATTTGTTCCAGCCATTCTTTACCAAAACCGGGCAAACCACGTCGGTTAGGTGCAACAACAATGTATCCGTTGGCAACCATCTGCTGAAAATTCCATCGGTACGACCAAAACTGGCTGACGGTAGTTTGCGGACCGCCTTCGCAAAACAGAATTGTTGGATATTTTTTATTCGGATCGAAATGTGGCGGATAAATCACCCATGTCAGCATTTGCTTGTCGTCGGTAGTTTTTATCCAACGCTCTTCCACTTTCCCCAATTCCAATTGATCTAAAATCGGTTTGTTCTGGAATGAAAGTTCTGTTTCAGCACCGGTTTGCACATCAATGGCATAAATTTCATCAGGCTGACTCATCGAGTGTTTCATGCCAATCAGCTTGTCATTTGCCTGGGCGACAAACGCATAGTCATGAACACCTGTGGTTATCTGTTTGATGTTATTATCCTCAACATCCAACCTGTAAATCTGAGTAAGAGCGTACCAGCAACTAACAAAATAGATCGATTTGCTATCGGCACTCCAGGTAAGGCCATTTGAATCCTGATCGAAATTCACGGATTGATCTGTTTTTTCGCCGGTCTCCAGATTCAGGAGAAACAAACGACATTTATCTGATTCATATCCATCTCTTTCCTGACTTTCCCAGGCAAGCCATTTTCCATCGGGCGAAAAAACGGGATTCTTGTCGTAACCCATCATTCCTTGGGTTTTATTTTCAGTCTGCTTTGTTTCCAGATTGTAGAAATAAATATCTGAATTGGTGGAAAGTGCATATTCTTTGCCTGTTTTTTTGCGGCAAGTGTACGCAATTGTTTTTCCATCAGGGCTCCATGCCAGTTGTTCTACGCCTCCAAAAGGCTTCATCGGACTTTCGTAAGGTTCGCCGTCAAGCAAGTCCACTGCATTTTCAATCTTTCCATTCGTATAGTCGGCAACAAATGGATGAGGGACGGTTTGTGGCCATTCATCCCAATGTTTATACATGAGGTCGGTTTCCAAATGGGCATTGGCTTTCGGTAAATCAGGAAATAAATCCTGAATATCCTGCTTCGTTTTCACATCAGCGGTATATAAAATCTTTGTTCCATCAGGAGAATACTTAAATCCGGAAATTCCACCTTTAACTTCGGTAATCTGAACAGGTTCTGTGCCATCGGTATTCATTTCCCAAAGCTGCATATCTCCTGATTTTGCCCACAAATAGCCAATTTTCTTTCCGTCGGGACGCCAAACTGCGGAAGATTCCTTTTCAGGAGTTGAGGTGATTTTAACAGGTTCACCACCCGAAACCAGAACTGCGTACAAATCGCGGTATGACTTATTTTCTTCGATATTGAAATTTGTAACCGAATATAAAACGGTTGTTCCATCAGGGGAAACAATAGGTTCACCAATACGGCCAAAACTCCACAATACCTCGGGAGTCATAATATCCGAAGTGAGTTTTGTAACTTCGGGTTGATAATTTGCTGTCATTTCTTTGTTTGTTTTCGGGGTTGAACAGGAGAACAAAATGGCTCCGATGGCAATTAAATAGAGGGACTTCATAATGTTAGCTGATTTTGGTGCTTGTAATTTTAATAACGGCGGTGAAAGTATAAATTGTAGTGCAATAAAAAAATGAAAAGCATCTGCTTTTCAAAAACAGATGCTTTTACAATAAAAAACGAATTGATTGATTCAATTTTAATACTTGTATTCTCCGGTATATTCAAAATCTTCGCCATCAAGATCTTTGGCAATCACTTTAAACTGAGTACTTTTTTTTTCCTGAATTTTCAATGAGCTCAAATCAAACGTCACCACTGCCAACATCGGGATGTTATCCGGGTCGTCGTTGTTATTGTGCCTTAACTCAAGAATTACAGGCTCCGTGGTAATTGCACCAGGCTGTTTAACCAGATTTATGAAATGGATTTTGCTTCCGCCCCTGTAACGCAGTTCGAAGTTTAGCATGTTATTCTTGATCCATTTGTCCTTAACATCAATCGGATCATTCCCGATACTGTCTTCAATTTCAGGAGTAATGTCAAGAATTCCTTTGTAAAGAATTTTTCTTAGAGAATTAATTTTAACATAGTAATGTTCGTCGTGGTTCTCATTGTTCTTGTTACCAATGATAGAAAAGTTCACCAATACACGATCATTGTCTTTTACCTGATGCCACCAATAATCAGTGCTAACCGGAAATAGAATTTCATTATCGTCCATTACGATTTGAGACAAACCTGCATCAGCATCCTTTTGAACCAATCCATAACCCACCCATGCATCATTAAGGGAATATTCGTCGTCGTCAAGGTCGCAACCTGGTAAAAAGCTGAGCATGGCCCCCATCATTAAATAGAATACTAACTTTTTCATTTTCTGACTTTTTATAAATAATTAATAATTTCTGATTGTTAATTGTTTACCTAAAAGATACGATAAGCGGAAAAATGGTTGCGTTGCAAATACATTTTTTTTATTTGTAAAGTTTCTGAATAAAAATAAAATAGTTTTGGCATAGCAATTGATAAGTCATATTTATATATTTACATTTTTATATATGTATAAAGAATATTGATAAAAAAATACTATAACAGCAAATTAAATTGTAAACAATTATAAATCTATTAATTATGAAACGGTTATTATTAACTCTGGCATCCGCTGCCATTCTTATCTCAGCCTGTGGAAATCAAAAAACCGAGGCAAAACAAAACAATTCAAATGAAGCCACGATAAGCAAATCTGAAACACAGGCTTCAGCAACTAAAAGTTCGGAATTGCTAAACAAAGCACAATTCATTACAAAAGTGTGGGATTATACAAAATCGCCGAACGACTGGAAATACCTTGGCAACAAACCGGCAATCATTGATTTTTATGCTGATTGGTGTGGCCCGTGTAAAATTGCAGCGCCGATACTCGAAGAAATTGGTGCTGAATATGCAGGTAAAGTTCAGATCTATAAAATAGATACCGAAAAGGAACGTGAACTGGCCCAGGTTTTTGGTATCACAGGCATCCCTGCATTTTTATACATTCCCGCAAATGGGAAACCAGTCATGATGTCAGGCATTGGCAGATCGAAGGAAGACACAAAAAAGATGTTCATCGATAATATTGAAAAATATCTTTTGGTGAAGAAGTAATTCTTTGTTTGAAGTGTGGCTCAACTTAAAGTCGCACTCCCACTAAAAAAAGTAAAACCCCGGAATAAATTTCGGGGTTTTTGCTTTTTTAAAATTATGATCAAATTTATTTTGCTCTTTCGAGAAGAATCGTTTTGGTTGGCTGATCGCAAACTTCTGCCGGACCCCAGTACTGAATAGGACCAGGATATACAAATGAAGTTTCGATGGCCCATTTCTCACGGTTGGCCACCAGATATTTATAAGGAGCGCTATCCAGTTCAACCAGTGCTTTTTGGATCACAGGTTTTTGGTGGCCATGACGCTGTTCCATGTTCATCATCATGGTAATCGGAACTCCACCTGCAATCCATTCAGCTGCCGGGGCCGTCAGGTTGCGAACAGATGACATATAACCGGTTTTACCCTCAGCAATCAGGAATGAGGCATTGTAACCCAGAGAATAGCAATAGTCAGCATCGAAATTCGATGGAGCAGCACAACGGCCTTCGTATCCGAAGAAATGATATTGCGTACCCAATTTACCACTGAATTTGCCAGCTTTTTTCATTTCTTTCAATTGACTTTTCACCATTTCACCCAAAAGTTTTTCAGTTTCAATGAGCGAAACCTGCACGTTTCCATGTGGGTCGCGATCGAGTGTTAACTGATCGGCTATTCCATTGGGGAGTGAAGTATATACTTTAGCTGATGTTGGTGATAAAATTCCGGCAACAAAAGCACGTCCTTCGGTTTTACTGATAAACGATTTGAATTTCTTTTCAGTTTCAGAACCTTCTGCCAGCAGGTCGTTCAATTCTGAAATAAGGAATTTCATTTCCGGAACAAATTCGACCAAACCTTCAGGAATTAAAGCTACCCCAAAGTTTTCGCCGTTGGCTGCACGCTTTGCGACGATATTTGCCATATAATCAACGATTTCGCCCAATGTCTGTTTCTTCTCAGCCACTTCTTCCGAGATCAATGTGATATTTGGCTGGGTTTGTAAAGCACATTCCAAACCGATATGAGAAGCAGAACGCCCCATCAGTTTAATAAAATGCCAGTATTTTTTTGCTGAGGTGGCATCACGTTCAACGTTACCAATCAATTCAGAATAAACTTTGGTGGCAGTATCAAAACCAAATGAGGTTTCGATCATGTCGTTTTTAAGGTCGCCATCAATTGTTTTCGGACAGCCAATTACTTGAATGCCAGTATTTTTTGCAGCGTAATATTCTGCAAGCACACAGGCATTTGTATTACTGTCGTCGCCACCGATAACAATCAACGCTTTAACATTCAACTGTTTCAGAATTTCAGCGCCTTTATCAAACTGTGCTGCTTCTTCAAGTTTGGTACGTCCTGAGCCAATTATATCGAAACCACCGGTATTGCGAAATTCGTCAATAATTGATGAGGTCAGTTCAATGTACTGGTGATCGACCAACCCGCCGGGACCGCCAAGGAAACCGTATAATTTACTGTCAGGATTGATATTTTTAATCCCATCGAAAATACCTGAAATGACATTGTGACCGCCCGGAGCCTGGCCTCCTGAAAGGATTACGCCAACGTTCACTGCCGCATATTGCTTTTTTTCGTTCGTCTTCTCGAATGCAATTAGTGGCATTCCGTAAGTATTTGGAAAAAGCTTTTTAATTTCCTCCTGATCGGCTACCGATTGGGTTTTTTCACCATCAACCAGTTTTACTGAAGACTTTAATGAATTTGGAAGTTTTGGCTGATATTTAGCCCTTTCTGATTGTAATGCGCTAATGGTCATAGTTCTTATTTTTTGTTAGGATTAACATTTTAAAACCGATGCAAAAATAAACTAAAACCATTGGTTTTAACATCAGATTGAAAGCATATTCAACCTATTTAAAGTAAATTTAAAGCCGTCAGGTCATCCAACCAGAAAATCAGCAATATTGCCTAAACTACTGACTGTTCCTTTGTAAAACTCACTGTATTTGCATCGGGTACAGGTTATGGCAGTAAATCTTCTGTTCTGAATATTGAAGAACCTTGAGAAGCCGTTCCCGGTTGTACGAATCACATCAGCTTCGGCCTGAGTGTTTCCACATTTTGGGCAATGATACTTAATTTGCTGCATGGGGATAAGAGTTTGTGAGTTAATAGTTTAATATTACTTTGTTGTAATTGTTGTCGGAATGTCAGTTGTCAGTTGTTTTTCTGATCACTGCGACTGATCACTGGATTCCTCTTCCGGCTCTTCCTCAGTTGTTTTTATTACCGTTCGCCGGGCATCCCGCAGTGCCTTTGCGATAATCCATTCAATTTGTCCGTTCGCACTGCGAAATTCCTGAGCCGCCCACTTTTCAAGAGCATCATAAACATCAGGATCAATGCGCAACACAAATGATTTTTTCTTTGCCATATCGTCACCCTCTCATTTATTCAATCAAAATCATTACGAACATTCATATTCAACAAAGACTATTTCGCCAGTATAAAACTACTGATTGTCTCAATTAGTTCAGTATTAACAGGAAGTTCAGGTTGACTGTAAGTTTGATAATTTTTCATCCTGTCAGCCTCTGCATTCTTGAAAATATGATTCATGCCTTCGATAATAACCATTTTTGAACTTGGTTTTGCAGCCAGAAGTCGTTTGGCGTCTTCAACACTAACCTGAATATCGGTTGTTCCCTGTACAATCAGGATGGGCTTGTTCAGTTTTGCGATTTCAATTTGCGGGTCGTACTTAAACCATGAAATCATATATGGCTGAATACTTGGCCTGAAAAGCGAGAATAGCATCTGTGGAACATTTTCAACTGTATTTCCTTTTTCCAGTTCATCCAGAATCGGAGCCGATTGTTCCAGCACAAATGGAGGCTGTGCCTTTAACTGTTCCCTGATGATTTTACCGGCAGATTGACCGGCCCCGGCAATTGAAACAAATTCTCCGACATTTTCATTTTGCGACGCAACCATCCCAATCAATGAACCTTCGCTGTGTCCGATCACAACAACCCGATTGAAATTTTTATTCTGTTGCAATAACCTAACCCAGTCAACTGCATCATTGATATACATGTCAAATCGAAGGTCGGCTTCTTTTAAACCCGCGGACTGGCTTTTTGCAATTCCACGTTTATCATACCTCAATGATGCAATTCCTTTTTTCGCCAACTCAGCCGATAACATTTTAAGCGAATTATTCGTCATCATTGGGTTGTTGCCGTTCCGGTCAGTTGGCCCTGAACCTGCTATAATCAGAGCAACCGGAACATGTAATTTTGTATCAGGCATAGTTAAAGTACCTTCTATTTCGCCAGTTTCAGTTTTCAGGATAATAACTTCTTCTGATTGTCCGAAAATTGTTTTAGCAATAAAAAAACCGATTAAAAAAGCGATAATTTGAATTTTCATGATTCTTTTACTGATAGAGTGTACCAGTATTTACAACCGGTGTTGCTTCCTTGTCGCCGCACAACACAACCAAAAGATTGCTCACCATGGTTGCTTTCTTGTCTTCATCAAGGGTTACAATGTCACGTTTGCTCAATTCGGCCAAAGCCATTTCGACCATACTGACAGCACCTTCAACAATTTTAAAACGTGCAGCGACAATGGCCGTGGCCTGCTGACGCTGGAGCATAGCCCCTGCTATTTCCGCAGCAT
>Ga0208968_1002026_pt1 | contig 10455 bp, 7 predicted proteins | sample RifOxyA3_FD_184031 | JGI IMG/M metagenome (GOLD analysis project Ga0208968, IMG submission 184031) | Groundwater microbial communities from Rifle, Colorado - Rifle Oxygen_injection A3 (SPAdes) | ecosystem: Environmental > Aquatic > Deep subsurface > Groundwater | place: Rifle, Colorado, United...
TCATTGCCGTCATCAGGATACATGGCAATACCAATGCTGGCGGTAAGATACACCTCATGGCCCTCCAGGTTATAAACCCCGGATAATTCATTGAGCATACGTTTGGCTATGGGGCCGGCCTTACAAATATTGTTGATATCATGTAACAATACCGTAAAATGATCTCCCCCCATCCGTATGATATGGGATTCTTCCTCAGGACCCCTTGCCACACAATCACTTTTTCGTAAAACAGCCGATAACCTGGCGGAAACAATCTTAAGACATTCATCCCCTATATTATGCCCAAGGCTTTTATTAATTCTGCCAAAATTATCCAAATCAATAAGCATAAGGGCAAATGACTGCCGTTGACGGTTTGCATATTGGATTGTTTTTTTTATAAATTCATAAAAAAAATGGCGGTTGGGCAGATCCGTCAGGCTGTCGTAAAAGGCTAACAAATGAACCCGGTCTTCTGATTTTTTCCGTTCTATGCCTAACGCTATCTTGTCTGAAATCGAAGCCAGTGCATTTAAAACAGACTGGCGGAGCGGTTCTTTTGAGAACATTGCCATAACCCCGACCAATCTGTCCTCAACAATTAAAGGATGCCCGGCAAAAGAAACCATTCCCTCTTGTTTTGCCCAATCCGGGTTGCTTATCTGAGGGTCGCCGATTACTTCATTGGTCAGGTGCGGTTTTTTCTCCTTGGCAATCCTGCCGATTTTAAATTTACCGACAGGTATAAATTGATGATTTCCTTTTATATTGGTATACATCCCGGCACTTGCCGTTAATTCAAGGATGTTTTTTTTTTCATCAAAGACCCAGATTCGTGCAAAAGCTGCTTCAAGGTATTTTACAATAGATTCCGTGCAATATTGTAACAGGCTTTTCAAATCTTTTTTTTGAACAAGAATCGAACTGATTTCAGCAGCCAGCAGCGCCTCCCGGGTCCTTTCCCTTACTATTTCCTCCAGGGAAAGAGTCTGCCGGATAATTTCATCATGATATGCTTTTAATCTAAGGCAATTGTTTATCCTCGCAAGCAGATCCCCCTGGTTTAACGGCTTGTTTAACAGATCGGCAGCCCCCATTTCAAGGGCCTTTAATTTTAAATCACTGTCCAATGCGCCGGTCATCATGATAACAGGTATTGTCTGTGTTTTTTTGTTTGCCTGTAAACTGTTCAACAGATCAAAACCTGTTTTCCCGGCCATTTTAATATCAGTGATAATCGTATCAAATTCATTCTCTTCCATGATTTCAAATGCCTTTTCCACGCTTATGGCAAAAAACATGTTCCATTTATGGTTCTGTTTGTGAAGCAGGCGTTTGATGCTGTCCAAAAAGATGGAATCATCATCAACAAAAAGTATTTTTTTCATTTTTGCTTATTCCCGGATAATCAAAGGCAGGCGGATAAAAAAAGTCGTACCTTTGCCCTGAGCGGTTTCAAATTCAATCTCGCCCCTATGCCGGTCTACGACCACTGAACGGGCAATGGCAAGTCCCTGTCCGGTTCCCTTGCCGATCTCCTTGGTGGTAAAAAAGGGATTGAATATTTTGGATTTTATATCTTCAGGAATGCCTGCGCCGGTATCACTGACGGCAATTTCAATCCAATTGCCCAGCTTTTGGGTCTTGATTTTTATTTTCCCCTTTGGGGAGGAATCGCATTTTAACTGGTCGGATACGGCATGGCCGGCATTGATTATCAGATTTAAAAAAACCTGGTTTAATTCACCAGGGTTGCAGAACGCTTCCGGAAGGGTTTCATCCAGGTCCAGAACAAGATCGGCAATATATTTCCACTCGTTTTTTGAAATAATGGCTGCATTTTTAATGCACTGATTCAGATCTGTATAAACATGTTCTGTTTTGCCCGGGTGGGCAAAATCTTTCATGGCTTTAACAATGTTTCTGATGTTCCGGATTCCCTCCAGGGTCTGGTCAATGGCCTTTGGCATCTCTTCGGCCATATATTCAAGATCATCCATATTCAACATGGAACGAATCTGATCCGGAAGTGATGGACCCGGGGAATCATTTCGGGTTGATCCGGACAGGCTTTTCAGGTGGCTGAGAATCTCGTTTAAATCCTGGAAACTATCTTTGATAAAGGCTACATTATCAGCAATATACTGAATGGGGGTGTTTATTTCATGGGCAATTCCTGCAGAAAGCTGGCCTAAGGATTCAAATTTCTGTGACTGGGCCAATTCTTTGTGGGATTTCAATAAATCTTCCTTAAGCTGCCTTTCCCTTAACACTCTTTTCACCCTTAACAGGATTTCACCCGGACCAAAGGGCTTTTGAACAAAATCGCAGGCACCGGCACCCACAATATGGTCGTAGCTATATTCATCAATCCGGCCGGTCATGGCAATGACATCAGCCGGTAAATATTCTGCAATTTTTTTAATCAGCTCGGTTCCATCCATTTTTGGCATGACAATGTCTGTGATGACAATATCAAAAAAGGATTCCAGCAAGATTGAAAATGCCTCTTCCCCATCAGATGCAAAACAGATCTCATACCCTTCCGGTTCCAGGGCTCTTGCCACAAGCTTTCGGATTGGCGGTTCATCATCGACAATAAGAATCCTGACCTGGTTTGAATTGAAAACCGGTAAATTATTGTTTGACATAGAAATCATCTCCCCATATGGTTTCTTCAGTAATTATGGGCATTATATGTATTGCTGCGAATGGATAATAAAGATAAGATCATACTGATTTATTAAGAGGTGTTTGTCAATGATAGATTATATGGCTATGGTCAATATTACATGATGAATGATAAAATCGATAAAATAAATTTTCTGGATCTTGAATCACTTGATCCTTGTGATGTGATGTCCAGGACCGGCTGCGAATTTGATCCGGCAACCCGCCAATACCGGGTAAATATCTGGGGGCACCCCTATTGCGCGGATTTGGAAAAATATGAAGTGAGGCCTTGCGGGACGGGTCTTAAAACCTATCATGATTATCTGTACATTTTTATCCTGCATTTTTTGATAAAATCAAAATCTCTTCCCCCTGAAGGGAAATGGGTGTCTGAAAAGGATATTAAAGGCGGGGCGGCCTTTTTCAGGGGGCCGCATACCCTGCCGTCGGAATGGATCAGCAAACGGTTTGGAAACAATATTAAAGCATTCAGGGATGCCTGCGAAAAACTGGGAGGCGTCCCCCTGACCCTTGCGGATGCAGCATTTTCATTTCAGATCACCCCGGCAATACCCGTGGCAGTGCTTTACTGGCAGGGAGACGAGGATTTCCCCTGTGAAACAAAGCTTTTGTTTGACAGGAGCATCGAGCTTCACCTGCCGCTGGATATTATTTTTGCACTGGCGGTTGAGGTCTGCCATGGGGTTATCCAGTCCCCCCTTTTATTTCAAAGCGGTTAAAAGAGATTTGGCAACATCTTCGAACTCGCTTTCCTTAAAGCAGAACTGCATGTCCAGGAAATCCTGCCTGAATTTTATGATTTCATCCTTGACGGCAATGCCTTTTTTTATAAGGTCCCCCATCAAAACGGCCAGGGCCTTGAAATCCTTTTCTTCCATGCCGAACCGTGTCATTTCGGAAACACCCATGCGAAGGGCGCCAGAGGCGGTAAACCCTTCTTCAGCCGGGGTGGCCTGGTAGTTGACGATGATATTGTTTTTTTCAAGTATGCGGGCGATTTTTGCTCCTTTCCCATAGCCTACATTCAAAATGACCTGATGGGTATCGGTATAGGAAATAGCAGGATCACCAGCCACATTGAGACCGTTTTCCTTAAGTGCCCCTGCAAAAGCCTTGGCATTTGAAATAACGGATTTCTGGTAACCGGTCTTGAAATGATTCATTTCATAGGCAGAGAATAAAAGCCCGGTCAGGGTGCCGAGATGGTGGTTGCTCACGCTTCCGGGAAAGGTCCGTCGCTGGACAGCCTCCCAGAGACCGTATCCAGGGTCCTCTTCCTGAAAATCCGATGCAATGACCCCGCGCTGGGTACCGAAATAGGTTTTATGGGTGGACCCTGTGACAATATGGGCGCCTTCTTTTAACGGTTCCTGGAAACAGGGTCCGTAAAGCCCGAGAACATGTGCCATATCATACATGACAAGGCAATCAGGGGCAAATTCGTCCACGAGTTTCCGGATTTCAGCCACAGGTTCTTTATGAATGATCATGCTTTTGCCTAGAATGACAAGTTCCGGCTGATGCTCTTTGATCAGGGCCTCGCAGGCCCTGATGTCGATTTTATAAGGATTCTCTGCTTCAACCGGGAAATTCACAACAGCAGCTTTTTCGGTTTTCGGGTCCCGGGCCACAAAGTCCCGGAGGGCTCCCATGGGCTGGGCGCTTAAATGACCGCCTTTGATGATATGGTTGTTCATGATTTTCCGGATTCGTCTCTGCTCGCTTTTCCGGTCCGTCCGGTTCAGGAAATCCACAAGGGCGCTGAAAAAGGCAGTATTGGCCATCTGACCGGAGATGACCCTGGATTCTATGTTCCGGCAATTGAAATAGGTTTGAAATTCCAGGTTTAAAAGACGCTCTACTTCGTTGATAAATCCTGTGCCCTGGTAATAGAATACATCTTCCCCTGAAAAAGCTTTTATTTCCTTATGTTCGGCATAGCGGTTGACAGGGTCACTGATGGACAAAAGCCGTGACAGATAAGACTCACTCATTTCAGACGGGATCAGGTTGATGCATTCTTTCTGGCGCCAGGTATGGTTATGAACCGCCCTGGAAAGGAGCTGCCGGGCAAGACCGGGATAACCCGTCTCATCTCCGGGTGCTTTTTTAACCCGCAACCGGTCTTCCGGGATGGACCGGACAAAAGGCGGTGCTTCAGAACTCATGTGATAGGGAACCACAACCCCTTCACAGCGTTTTTTTCTGATTTCAATGTCAATGCGGTCTCCTTCACCAATGGTGCTGTCCATCAGTGCCATGGCAATTGCCCGTTTCCGGCTCTCTTCCCTGAATGCGGAATCAAGCCCGGTTCCGAGGGGTTCCTGAAAAGGAATCATGGTGCCTGAGGTGATGTAGCCCACTTGCCGGTCTTTCACAAACACCGGGTATCCTTCCCTGGCAATGCCTTTTCCAGTCACGGCAACGGCCATGACCATCCTCGGCAAAGAAGAAATATCTTTAAATTCCCGGTTTATGATGTTTTTCAAGGCCTGGTGTTGAAGAAAAAGAACTTTTTTCCCAATAAAATCACCTTTCAAAGGAGAAAAGCTCACGGCAAACCTGGATAATTTGGATGCAAACACAGGGATGGGCTTTTTGTCATGGTCTAATCCCAGCTCATGGCCGTAAAGGGGAAGGCAGGCTTCCAGTCTTAAGGTGTCCCTTGCACCCAGACCGACGGGCACGGCCCCTTTTTCCATCAGAAGTGTCCACATGGCAACTGCATGTTGATTTTCAATAAAAAGCTCAAACCCCAGGGGTTCACCCGTATACCCGGTTCTGGCCAGGGAGGTGGTTACCCCGTTGATCTCCACGGTTGAAAGGCGGTTCCGGGCCGGTTCCGGCAGGTTTCCCTTTGTAATGATCCCTTCCATGATGGATTTTGAAAGAGGTCCCTGGAGTGAAATCATGGCGATTTCAAAGGTTTTGTCCAGCATTTCAATGTCCTGGAAATTTTCAAGCCGGGTTTTAAAATGAGCCACATCTTTTTCCCGGTTGGAGGCGTTGACCACCAGAAGATATTCATCCGGTTTGAACCGGTATAAATAGGCATCATCAATGGCGCCGCCGGTTTCATCCTGGATCAGGGTATACTGGCTTTCACCTGTATTTATTGCGGCGGCATTGTTGGTCAGGACATGCTGGAGAAACGGCAGCGCGTCTTTGCCCCTGAAATAGAGCCGCCCCATGTGAGAGACATCAAAGATGCCGGCGGTTTTCCGTGTGGCCATATGTTCATTGATAATGCCTTCCGGATATTGAATGGGCATTTCCCAGCCCCCGAATCCAACCATCTGGGCAGCCAGATCCAGGTGTTTCTGATAAAATACGGTTCTTAAAAGTTCGCTCATGGGGATCTCTCTTATTAAATTAGTGGTTTCATCCATAAAAGGTGGTTATTCGTATCATAAAAATAAAAAAGCGTAATCGAAACAGGAGAATCTGTCAATAATTATCAGATGTCAATGATCAACTGTCGGTGCATCCGGCCGGATGACGGTAAAACCCTCTGAGAAGGGAAATAAAAGCAAAAAGGGTGCAGGTTCCCGATATCATACAGATGGGCAAAAGTCCGTAATTCGACCAGATGATACCGCCAAGAAAAGCCCCTGCCACTCTTCCGAGACCGGCCACAGCGAAAAAAGCCGACATGGTGGATGCCCTAAGTTCCGGAACAAGCTCGGTTGATAAACCCATGGATGTGACTATGGTAAATTCAAAAGTAAAAAATACAAAAAAAAGCCCGGTAAGGACATAATATAAGCCGATATCCAGGACCGGAAGGAAAAAATAAGCCAGGGTGCACAGGGCTGTTCCGATAAAAGTGGTTTTTTTCAGCCCGATCCTGTCTGAGAAAAAGACGGTAAACCCCTCTCCCAGGATTTCGGAAAGTCCGATAAAAATGGTTCCAAACCCAATGGCTGCCAGGGAAAGGTGATAGGTTTTTTCAAGCCAGGCCCCGTAGATCACAAAAAGATTATCATTGGCCAGGGCCATGAAAAAGGAAAAGCCCAGCATCCCGGAAACCTGCCGGTTCCGGATGATGGTTTTCCAGTTGGACAGCAGCGGTGTCCTGGATTTTGAGGATGGGGCGGTTTTCCCGGCCGGTTTGGGCATGAGTTTTAAAATAATCAAAAAACCGGCAAGGCTCATACCGCTGATTATTAAAAAAGGAGTTTGCCAGGAAAAGCGCTCAATCACCATTCCGGTCACGGGAATACCGATGAGTGTGGAACCTGCCCAGGAAAGCTCCGTAATCCCGATGATTTTCCCCCGCTTCCCGTAAGGGACGAAATTCCCGATAAAGGCCTGGAGGCTCGGATCAAATATGCTTTTGGCAAGTCCGGCCAGAAAGAGGCAGATGACCAGCACCGGGTAAAGAGGGATAAGACCTAATGCAAATGTCCCTGTGGTCAGGAGCAAAAGGGACAGGAGCATTATAAACCGGTATCCGTATTGATCGGCAAAACTTGCGCCAAGGGGCCCCAGGATTGATGTGGCCTGGTTCACGGCAATGACAGAAGTGATGGCGGAGAGATCGACATCAAGACCCCGTGCAAATTCAGGGGCAAAGGGGTAAATGAGACGCCGGGTAATATTGAACAAAAATTTGGTAAAGGTGGTGATAGTGATAAACCTGGCGAATTTTTCAGGATGGATGGTCATGAGAGCCCATATGATAAAGGATTACAGGTTTGCAAGCAGTTTAAATTTATCAAAGATCAAAAGAAGCCCGATGATGATCAAGAGAATGGCGGAAACCTTATTCATGATACCGATGACCTTTCTCGCCCGCTTCATGATGTCCATGAGGGAATGGATGAAAAACGAAAGCACAAGAAACGGAAGGGCAAGACCGGCAGAATACACTGCCAGAAGAAGGATGCCTTTTAAAACCGTGTCCTGGTTTCCCGCCACAATCAGAATGGATCCCAGGATGGGGCCGATGCAGGGACTCCATCCTGCGCCAAAGGCCATGCCGATCACAAAGGTGCCCATGAGATGCAATGGTCTTGCCCTTAAATGGATTCTTTTTTCAAAATTTAATCCCCTGATATTGATCAGCCCAAGAAGATGAAACCCGAACCCAATGATAATGCCGCCTCCGATATATCTTACGATCCAGGAATACCGGGCGGCCAGACTGCCCAGAAAAGATGCGGAAGCCCCGAAAAGAATAAAGATGGATGAAAATCCGGCCACATAAAAAATTGTGGACAGAATGACTTTTTGCCGGGTTTCTTTTTTGTTTGCCGTCAGCTCATCAAGGGACAGGCCGGTGATAAACGAGAAATAAGCCGGTACCAGGGGCAGAACACAGGGAGAAAAAAAAGAGAGAAGCCCTGCAACAAGGGCTGCCGAATAGGTTAGGTTTTCGTTGAACACAGGTGCATCCTTAAAAAATTAAATTTATAATACATTCATCATAATCAGTGATCCGGCCAGAATGGATATGGCGATTCTGTAATATCCAAAAATTTCCAGCCCGTGCCTGTTCAGATAGGCCACCATCCATTTAACCGATATAACGGCTGAAACAAAGGCAACCACAACACCTGTTGCAAGCGGCAGGGGATGGAAAATTTGAAGCATGACCTGGCCGTGCTTCACAATATCATAGGCTGTTGCAGCACTCAAGGTGACAACACCCAGCAAAAAGCTGAATTCGACGGCTGAAGCCATGGTCAGACCGGTGAGCAGCCCGCCGGCAATGGTAATCAGGCTTCTGCTGATACCGGGCCACATGGCAATACATTGTGCTATGCCGATGATCAGGGCGCTCTTCCATGAGAGATCATATAAAGAAATAGTGTTGTCCTGCTTTTGACCCGGCTTCCCGTTTTTCGATGAAATCATCAGGATGGCCACCCCGCCGACAAACCATGCCGCAATGACCGGCCATATGCCGAATAAATAGGCCTTGATCGACCGGTTCAGCAAAAGACCGATGACGGCTGCCGGAATAAAACCCAGGATGATATTGACGAGCAGCTTCAACCCTTGCTGGTCTTTGCCCGTTAACCCCAATATCATCTGCCGGATACGCCTTCTGTATAATCCCATGACTGCCAGGATGGCGCCGATCTGAATGCAGATGGTATAGGCATCGGCCGCCTCCTTTGCTTTCTCATCTCCCCCTGAAGCAAGGGATGATTTTTCAATCCCCAGTATCCTTCCGGCCAATAAAAGATGACCGGTGGAGCTGACGGGCAGGTATTCCGTCACACCCTCCACAAGGCCTAATATAGCGGCATGGCCAAAGGGCATGCCGATGGTTTTTTCATCTTCCCGGACTTCGGCCGGGGCGGCCCAGGCAGCGTTAAGGGTTATGATCAGCGTAAAAAACAATACCAATGATGTGTTAGCGAACCGGTTTTTCATCCTGAAAAGTATTTCCATGGGGTTTCTTTCAAATTAAAAATGATCCGCCGGCAGAATCGGCCAATGGATATGTAAGTCCTGTGAACATGGGCCAAATTACCATAAGTATCATCCGAAAACAAGGACGGAACTGCGGGGAAGTGTTCCTATAATTGATCATGCTCTGCAAAAGAATAATATCCCTTTGCACTGAAGATGAGATGGTCCAGGACACTCAAACCTAAAATAGCTGCCGCTTCTTTCAACTGCCGGGTAATTTTCATGTCTTCGGCACTGGGGGTTAAATCCCCTGAGGGGTGGTTATGGGCCACAATCACGGCAGAGGCCCGCTCCGCAATAATATCGGCAAAGACTTCCCGGGGATGGACCGGGGTTTTATTCACCAGGCCCATGCTGACCACCCGGACACTCATGACCTCGTTGGCTCCGTTGAGGGAAACGGATAGAAAATGCTCCTGTTTCCTATCCCCGTAATGCTGAATCAGGGGCAGGATATCCGCAGGAAATTTGATTTTCATACCCTCGGGTTTGATCCGCCGCCGGACAAATTCAAATGCAGCAGATATGGCGGTGGCTTTTGCCTCTCCAATGCCGTCAATGTCGATGAGATCCCTTGCCGTAAAACCCAATCCTTTTCCATCAATCACCTTGACAATCTTTTTGGATAGGGACAGCACATCGTCTTTTTGCGTGCCCTTCCCCAGAATAACGGCCAGCAGTTCCCGGTCGGAAAGAAAGCCGGCCCCTTTTTCAAGGAGCTTTTCCCTGGGCCGTTCGTTTCTGGGCATATCTTTTATGGTTTTCATGTTTTGCCCTCGATCTGTTTGATGGCTTTGTCAAAATCACTTTCATAGCGTTTGTCCCGGATAAGGCGGTATTTTTCAAATTCGGTTTCAGCAAAGGCTCTGGCCATTTCAGCGCTGATTTTCCCCGGGCTATCCAGGATTTCCTTTTCATTGAATTGCAGAAAGGCATCCAGTTTTTGTATCCAGTCGCTCATGTTCATGATTTTCCGGTTATGGGCCTGCATTTCCGCATAGTCCAGGTACATGGCAACGATCCGGTTCAGTCCGTCCAGCTCATCCTCATTGAGATAATTTTTGGCGATTGACACATCAGGTTTCCGGATGGGCCCATCCGGGGCATTTTTCCAGGTGGAAAGCCCCATGTTGGGTTTGTCGCCGTCAACCCTGGAATGAATGATTTCAGCAGCAGTCTGCCTGCTGATGGCCCAATGCAGTTTATTTTGAACCGTTGCAAAGAATTTTTTAGTTTCTTCGCTTTCCTTATCATAATCAGCGCTGCACTGGGCGTAGATGTCGGTGATCTTCTGATAAAACCGCCGCTCACTGGATCGGATATCCCGGATTCTTGCCAGTTGCTCTTCAAAATAAT
>Ga0208968_1002028_pt1 | contig 10450 bp, 6 predicted proteins | sample RifOxyA3_FD_184031 | JGI IMG/M metagenome (GOLD analysis project Ga0208968, IMG submission 184031) | Groundwater microbial communities from Rifle, Colorado - Rifle Oxygen_injection A3 (SPAdes) | ecosystem: Environmental > Aquatic > Deep subsurface > Groundwater | place: Rifle, Colorado, United...
AACCGCTTCCGTTTCAGCAAATAAGTATAAAGCACGTGCTTAAAATCTTCGTTGATGTCGGCTTCGGCCAGATCAATCTGGTATTGACCGCAGCGCACGCGCATTTCTTCAAAATAATCAGCAATGGCCTTTTCGTAATTCTTTTTCAGATCATGTGGAGAAAACCGGAGGTGTTCGCCGGTTTCAAGGTCCACAAACCGGTATGGCTGGTTTCTGAAATCGAATTGCTGCTCTTGGCGGTGATCGGTTACATGATACAGCAGAACCTCGTGTTTATTGTATTTAAGGTGTTGAAGCGCTTCAAACAATTCATCGGTACTTTCCTCTTCGATCAAATCGCTGAAAAGAATTACCAGCGAACGTTTGTGAATATTTTCGGCAATCATGTGCAGGGCATCAATTGTATTGGTTTTCTTTTGAAGTTGTGCCTGCTCCTGCCGCAACAAACTTCCCAGTTGATTGTACAGCAAATCAATGTGAACGGATGACAAACGTGCCTGTGAGTGAAATTCGATGTCGTCGGAAAACAGCGAAAGGCCAACTGCATCGCGTTGTTTGCGAAGCAGATAAATGATTGCTGCAGCCGAATAAACCGAAAATGCCAGTTTGTTTACTTTCGAAGGCTTGCCCTTTTCATAAGGAAAAAGCATTGACGAAGAAGTGTCGATCACAATCTGGCAGCGAAGGTTGGTTTCTTCTTCGTATTGTTTCACAAACAAACGATCGGTGCGGGCAAACAGCTTCCAATCAATGTGTTTGGTCGATTCTCCGGTATTGTAGAGCCTGTGTTCAGCAAATTCGACCGAGAAACCATGAAAAGGGCTTCGGTGCAAGCCGGTGATAAAACCTTCGACCACCTCTTTCGAGATGAACTCGAGGTTATCGAATTGCTGAAACTGTTGTATGTCGAGAAGGTTGTTCATATCAAAAAATAAAAAAGGCATAAGAAATAACGATTCCTATGCCTTTTCAATATGAAAATATCGTTTTAAAGAATACTGTCAACTTTTGACGAAAGTGTTGTTTTTGGAGCAGCTCCAACGTGTTTGTCAACCACAACGCCATCTTTAAAGAACAGGATGGTAGGAATGTTGCGGATTCCGTATTTGGAAGCAATGCCAGGATTGCTGTCAACATCCACTTTCCCAACCACCAATCTTCCGGCGTAATCTTCCGAAAGTTCCTGAACAATTGGACCTACCATGCGACACGGGCCGCACCATTCGGCCCAAAAATCAACCAGAACCGGCATGCCTGCCTGAAGAACCAATTCTTCAAAATTTGCATCATTAATTTCTAAAGCCATAGTATAATATTTTATGTGTGAATTGTAACTATCCCAAAAACCATCACAAAATTAGCCTAATTAATTTTAAAAACAAGATCGTCGTGTGTTTCAAAATATGCGAGCAACTCGTTGGTTATTTCAATACGGGTATTCCTTGAAAACAGATTAACCATCAACTTTGTTTCGGGATCCCATACATCAAATTTCAGGATCGATTTTCCTTTGCTTTTTTGAGTGAGTCGTTCCAGTTCGGAAATCATTTCAGAATTAATTACTGTCAGCGGAATCTTCACCGTAATACTTTTAAAATATTTCTCGCGGATCTCGTCCATCAGCTCAATCTTGCTCACTTTGAATTCAAGCTGGTCGCCTCCATAGCGGTTCTGCACCACCCCTTTTACCAGCAGGTAAAGACCCACTTTGCAGTATTTACCATACTCCACATAGTCTTTCGCGAAAAAGAACATCTTATACGAATCGGTATAATCGGTCAGCATAATTTGGCTGTAAGGTTTTCCGGTTTTGCCAAATGCCTCGCGTGCTTCGGTCACCATCCCGATAAAGGTTAGTTCGCGCCCTTTCAGTGCATCAATATTACTGTTCAAATCCTGAATGGTGACATCTCTGGAGGCAAGTGTTTCAATCTCGATTTTGTATTTGTCGAGCGGATGCGAAGTGAGATAAATTCCGATCAGCGCCTTCTCTTTTTCCAGCAAAACAAGGTTGGGCCATTCGGGAACCACCATCGGCTCGGGCCTTTGCACTGATTGGGTTGACATGATTTCACCAAAAAGCGAAGGTTGCATATTGTTGCTTTCGTACTGCATTTTGTTGCCGTACCTGATCAGCTTTTCGATAAACGTAACATCACTTTCATCAGGAGCAAAAAACTGGCTGCGTGTATGTTTTTTAAATCCATCGAAAGCTCCGGCCATGGCAAGCGCTTCAATGTTCTTTTTGTTTGCCGACTGAAGGTTGACACGCTCAACAAAATCATAAATATCCTTGAACTCGCCACCCTTCCGGGCTTTGATGATGTCGAGAACAGCCCCCTCTCCCACTCCTTTTATGGCAGCCATCCCAAAGCGGATATTTCCGGCTTTGTTCACCGTAAATTTGGCGTAACTTTCGCTTACATCCGGCCCGAGCACATTCATTTTCATGCGCTTGCACTCTTCCATCAGTTTCGAGATTTCAGTAATGTTACTGAGGTTCCGGCTCATGTTGGCAGCCATAAATTCTGCCGGGAAGTTTGCTTTCAGATAGCCGGTTTGATAGGCCACCCAGGCATAACACACCGAATGCGATTTATTGAACGCATAGCTGGCAAAAGCTTCCCAGTCTTTCCATATTTTTTCGATCAGTTTCGCAGCATCCTTGTTATTTTCTACACAGCCTTCCATAAATTTCGGATTGGCCAGACAGCCTTCCTTGAATTTTACTTTCAGTTTGTCCATCATGTAAATCAGCTTCTTACCCATCGCCTTACGAAGCGAATCGGAGTCGCCACGGGTAAAACCTGCCAATGCCCTCGACTGTAACATCACCTGTTCCTGATAAACCGTAATTCCGTAGGTATCTTTCAGGTAAGGTTCCATCAAAGGGTGGTCGTATTCAATTTTTTCCTGACCGTGTTTTCGCTTGATAAACGATGGAATATACTCCATCGGACCCGGACGGTAGAGCGCGTTCATGGCCACCAAATCTTCAAAACGGTTGGGTTTCAGGTTGCGCAAATGCTTTTTCATTCCGGGCGACTCAAACTGGAAAATCCCGGTGGTATCACCATTTGCAAAGAGTTCCAGGGTTACAGGGTCTTTCTCCGGAAGGTCATCAATGTTGATGGTAATCCCGCGCGAAAGTTTGACGTTCTCAATCGTTTCCTTGATGATAGAAAGGGTTTTCAGACCCAAAAAGTCCATCTTCAGCAAACCAATGTCTTCCACAAATTTACCGTCGTATTGGGTGGTGAGCAGGTTTTCATCATCCTTTGAAAACATCACCGGAATATGTTCGATGAGCGGATCGCGGCTGATAAGGATTCCGCAGGCATGAACACCTGTCTGACGCACCGAACCTTCGAGTGTCTGGGCAAATTTCAAGGTTGTCTTTACCAATTCGTTGTTCGAAAACAGTTCTTTTTTGAGCTCCGGACTTTCCTTAAATGCGATGGAAAAATTCATTTTTGGAGCATCAGGAACCAGTTTCGTCAAACGGTCGGCTTCCGAAAGAGGCAGTTTCAGCACCCGCGCCACATCTTTGATAGCCGATTTTGTGGCCATTGTGCCGAAAGTACAAATGTGCGCAACCTTGTCGTTACCGTATTTTTTGGTCACATAGTCGAGTACTTTTTGGCGGCCGTCATCATCAAAGTCGATGTCAACGTCGGGCATCGAAATACGATCTGGATTCAGGAAACGTTCGAACAGCAGATCGTACTTTAGCGGATCGATATTGGTAATCCCGACACAATAGGAAACCACCGATCCGGCAGCAGAACCACGGCCCGGACCTACCAAAACATCCATTTTCCGGGCTTCGTTGATGAAATCCTGGGTGATCAGAAAGTATCCGGGGAAACCCATCTTCTTGATGGTACTCAATTCGAATTCAATACGTTCACGCACCTCATCCGTGAATGGTTCGCCATATCGTGGTTTGGCTCCTTCCCATGCCAGGTGTTCAAGATAATCTGCTTCCAGCTTCACCCTGACCACTTTATCGTATCCGCCAATTGATTTGTACCACTCTTCGGTAAATTCTTCCAGCAACATTTCTTCGGTGAACCGTGCCCGGTAATCTTCCTCTTTTCCGAATTCTTCAGGAATAGGAAAAATTGGCATGATGGGGGAAGAATTCAGGTTGTACGATTCAATTTTATCGTTGATTTCCTGGGTATTTGCCAATGCTTCAGGAACATCGGCAAACAATGCGTTCATCTCGGCAGTGGTTTTAAACCACTCCTGTTTTGTATAGCGCATTCGGGTCGGATCGTCCAAATCCTTGCCGGTATTGAGGCAAATCAGCAAATCGTGCGCATCGGCATCTTCCTCATTGATGAAATGAATGTCATTGGTGCAAATCAGTTTTACCCCGTGCTTTTTTGCCAGCTCCAACATTTCCTTGTTCACCAGCACCTGATTTTCATACACGTTCTGTCGCATTTCCTGCAATCGGGAAGGATGGCGCTGCAACTCAAGGTAAAAATCGTCGCCGAAAATTGACTTGAACCACTGAATGGTCTCGTCCGCATCGTCCAAATGACCGGCCATAATGTGCTGCGGCACTTCTCCACCCAAACAGGCAGAGGAAACAATCAGTCCTTCGTGGTACTTTTCGAGCAACTCTTTATCGATACGCGGTTTGTAATAAAAGCCTTCGGTGTAAGCAGCCGAAACCAGTTTAAGCAGATTGCGGTAACCAGCCAGGTTTTTTGCCAGCAAAATAAGATGGTAACCCGAGCGGTCAACCTTTGCGTCTTTTTTGCTGTGTCGCGAAGTTTCGGCCACATAAGTTTCGCAACCCAAAATGGGTTTGATTCCTTCCTTTTTACAAACATCGTAGAACTCTTTGGCGCCAAACATGTTGCCATGGTCGGTCAATGCCAGCGCGGTCATTCCATCGCCTTTCGCTTTGGCAATCAGACCGCGGACACTGGCCGCACCATCCAAAATTGAGTATTGCGAGTGAACGTGTAAATGTGTAAAAGGAATCATAGTCAACAAGTTAAATCAAGCATTTATTACAACTGAGCCCGACAGCTCAGTTTGGTAAAATTACCATTTTCAATGCCTGAAAATAGGATTGTTGATAAAAATTGGGAAAGAAATTGGGTTTAACAGAAGTGCAGTTGACAGATTGGATTTTGAGGCAATTCAATTTTTTAATGAGATTTTACATGTAAAAATGGAACAAGCCCTGTTTAATATATTCCTTAAAAGGGCAAATGGTAACCCTCGATTTAGTTTTATTTTTATCTGTCACGCAACATATTTTTGCTATACCCTGAACGATAGCCAGATAACAACAACTAAGAAATATGAGTGTAAAACATATTTTATTATTCGTAATTTACTACATATATTAGGTAACCCATTTGATTTTGTTGACATTATATAGAAAATCGGGAGGAACGCTTGTGCAGGGAAAGATTTGGCGACTGATAGTATTACAGAATATTAAAATCATCTACCAATCAACTAACTGAAGTTTGATAGAATAGTTGTTTGGTTCTAATAAAAATCAGCTTTGATACTCTAATTTACAATAAGACAAATAAAAGTCATGACTAAAACCAGGCAGCAAATCGCAAATGAATATGGAGTTGATCGTAAAACATTTAACAATTGGATCAAACGTTCTAAATTAAATATACCAGCAGGTTTAATATATCCTTCAGTAACAGAAACGATTTACGACACTTTTGGATATCCCAAATCAAAGAAATCTAAAAGGTAATAACAGTCAAAACCAATTCTCCCCATAATTCCCCATTTCTGCCCATAATTCCCCAAATCGTTAAATATCCATAAATTATTCCTTCATAATTTTACATAGAGATTAGCTTTGACTCGTTCTATGTCGCTTTTATAGCTTATAATAATGAAGGTCGATCAATAAAATCAATGTTTTATGGGGAAGTATGTATTTCAAAAAGGGGATAACTATAAAATCGCAACCGTTCTTATGGTTATTCTATTCTTTATCCTGCTTTTGTTGACACAATTTGCCAGTAGTCAATTATTTGAACCGGGATATTCCAGCTATGCTGCAATGTTTATTATTGGAACTTTGGCTTCCTTAACATTGATTATTAAAGCTTTTCGTATGCATGAAATAGTTGCTTTGAACGCCATTGATTTGTCGTTTGTTGCTTTTTCGTTGCTTTTATTTCTGCGTTGGGTTGGTTCGGATAACTCATGGATTTATTCAAAGGCAGCTATCACAGTTGCACTAATTCCAATTTATTTTTTTGTAAAGCAATTTAAATCAACGTATCTTATTCATCTGGCAATTATTTCTACCGGAATAATCCAGATTGTTGTCTCTATTTTGCAAAAAACAGGTTATCTATTGAATACCAACGCCTCTTTCGAGGTGGGTGGTACCTTTGGAAATCCAAACATTTTAGCAATGGTGCTTTTACTAAGCATTCCATCTGCATTTTACTTTCTATATCGTCCTCATTCAGTTTTATCGAAAAACCTCATTATTTGCTATGCCTTAATGGCGTTATTGGTAATTGTTTTCACCAAATGCAGGACAGCATTACTCGGGAGTATTTTTGCGGGAATCTTCACCTTTTTTAGAGGTAATAATTTAACAATTAATCGATTAACTAGACTATTAGTGGTAAGTATTTTCGTGATAATCTTGGGGGGATTTGTTTTTTTGATTTTTGAAAAATCAGAATCACTTTTTGGCAGAATACTAATCTGGCAATCGTGTTTTGAAAAAATTATTGAAAAACCGCTTTGGGGATTTGGAATAAGTTCTTTCCATGAGATCTATCCTGAAGCTCAGCGACTTTTTCTTGAAATAAATTCAAATACCACTTATTTAAAACTGGCTGATTCTCCTCAATGGGCTTATAATGATTTTGTTGAATTATTCCTTGAAGCTGGGATTTTTACTGCAATGGCCTTTTCTGGGATACTAATTTCCATTTTATACTGTTGGAAAACACAAAAACTTTTCAATTTCAATCGTAACAACATTGCTTTTTTGACTGTCACTATCTTTTTTATTATGTCAACCGTTAATTTTGCATATACTGCCTGGCCCGTACTTCTTATCTTCATAATTAATCTGGCATGGAGTTCCCGCATGTGTAGCAATATCATAAAATTCAACGCTGGACAGAAATTCAGATTTGGGTTGGTTTTAGCACTGATTTTTTTGTCAGGCAATATTATTTTAGGAATGGAGGCCGGAAAAAATCTTCAATTTCAGTATGAGTTGAAGAAGATTGGTACATGCACCTTAGCCAGACAACATGAATTTTATTTAAATACAAAAGAAAAGTATCGCTATTATGCTCCATATATTTATGGCTACACTTCTCTGTTAAGAGGTGAAAACAATCAGCAGAAAGCCATTGAAATCCTTCTCCAGTTAAAGAATCAAACCCCATCGTTTAACACAAGCTATCAATTGGCGGAGACTTTTTTGGAATTGTATGATTTGAATAAGGCTAAATTTTATTATCAAGAAGCATCGGAATTTTTACCCAATAGAATAATGCCACATTTTCAGCTATTTATGATTGAGCGGACAGAAAAAAACTTCAAAAAGGCAGATTCTATTAAAACCTGGATTTTATGCAATGAATTTAAAGGCGATGCAAAAATAATCAGCCAGATAAAAGAAACCCTTATTAAGTATAAGCTTGATTTAGAGCCAATAATTAAAAACACATCAATTAACAACTAATTATTAACAAAATGAGAAAATTTATTTTACTTACCGTAGTTGGGCTAACTACAGTTCTATTTTTCCAACTAAAAGCCCAGGACCGATCGCAGGATATTGGAAAGCAATACTTTGAGATGGGTGAATTTTTTCGGTGGGGTCATGGTCTTTTGGCCAAGAGCGATACCACCAAAGCAGTGATAGCTTATCAGAAATCCGCTGATCTAAACTGTCCTGATGGTATTATGGCCTTGGGTGAAATGTACCAGGAAGGCCATGGTGGGCTAAAAAAAGATGTTCAGAAGGGATTCGGGTTATTTATGAGAGCCTACGAATTAGGTAGCGGACGCGCATGCTATAATCTCGGCAAAGCTTATGCATACGGACTTGGATGTGAAGTGGACTATGAAAAGATGATCTTTTACCTTAACGAAGGCATTAAAAAGAATGATCATGCCAGTATGTACGGCATGGGAAATATGCTATATAAGGGTTGGGGGGTTGAACAAAGTTATCAAAAAGCAATTGTGCTTTTCGAAAAAGCAGCCGCTTTAGGATCTGCTTCAGCCAATTACTATTTAGGAGTATGTTACCGTAATGGGTATGGTGTTTCAAAAGATGAACAAAAGGGGAAGGTATATCTCGAGGAAGCGGCCAAGATGTACTATTTTGCCCAAAAAGAATTAAAAAAACCGATACCTGAAATGGACCACGCCAAAAAATTGAAAAATATAGAATTTGAATCACCCCAAAACCATTCTAAGGTGAAGCATAATGCAAATATTGGTTTGTTTGACGGAAAATGGGTGGGACATATCACTATATATGATTGGAGCGGAAAATATAAAATTGACGAAGAACGAATTGAGCTGGATATTAAAATAAATAACGACAAATTTGAAGGTATTGGTACACTAAAAGGTGAGCCAATTTCGATCAAAGGGTTTAATAACCAATATGGTATTATATTTAATTCTGGCGAATTTGACTATATCGATCATTTTATGGATAAAGTCACTCTGACAATAAAGACAGGTTCATTCGAAACATTTACCCATGGTCAGACTTCAATACTTGCAGCTAACATATCACTTTTTTCAATTACTGAAAATTCACCTGAGCGACCAGCTTATATGGTATTGACCAGGAAAAATAATGAAAAGGGAAAGGAGAAAATGGCAGTAATTCCAAAATTGCTGGTATCTGAAGAACAAGTTCAAACTAACCAAAATTTGGAGTTGGTTCCATTTAATAATCCGATTAAGGCCCAATCTCGGGAAGAACAAATTGTTGAGCAATTACAGAACAATAATATCAATTCAAGGGTTTGGCCAATTCCTTTTAAAAACCAATTAAGTGTTGAATACAATCTAAATGCGGATTGCGAAATCGAGTTCCGCCTGGTATCGATGGATGGGAAATTGATGAAAATACTTGCCAAAGAAAAGCGGAAGGCTGGCATACAAACCCAACACTTTGATGTTTCGGTACCTAACGGAACTTATGTCCTCCAACTGTTATCAAACAATTTGAAGGCATCACATATCGTAATCAGGCAATAATCAGGCATTTTAATAAATCTAAAAATGAAAAAAATTATCGTTCTCATTGCGATTATTATATCTTTTGGCAGTTGCAATACAAAGAACGCTCAAAAGGATAAACAAAGTGAAAGTAGTTCTTCGACTACTACTCATATTCACGATTCGAATTGTACCGGAAAACACCAATCATTCACGAATTTTCCGATAGAAGAATTAAACGTCATAAATCGCAAATTAACTGCGATGTCGAGGGAGAATTTTCGTTCTTGGGATTATAATGAACCGGAGAGATGGAAATACCTATCGGAGAAATTTGCTGATGAAGTAATCCGCTCGTACCCCGATGCTTCCTCCAAAAAAGAAGATATATCGAAAGTTTTTTTTGCATACCTCAACCAGAGATCAGGCATCTACTTCTCCGATGAAAAAAACAAGCAAGATTTGATGGGCAAGTCGAGCGCCGAATTTAAATTCAATCTAAGTTTTCTTATTGGCATTGAGGGTTATCAAAAATGGCAAGTATTTTCGAAAAATGAACTTCTAAAATTTAACCAGATCACCGACTCGTTAAGAAAAGTGATCGATTACAGCTATGCAAAAAATCAAATCAATAAAACGAAGAACCCATGATAAAAAAAATTCTAACTTTATACGGTCTAATACTTATTTTGATGCTGTTAATACAGACCACAACGAAAAATAACCTGTTCCCTTTACAGTTAAAGGCGCAAGATTATTCAAGTGAGAACAATCCACCTACCTCTTATCCGTGTCCTTTTTGTTATTGCAATTTTTCAGCAAGTGGAGATTGTTGTTGCTCTGCAGTAACTGTTTATGCCCCATTACCCTGTTTGTGTAATGCATGTCTGTGTTCTTATATATGTGAAAATGGACATTCTTGCACAAACCTGGATAATAGTGCAAGTGGAGGTACAAGCGGAGGTACAAGCGGAGGTGGTGGAGGTGGTGGTAGTTATACCGCTCCGCCAATTTGGACAGAGCAGGATTTTCTGGATTATATAAATAACTTCTGGTCAGCTTTTAATCCACCAGTTCCCAATTCTGGTAGTACTCTAATATACAATTTGACAGTTCCGACTGAAACGATGCGTTCTGCAACCAGGGTAATTAATAATACCAGGGTAACTCTTGCAACGGTGCATGTAAGTGGGGTATCCGATAATGCAAATGCTCGGCAAAACTTAGT
>Ga0208968_1002032_pt1 | contig 10430 bp, 9 predicted proteins | sample RifOxyA3_FD_184031 | JGI IMG/M metagenome (GOLD analysis project Ga0208968, IMG submission 184031) | Groundwater microbial communities from Rifle, Colorado - Rifle Oxygen_injection A3 (SPAdes) | ecosystem: Environmental > Aquatic > Deep subsurface > Groundwater | place: Rifle, Colorado, United...
TTCCATTTTTTTTTGTTTAACAAATCGTTTACAAACATTAACAACTGTTTGCCGGAGCTCATTAAACTTTACTGATTCCGGCTTGTCTGAAAGGTATTGAATTTTGAAAACATACTATAAAAAAATATTGAAGATGAAGAATTTAATGATTTTGCTGTTATTATTACTATCAGCAGCAGGCACAGTTTTTTCGCAGGTACCCCCTGCAGCAAATGCAGGTGCGATGAGCGCCGTTCAGAAGAATGGAAAAATAAAAGGAAAAATTATTGATGCTGATAGCAAAGCACCCATGGAATATGCCAACATAGCCATCTTTCGTAAAGACGACTCTAAGCTAGTTACAGGAGGAATGGCCAACGCAGAAGGAGTATTTGAAATCAGTGATTTGCCAATGGGCGCTTATTATGTGGAAGCCAATTTTATCGGTTTCGAAAAAACAAAGGTCAGCGATGTGAAGATTATTCCTCATGCAACTACCGTTGACATGGGAACGATTGAACTGGAAGTTTCGAGACAGGAAATCGGAGCTGTTGAAGTGGTTGCAGAACGAAACCGGATAGAGTATAAAATTGATAAAAAAGTGATTAACGTTACCAACGACATCAACGCCGCGGGAGGAACAGCAGTTACAGTACTCGAAAATACCCCTTCGGTTGAAGTGGATATCGACGGAAATGTGAGCCTTCGCGGATCTTCAAGTTTTACCGTTTTGATCGATGGTCGCCCAAGCGTGTTAAGCGGAAGCGATGCATTGAGACAAATCCCGTCATCGGCCATTCAGAATATCGAAATCATTACCAACCCATCGGTAAAATACGATCCTGATGGAATGGCTGGTATCATTAATATCGTAATGAAGAAAAACATCCTTTCAGGATTTAACGGGATTATTAACGTGAATGCCGGAACTGGCAAGAAATACGGAACCGATTTGACACTGAATTATAAAACAAAAAAGTACAACCTTTTCTTCGGTGCCAACTGGAACGACAATACCGACGAAGGTTCGATGAAATCGACCAGGGAAACTTACATAAATGATACCACCACTTACCTTACCATGGAAGGAAAACGTGATCAAAACAGAGGTGGACAGCAGCTTAAAGGTGGATTTGATTATTTTCTGAGCGATAATACTTCGGTAACTGTTTCAGGGGAAATCGGAAAATATAATTTTGGTGGCGAAGGTGGCGGAAAAATGCGTGAATATCAGGATCCGGGCGATTTCGACCTATACACCATTCAGGAAAATATTTCTTCACGGGAGGGAAACTATGGAAGCGCAACAGCGAGTTTTCTATCTAAATTCAACGAGGCCGGAACCCACAAACTTGAAGGTTCTTTTAATTACCGCAACCGCGATGGACTTTCGTATGAAAATATCGGTGAGTACGTTTCTGATGCAAGCTACCTTCAAAGGAAGGAAGCACTATCTCAGGTCAGGACCACCGAAGACGATAATTCGGACGATTACCGCCTGAAAATTGATTATACCCTGCCACTCAAAGAGGGAGCAAAATTTGAAACCGGTATTCAAAGCCGGGTGGAACGTGAAACAGAAATTTTTAATTTTAAAAACTTCGACATCAATGATCCAAAATATACCAGCGATATGGATTTCAAGGAAGATATTCACTCCATTTATTCAACTTTCTCCGGAAATGTAAAAGCCATTCAGTACATGCTTGGGTTGAGGGGCGAATACACCAAACGTTCCATCGATCATTCAAGTGCAACCACTCCATACACACTCGACCGTTTTGATTATTTCCCATCGGCCCACTTTTCTTATGAATTGGTTGATAAAAGCCAGTTTATGACCAGTTATTCCAGACGCATCAATCGTCCGGATGGCCGCGATCTCGATCCGTTCCCGAATTACATGAACCAATACACGATTCGTATTGGTAATCCCGACCTGAAGCCGGAATATACCGACTCTTATGAGTTCAGCTACATGAAAAAATTTGGTAATTCGTTTGTTTCACTCGAAACTTTTTACCGCACGACCAACGATTTGATGACCCGTGTTCAGAAGTTGAGAGAGGATGGTATTTTTGAGATGAGCACCCAAAACCTGAACCGCGACCATTCACTGGGTGGTGAATTGATGGGGAACATCAATATTACAAAATGGTTGCTGGTGAACACCAGTTTGAGCATTTACAATTACAAACTTCAGGGCGAAGTGCTGGGAAAATCCGTTGACAGACAAAGTACAAACTACTCGGGACGATTGAATACTACCATCAAATTCTCAGGTGACAGCCGGATGCAATTGACCGGTTTCTACCGCGGCCCATCGGTTTCAGCCCAGGGTGATCAGAAATCAATGATATTTACCAATTTGTCGTACCGTCATGATTTCATGAAAAAGAAACTCACGGCAACATTCAGCGTACGAGATGTTTTGGGAACTGCGAAATTTGAAGGAACTTCGTTTGGAGACGATTTCAAATCCACTTTCAGAATGCAGCGCGAACCACGTGTGCTGATGCTCACTTTAAGCTATAAGATAAACAATTATAAAATGGACAGACAAGCTCCTTCAGAACAACAAGGTGAAGGAGGAGGAGAGGAAATGTTCTAAATGAGAAACTGAATTTTTAACGCAAATTCAAAAAGCGGAATCCGGGAGACTGGGTTCCGCTTTATGCATTTTAGAGGCTAAAATCCTGAAGGAATACAAATCATAAAAAAAGCTGCCCTTTTGGGACAGCCTTTTTGAGAAATGATGATAGTTGAAAAATTACAATGTAGGTTCTCCCGGAGTCCAATCGCATGGAGTTAATTCTCCTGTTTGCAAAGCATCCAGAATGCGGATAATTTCTTTAACATTTCTGCCAACGTTCAGTCCGTTTACTGATACATGCTGAATGGTTCCTTCAGGGTCGATGATAAACGTTGCACGATAGGCAATTTTATTTACAGGTTCCAGAATTCCGAGTTCTTCTGAAAGTGATTTGCTGGTGTCGGCCAGCATTGGGAATTTCAATCCTTTCAGTCCGGCATGGTTGTTACGCCATGCAAGGTGCACAAATTGCGAATCGATTGAAGCGCCTACCACATTGGTATCACGTTTTGCAAATTCTTCGAAATGGTCGTTAAACGAAACAATTTCTGTAGGGCAAACGAAAGTAAAATCGAGTGGCCACCAGAAAAATACTGTCCATTTGCCTGCAATGTCGGCGTTGGAAATAGTTTTAAACTCTTTGCCCATTTCGAGCGAAACCACTGCTTCTTTGCTGTAATTTGGGAATTTTCTCCGATAGTTTTCATGTAATACGTATTATTTAATGTGAAATTCTTAAAAATTATAGACAAATATAAGCCTTGATTGTTCGTCAGTCAAATCGAATTTTTCAATATTGAATAGACAAAAACTATCCGAAAAAATTCATTTACTTGATTTTACAGTAAAGTGTATTATTTACGCTTATTGGAACGATTCCGGGCTTTCAATAAAAATAAAAAGTTGGAACTTTCAGCTTGGAGATTCTGGAAGATAATTTTACCTTTAGATGTTTTTTTGAACAAACATAAATCATTTCATTCAATACCTAAATTCTAATTAAATTTTAACCAATGGAAAACAAGTTTAGCAGAAGATCATTTATTACAACAAGTGCAACTGCCGCTGCTGCCATTACCATTCTTCCGAGCAATGTTGTGTCGGGTATGGGATACAAAGCGCCAAGTGACAAATTAAATATCGCAGTTGTCGGAATTGGCGGTATGGGTAATAGTAATTTAAAAGCAGTAAAAGCTACCGAAAACATTGTAGCTCTTTGCGATGTGGACTGGAAATATGCAGCCCCTGTCTTTGATGCTAATCCAAATGCAAAAAAGTATAAGGACTGGCGTAAATTGTATGACGAAATGGGCAAATCAATTGATGGTGTTGTGGTCGCAACTGCCGACCACACACATGCCATTATTGCATCTACCGCCATCACGATGGAAAAACATGTTTACGTACAGAAACCATTGACTCATTCCGTTTACGAATCACGCCTGCTCACCAAACTGGCAGACAAATACAAAGTTGCAACTCAAATGGGTAATCAGGGTTCTTCTCAGGAAGGTGTAAACCTAACCTGCGAATGGCTTGCCAACGGTGAAATTGGTGAAGTAACCAAAGTGGAAGCATTTACCGACCGTCCAATCTGGCCACAAGGCCTGAACACTCCCAAACAAGGACAATGGGTTCCTGAAACATTGGATTGGGATTTATTTACAGGTCCGGCACAAATGCGGCCTTACAACGAACTTTATCACCCATGGAACTGGCGCGGTTGGTGGGCTTACGGTACAGGAGCATTGGGCGACATGGCCTGCCACATTTTGCATCCGGTATTTGTTGGTCTCGAACTGGGTTATCCAACAAAAGCGCAGGGTAATTCAACCTTGTTGCTTCAGGATTGCGCTCCTTCGGCACAATCTGTAAAATTAACTTTCCCTGCCCGAACACCAAAACGTGCCTGGAAAGGATCGAAAAAAGGAGCTCAGCTTCCGCAGGTTGAAGTATTCTGGTACGATGGTGGGATCAAACAAATGCTTCCTGAAGGATGGCCGGCAGGCAAAAACCCGAACGATTCGGGCGGTGGCGTTATTTTCCACGGGACAAAAGACAAACTGATTTGCGGATGCTACGGTGTGAATCCATGGTTATTATCAGGCCGTAAACCTGAATCTCCAAAATTCCGTCGTCGTGTTGAAACTTCACACGAAATGGATTGGGTTCGTGCAGCCAAAGAAACTCCTGAAAATCGCGTACAGACCGCTTCTAATTTCAGCGAAGCCGGACCATTCAACGAAATGGTTGTAATGGGCGTTTTGGCAGTTCGTTTGCAAACCCTGAACAAAGAATTGATGTGGGACGGACCAAACATGAAATTTACCAACATCACTGCCGACGAAAAAATCAGAATCGTTATGGAAGATGGTTTCAAAATTCAAGACGGTCACCCAACGTTCAACAAAACTTACACTGATCCGGTGCCTGCAACTGAATTTGCAGCCGAACTGATCAAACATACTTACCGCAAACCATGGAGTCTTCCTGATATGCCGGCATAGATGTTTGAATAAATAATCCAGAAAATGGTGAATGTATAAACATTCACCATTTTTTTTTTTATTATATTAGATGTTGTCATAAATTTAAATAATTTCTTTTTACATTAGCTGTACATTAACTCAAATAAAAAAAAACATGAAAAAATTTCTATTTAAAAGTTTAAGCGTCTCCTTAGCGCTATTATTGCTTACCATGCAATCGTTTGCTTTTAATTTGAAAAGCACAGTTGATTTTACCTCAACTGAAATCCAGGCAACAACTGATTTTAATGATTCTGAGATTTATGAAGCTTTTGCTGATATCTCAACATTGGATCAGTACCTGCAAACGAATGAGGATAAAACTTATTCTGATCTGGAACTGGAAGACAGCTCAATGTTGGCGGGTGTATCTTCTACAACGACCCTTCCTCTTTCGAGTTCTCAATCTGACGAATTGGCGTTAGGGATTCCTTCGTTTCTTTGGGGCTGCGTTTTTGGTATCATAGGGGTTGTTGTTGTTTACCTTATGACAGATGAAAACAAAGAACAGACTAAAAAGGCTGTTTATGGTTGCGTTGCCTCAACTGTTGTTGGCATTGTATTTTATGTCGTTGTTATTGCTGCGGCAACAACTACTGCAGCTGCGGCAACCTATTGATAAATATTATTTTATTTCTTTATTTTTTAGTCTGTAGTATTCAGTTACTACAGACTAAATAATTTTTAATACTAATGTATCATACAATATTGGTTCTCTTTTTTGCATTTATTTGTGGTTTTAGTGCACAAGCACAGGATTCTTTCAGGTTTAAAGCTGACATTACAACAAAAATAAAAAATACCGATGGGACTTTTCAATATACGAAAGGATCAGCTTATTACGACAGAAATGCCAAAAAAATCATTTACAACATCACTTTTCCGCAGAAAGAAATTTATGTGAGTATTGACACTTTGGTTTACAAATATGTGAACAACAAACAGGAGTCAGTAATGGGCAATCCACTTAAACCGGAATTTTCTATCTACCATTTCATTCTCAATAATGATATATCTGATTTTGGCCTGAAAAAATCCAGCTTTTCAGTAGGCAATGTCGAAAAAGCAGATGATCTGGTTATTACGAAATGGATTCCTCCAGCCGGAAATAATTCATTTTTTGGGAATATCATCGTTTCAACAAAAAGCAAACGATTAAATTCAGTATTAATATATAATGCTGAGGGGGTATTGGTTAATCGTCAAATCTATAAAAAGTATATATCTGTTAAGGGCGTAGAAATACCAACTGAAATTCTGACCATAACATATTTTGGCGAAGTCAAAAAATATCAGATAGTTGAATTCCGCAATGTTGTGATAAACGAAGCAGGAAACGATTCAATGTATAATTTTAATGTCTCTAAAATTTGATTATGAAACTCTTACTGGCAACTATTTTTTTTATGCTACTTTTCTGCTTTCCCGCAGCTAAAATCTTTGCACAATCACAAAATGACATTGTTATAGCTAAACGGCTTTTTATTCCAAAAGCAAAAGACGACTTTAAACAATTGGTCAAAGTGAATAAGAATGAAATTGAGAGTACTTTTTCAGTTATGTTTATGTTCTATAAAAATTTTATTTCATCTCAGGACATTGATGCATGCGTATTTCAACCATCCTGCTCGGTTTATGCCATTGAATGTATTCACCACGAAAAGAGTAAAATAAAGGCTTCGCTTAAAATTTCAGATCGTCTAATGCGTTGCCACCCATTGGTTTCAAGTGGTAGCTATTCGATTGATAGAAAAACCGGAAAATATTTTGATCCTATTGAAAACTAAACTACTAATACTATTTCTTCTGTTTACGGGAGATTTATTTTCGCAGGACCTGTATAGCTATGAAAATTCGGTGAAATTTGGTGAACATCTGTACCACACAAACCAGTTTGAATTTGCTGCCAGAGAATTTGAACGCTGTGTTTTTCTAAAACCGGAGGATCAATTCTCAATACTTTACCTTTTTAAAACATATCGTAGGATTGGTGAATTTAATAAAGCCTTCAATATTTCTAATTTTAATAAATTCCTGGAAACAGAGGAATCCTTTGGGTCAGAATATTTTAAGCTATTGGTACAAACCGAAAGATATCAGGATGCAGCAATTTTTCTTTTGGGAAAAGAATATTTTAAGGATGAAGCAGACCTTAAATTATCAATTTTTTTACTACAAAAGGATTGGAAAGCAGCAGTTCTTTTTCGTGATGAAAATAGAATGAGAATAGATAAAACGCTTTCCGAAATTGTTGACAAAAGTCTTTTGATCAAAAAGAAAAGTCCGGTCCTCGCAGGTATATTTTCAGCGATTGTTCCAGGGTCAGGAAAAGTTTACGCAGGCAGATGGACCGATGGATTGGTTTCATTCCTGATGACATCAAGTGCCGGATTTGTTGCAATTAGGGGAATATCCAAAAACAAAAATAATTTTTATCCATGGGCAATGGGAACAATGTCGGTGGTTTATTATTCCGGAAATATATTCGGAAGCGCCAAACTTGCTAAAAATATTAATAAAAACAAGGAAGATGAATTGGTCAATCAGGTGCGTGATTTTGTTTTGCGCGATTAGTACTATTTTATTTCCAGCCGTTTCCGTTGGTCAAAGTTTGTCAGAAGTTGCTGATTTTGCCGAAGAGCAGTATAAGTCTGAAAATTTCGAAGTTGCAGCCAGTGAATTTGGGCGGGCTTTGTATTTCGGGCATTCCGGGCAAGATAAATTGTTTCTGAAGGTTGCAAACTGTTATTTTAACCTGAAAGATTTTGAACAAAGTATAGTATTTTATGACAAAGCATATTTTGCATCACAATCGGATAGTATTAAAAACGAAGCGATATTGGGAAAGTCTTTTTCGTTGATTGTTGAAAATCAATGGATGCTGGCACTTTCGGAGTTGATGAATATTGACAATGCTGCTAGTGATGATCAAAAATCAAAAATGAACTTTCTTCAGGGAATTGCCTATTTTGGACTTCATGAAGATGAACTGGCTGAATCATCTTTCAAAAAATGCCTGAATGGTCTTCCTTTAAATGTAGATTTCCAATCGATTGAACATGAATTTGAATCAATTAGAAAGAATGAGAAAAGATTCAATCCGAAAACAGCATGGGCATTAAGTTTAATTATTCCCGGCTCTGGCCAGTTCTACTCGAAAGAGTACAAAGAAGCTGCAAATTCGGCAATCCTCCTTGGTGGATTATTTTATCTTACGGTTAATTTCGCTACCAAATTTTCTTTTGCCGAAGCTGTACTTGTTATGTTGCCCTGGTTTCAGCGATATTATATTGGCGGTGCAAATAAAGCGGAGAAATTCGCAATAGAGCAGCAATTGGCGATGCGTAACAACTCTTACCAGGCAATTCTCGAACTTTTAGAGACCAAAAAGTTTAAAGAATCTAAATCTATCCAATAAAATGATTATTCGTTATTTGTTAATCGAAATCAAATGACTACCAGAAAGCATTCGGAAAATTCGACAGCTTATCCACCGATTTTCCTGAAAATACAATATTCAAAACCATAAGAAAAAATTGCAGAGTGCAGATGGTGCTATATTCCAAATAAACAAATCGGTTTGCATCAAATCGCTACATTGAATTTTTTGAATGTGGAATGGAATGCCTATTTTCACCAAAAATAGAAACGCGTAACTTTCGGAATCAAAATACCATGGAAAATAATCATTCAAACATCAGCCGCAGGAATTTTCTGGGTAATACATTACTGGCAGCAACTGCTGTCACCATACTTCCTTCAAACGTAATTGCCGGGCTTGGGCACAAAGCTCCGAGCGATAAACTCAATATCGCCGGAATTGGCGTTGGCGGGATGGGTTTCAACAACCTGACCAATATGGATACCGAAAATATTGTTGCTTTGTGCGACATTGATTCGAAATATGCCGGACGAAATGCTTTCCGGAAATGGCCACTTGCATCAAAACATGAGGATTACCGCGAAATGTTCGACAAGCATAAAGACATTGATGCGGTTATGATTGCCACTCCCGATCATTCACATGCCCTGCCTGCACTGATGGCCATGAAGGCAGGGAAGCATGTTTACCTTCAAAAACCATTGACACATTCTGTATTCGAATCGAGGATAATGACAGAAACCGCCCTCCGATATGGTGTTGCCACCCAGATGGGAAACCAGGGAAATTCAGGAGAAGGAATCCGGAGAATTTGTGAATGGATTTGGGCAGGAACCATCGGCGAAATTATTTCGGTGGATGCCTGGACCAACCGGCCAATCTGGCCCCAGGGGCTGGAACGGCCAACCGACAAAATGCGCGTACCAAATACGCTGAACTGGGATTTGTTTATCGGGCCGGCCAGGTTTCGTCCTTATCATGAAGTTTACACGCCATGGAACTGGCGCGGCTGGTGGGATTTTGGTACAGGTTCGCTTGGCGACATGGCTTGCCATATTCTCGATCCGGTTTTTAAATCACTTTTGCTAAAATACCCGATAGCAGTTGAAGGCAGCTCCACTCAGATAAATACAGAATCAGCTCCCACTGCCGAAAAAGTTACGTATTGGTTTCCCCGACGCGATAATTTGCCGAAAGTTGGTATGCCCGAAGTGAAAATTACCTGGTACGATGGCGGAATGTTGCCTGAACGTCCGGCAGAATTGAACGACGGCGAACCGATGGGGAATGAAAGCGGAGGCGTAATTTTTTATGGCACCAAAGGCAAAATAATTTGTGGAAGTTCGGCCGCCAATCCAACATTGTTGCCAATTTCAGAAATGGCACATTTTAACGAACCTGAAAAAACCATCCGCCGCATACAAAATGCCGATACCAACGGGCACGAACAGGATTGGATACGTGCTGCCAAGGAAAGCAAAGAGAATAGGGTAGAGGCTAGTTCAAACTTCAGCTATTCAGGGCCACTGAACGAAATGGTGGTAATGGGCGTGTTGGCTGTCCGACTTCAGGATTTAAGAAAACGATTGTTATGGGACGGTAAAAACATGCAATTTACCAATATTGGTTATGCTGAAAAAATAAGGGTCATCACTTCCAACAAATTTGAGATTGTGAACGGCGACCCAAAATTCGATACCAAATTCGACACGATTCCGGCACTTGCTTCTGCGGAAGAATGGATCAGGCACAATTACCGCGATGGATGGGAACAAATTTAGATTGTAACATTTAAAACATATTTACCATGATTGACATTGACGAACTGGACGAAAAGTTTAGCATTGAAGGTGAAGTTGGATTTGCTGAATTGGAAGAAGATTTGGTTTTTATAACGGTTTCGAACAAATATGCCGATGCAGATATTTGCCTGTACGGTGCACATGTG
>Ga0208968_1002034_pt1 | contig 10414 bp, 5 predicted proteins | sample RifOxyA3_FD_184031 | JGI IMG/M metagenome (GOLD analysis project Ga0208968, IMG submission 184031) | Groundwater microbial communities from Rifle, Colorado - Rifle Oxygen_injection A3 (SPAdes) | ecosystem: Environmental > Aquatic > Deep subsurface > Groundwater | place: Rifle, Colorado, United...
TATTGAAGTCCCTAAAACTATGATTTTTGTTTTGGCAGTATCGTTTCTTTTTTTCATGTAAAACAAAGCAGCTTCTGAATCTTTAAACAGATTTTTATGCTTAGGTTTTCCTTCTGATTTTCCGAATCCCTGATAATCTATAATAAAAACATTGAAGCCATTTTTCACAAGTGTTTCTAGCGTCGTTTTCCATCCTGAAAGGTTACCGGCATTCCCATGAAGAAATAAAATCGTAGCTATTGCTTCGCTTTTTGATTTTATAAAAAGTCCATTAATTTTTACATTATCTTCTGTATTTATCCATACCTCTTCGTATTTGAAATCGGACAATGCTAATGTTGTATTAATAGTATCCGGATGATAAAACATCTTCTGAAACGTACAGGATGAAAGGACAGAGAAGAGGAAAATAAAAATTAATAAATATTTTTTCATAACAGAATTTCTGTTGCTTTCTATATTTGTAGTTTTATGTTTTATTAAATTCTATTTCTTGTGAAAAAGTAAATTGCGATAAATACTAATTGCATTAACTTTACTTCTATGCGCTTTTAACAGCGATTTAATTTGAGGAAAAGCATTATTAAAATCTTCTTTTAGTGTTATCAGAATCTCTTTGCAAATTTTTTCATCTTCTGGCAAATTTATTTTTTGCCCTTTCAAATCTAAAGTTTCATTTAGAAAGCGGAATAAATTCATCTGATTAATATTACTAAAACTAAGACTCATTTGCTTGTTCCCTAATTTAAAATATACATCATAATGACCGAACAAATTATCAGAAATGTCTCCTTTGGGGTATTTTGCAACCCAGTCAGGTATTTTAACCGAACGTGTTTTTACTTTTTCAATTAATGATATATAATTTTTTATTTCCGAAAAACGTTCATTGATTAATTCAGTTGCATCTTCATTAGTTAATTTTCCTTTTGATTTTTTTGTAACAAGTGAATTAGATTTTTCTTTTCTATCTTGTATATATTTTGTAGCTTCATAATAAAGGTCATCAACGTCTTTTGCTGATAAACCGAGAGCATCGAAAATTAAAACATCTAAATTGCGTCTGTCTTTTTGAAGGATTTCTTCAAAAATAGTTTCCTGTTCACGTGATTTCAATGACTGTATGATTTTATTTAATTCTTTCTTTTTAGATTTTAACAATTCTGGATTTAAAATCAAAGTCTTTTCTACAACGCTTACATCTACATCGCTGACTTTTACAACCATTTGTCGTGCAAATAAATCAACTAAAAATCTAAATGTTATACTGTTCATTAATAGAAAAAGTGTATCTTCATATTCAATGAATTCATCTTTTACAGTCATGACATAATTTACTTTATCACAGAAAACTTTTGATTTTCTATTATCAATAAGCCTAAATCTCTCGCCAATTTTAGAAGGGAAAATAAAATCACCAACTACAGCATAAGGAGATAGGTCATACCATATTTTTCTATCTTTAATGGATTCTCTTTTATGAATATCTCTTTCTTCAGCATCTTCTATGTACTTTAAAATTTTATTCTTGTATTTACTGAGCTTATCTTTATTGTCTTTGCATATAACCACTCGATATTTTAATTGAGATAAATCTACATCAAGATTATGTGCTTCGTGTTGAGATTTGAAAATCGGTGTTGTATTAAAACGCTCAAATAAATAATGTTGTTGATTCATTTCACTGTAAAACCAACCGAATTTATCCCAAATCTTTTTATGAGTTGCAATATCTGAATCAAATTTTAATCCAAACTGAAGCTTGTATAAATTATCTGATAAGCTAAGTGCTTTGTCTGTTTCATCAACTAAATAAAAAAAGTCATTCGCTCCAGATTTAATACCATACTTTACATCTATAAAATGATGAAGAGGAAACAGTTTCCCTTTTCCTGCATTTATTAATTTATGATATATTGCAGGTGAACGAAAATATTGTGCGCCCCAATTTCCATTTATATATTTCCCATCAACCGTACTAAATTCTTCAAGTTCTTTTTGATTAACAATTGCAATTGAATAGTCAGAATTAGAAATGTCTTTCTTGACATTTTCAATTTCGTTTGTCCATTTTTCAACTCTTTTGATTCTATCTTTATCGCTATAGTTACCAAGTAATTTTTCATAATCATTCGTAACTTTTACAAAACGGATATTGTTTTTTATTCTCTCTTTTGAATCACTACATTTTTCGAGAATAAGGATAACTGTATTTATTAAAGCTGTTTCAAAACTTCGTGTTTGTTGATGGTCAATAATTGCAATAATCTTAAAATTGTTGAGCAAAAACTTTTGCAAGCCGGCACCAAATGAAACATCTAACCAACTACTGCTTATTACGTAACCTAATCTACCGCTTTCACGCAAAAAAGCAGCTGTGTGCATGAGGTAGTATACATAGAGGTCGCTTTGCTGGTTTATTTTTTTTATCCCAAATTCTGTTAAAGCAAGATCGCTCCAACGTTGTTTGTTTTGAATAAGTTCTTGTCGTATATAGGGTGGATTCCCTACACAAGCATCGAAAACAGGGATGGCAACTTCTTTACGGTTTCCATCTAACTTTTTTACCTTAAAATTTTTATTTGCATTTAGAAATATTAAATTAAAATGCGAGTTACTTTCAACTTTATTAAAATCGCTTTGAATAATTGTTGGGTAATTGTTTAAAGTTTTTACACTTTGTAATGATAGATTCATTGTCGCAAGAAAGGCTGGGAATGCTGCTATTTCAATACCCCAAAGCCGTTCTAATAATTGCTCATGAGTAATTTTAGGATAGTAAAATTTAATAAAATGGTAAGCGCGAACTAAGAAAGTACCTGCGCCGCATCCACTGTCAAGAATAAGTTTGGTATCGGGAGTAATACAAAAAGCATTTACAATATCAACTTCGTTCGTATTTGTGAAATGTTGTCCACGGTCGTGCTGTTCCTGGTTATCAATTAATGTATTGTATATAGTGCCAATAATATCAGCATTTAAATCATGAAAATTTAAATGACTTATTTGCTCTACATTTTGACTAAGTACAGGAAGGTAACGTTCTTCAAATTCAAACTCGTCAAGAATGGTTTCACTAAAAATCATTTCGAAATCATGTTGTAACACATCATCGAAATGTTTCCTCAGCGTTTTGTTGAGTAATTTTTTATCTCTTGATATTATTATTGGTTTTAATTTCAACTCTGGTACATCACGTTGTAGGTAGGTATAAAAAATTAGTTTTAAGAAAAGCAAATAATTCGCTAACTGACAAATATTGTAAACATCATTGCTGTCGAATTTAAAAGTAACATTAAAAATATCTTGCTCAGTTAAATATTCGCGTAATTTTTTTTGTAATTTTTTATCTTTAGAAATTCTTATATACATTGGTTCAATCATAGAAGCAGATGCTTCGAGAATGAAATTCGATAAACGATTTACAAAGAATTTATCAATACTATCCCAAGTAACTTCTTTAACGCCATGAACAATATCAGATAATTCCTGAAGAAAGAGTTTTAATTTTGGTGCTATTTCGCGTTCATATTGTGGAAGTAGGATTTCATCATCCTTCTTAATATTACTTAAAGTATAAATTTTTAATTTGCGTTCTTGTAAAGTTGTATTGGGTTTAAAGGTTTGAAAAATAATAAGCTGTCGAGGTGTACCCGTAATAAAATATTCCGCACCATTCATATTTGCTTTATTGGCTGCATCCATTACCAATTCATCATCTGATGCATCCCAACTTGCATTTTTTAACTCAATGAAAACTTTTTTACCGGAATCTATATTTGAAGTAATAATGCCATCAGAAAACTTTGCAGTTGTTGTACCTATATTTTGTTCCTGATAGATTTTTTCAAATGCAATCGTTTTATTCTCATCAATTGCCTTTTGAGCAAGGATAAATAGTCTACCTTGAAAAGTTCTTTCGTTCGCTGATTTCTTCATATTATTATAATTTAGTCTCAAAATTAGAATTTTTAACGGTACGTAAACAAAAAAATATATTTTTTGTTTTTCAGAAGGATTATTTTACCATCAAATCATTATTTGCTTGCGCTTTTGTTACAAATTTAAAAAATCTTGCCAAGCAAGCAATAAAAGAGCCAAACTTAAATAGTGTTTTAAAAACCCATTGCTCTCAAATTACAATTTATTATGCAGCTATTAAAAGAGGCGAGCATCAACCTCTATTTATTTTATTACTTTTATTTTTTTTTATATATTACAATCGTTTTTGGAGAAAATTTGTTTCTACGTACTGCAATTGATAAATTGGGTGCATATATGCAAATTTTATGACAAAATTTCATATAATATTTATGCCATTTTTATAAATGAATTTTAAGCTTGTTTCAGAATATAAGCCGACAGGGGATCAGCCGGAAGCCATAAGACAATTAGTCGAAGGGATTGTTAATGGAGAAAAATATCAGGTGCTGCTTGGCGTAACAGGATCCGGAAAAACATTTACCATAGCCAATGTTGTGGAATTAATGCAACGTCCTGTTTTAGTGTTGAGTCACAATAAGACACTTGCAGCGCAGCTTTACAGCGAATTCAAACAGTTTTTTCCTGAGAACAAAGTGGAATATTTTGTTTCCTATTACGATTATTATCAGCCCGAAGCTTATCTGCCATCTTCCGATACATACATTGAAAAAGATCTTTCTATTAATGATGAAATAGAGAAACTCCGCCTCAGCACTACCTCTTCTTTATTGTCAGGAAGAAAAGATGTGCTGGTTGTTTCATCTGTTTCCTGCTTGTATGGAATTGGCAATCCCGATGATTTTTATAATAATATAATAAAACTGGAGCGGGGGCAGAAGTTAAACCGTAATAAGTTTTTACGTTTGTTGGTTGACAGTCTTTATTCGAGAAACGAAGTTGATTTTAGTCGTGGTACTTTTCGGGTAAAAGGCGATACGGTAGATATTTTTCTTGCTTATGGAGATGTTGCGCTCCGGGTAATTTTCTGGGATGATGAGATTGAATCCATACGTTCGTTGAATCCTGTTAACAATGCTACTCTTGGGGAGTTGGATAATGTCATCATTTATCCTGCAAGTATTTTTATGACAACAAAAAATCGTATGCAACAAGCCTTAAATGCTATACAGGATGATATGATGGCGCAGGTTGATTTTTACAAAAATTCAGGAAAAGAGCTTGAAGCAAAGCGTCTGCATGATAAAGTAAATTTTGATTTGGAGATGATTCGGGAGCTGGGTCATTGCTCGGGTATAGAAAATTATTCCCGCTATTTTGATGGAAGAAAAGCAGGGATGCGGCCTTTTTGTTTGCTTGATTATTTTCCGAAAGATTTTATTACAATTATTGACGAAAGCCACGTTACATTACCACAGGTTCATGCTATGTTTGGAGGAGATCGTTCGCGCAAGGAAACACTTGTGGAGTATGGCTTCAGGCTTCCTGCAGCAATGGATAATCGTCCGTTGCGGTTTAATGAATTTGAGGAATTGACAGGACAAACCGTGTTTGTGAGCGCAACTCCGGCGGATTATGAATTACAGAAATCAGAAGGTGTAATCGTGGAGCAGGTAATTCGTCCTACAGGACTGCTTGATCCAGTAATAGACGTGCGTCCTAGCCTTAATCAGGTTGATAATCTTATTACAGAAATTCATAAGCGCATTGAAAGTAAGGAGCGGGTTTTGGTAACGACACTCACAAAGCGCATGGCGGAAGAACTCACTAAATATCTTTTGAAAATGGGAATCCGCTGCAATTATATCCATTCAGATGTAGATACACTCGAAAGGGTGGAAATAATGGATCATCTGAGAACCGGAAAATACGATGTGCTTGTTGGGATTAATCTTTTACGCGAAGGATTGGATTTACCGGAAGTTTCATTAGTAGCGATTCTTGATGCAGACAAAGAAGGATTTTTACGTTCGGAGCGATCACTCACGCAAACAGCAGGAAGAGCGGCGCGCAATATTAACGGTATGGTTATTATGTATGCTGATAAAATTACGGGTTCCATGCAGCGTACGATTGATGAGACAAATCGCAGAAGGGAAAAACAATTATTATACAATCAGAAAAATAATATTACACCACAGCAGATTATAAAAGCAACAAGACCACTTATCGGAAAAACTTCTGATTCGGAAAGAAGAAAAGCAGGGTACTATGTTGAACCCGAAACGATTGATATTGCTGCTGATCCGGTTCTTCAATACATGTCGAAAGATGCCCTGATGAAAACAATTGATAAAACAAAAAAGACCATGGAAAAAGCAGCAAAAGAACTCGACTTTGTTTCTGCAGCGCAGTATCGGGACGAGTTATATAAATTGCAGAATTTATTGAAAGAAAAATTTCAGGAGAAGTAGAATTTACGGTAAGTATAAGATAAAGTAATCGCAATAAAATTTTGTATACTGTAAACGTATGATATTTTAACTTTTTCACTTTTGTTGCATGTTGCATGTTGCAGGTTACAACTTGCAACTTGTAACCTGCAACTTAAAGGTAAAGGATTTAAGCAATTTGAGTATAAATTCATTTATTTATCATCTAAAAGAGAATTACAAAAATTATTTCTTTACCTCTTAATGAACATTGTCTAAAGCATTTATCAAAGCTCCCACTACATCATAAAGACCCTTTCGACAAAATTTTAACATTTACAGACTAAACAACCTCAACCCGCAATTTCAATATTATTTTCATCAAGCAGTGCTTCTCCCCTTAATTTAAGAAAAATCTGCGCAACAGCAAGTACATCTTTCTGACAATAGGTAACGATACGCTCCAAATCTTTTTCTTCCCAATACACGCAGGCTACATCTCCTCCGTCAATATCATCTTTGGGAGTAGGAATATTTAATATTGCAGTCAATAAATTCAGGGAAGTATAACTTTTATAATCGCCGAATTTCCATAATTCCATTGTATCAAGATGATTTACTTCCCATGGTTTTTTACCTGATAAATCGAGTAATTTGGGAAGAGGAATACCGTGTATAATCATTCGTCTTGAAATATATGGAAAATCAAATTCTTTACCATTATGTGCGCACAAAAGAGTCGCGGGGATTAATTTCTTAATCATTTCAGAAAAATCGAGTAATAACTTTCTTTCATCATCGCCTGCAAATGATTTTATTCTAATAATTTTATTGTTATTTTTTTCAGTTATCAGTCCTACCGAAATACAAATTATTTTACCAAATTCGGCATAGATAGAAGTTCTGTAAAATATTTCTTTATCAGCAGCAGATTGTCCTTCTCCAACTATTTTCAGTGTATCGGCTTTTTTTATCCATAATTCCTGCATCCGGGGTAAATGAGAATTAAAATCTGCATGTTGTGGCGCAGTTTCTATATCTAAGAAAATAATGTTTTCTGTTTTATATTGTTCGAGCATAAATACAATGTATTAATTATTTTTTTTCTGTAAATTTTTCTCAATAAAATGTGTTAAAATATCAATCGCAACAAGATTATTTCCACCCTGCGGAACTATAATATCGGCATAGCGTTTTGTAGGCTCAATAAATTGCAGGTGCATGGGCTTAACTGTCTTATCATAGCGATCGAGCACTTTATTTACCGAACGCCCGCGCTCTACAATATCTCTGGTTATAACACGCGATAAGCGGTCGTCTGCATCTGCATCTACAAAAATTTTCAAATCAAGTTGCTTGCGTAAATCCTTATCCGATAAAATTAAAATGCCTTCCACTATAACCACATGTTTCGGCGCAACCGGAATCGTCTCCGGAGAACGTGTACAGGTTAGGTAGGAATAAATTGGTTGATCTATGGTTTTTCCTTTCTTTAATTCTTTTATATGTTTTACCATTAAATCAAATTCTAATGAATCCGGGTGGTCAAAATTAAGCTCCAGTCTTTCTTCCATAGGCAAATGACTCATATCTTTGTAATACGAATCCTGATATAGAACTGCAACTTCGTCTTTCGGAAGATTTTCAATTATTTTTTTAACAACGGTTGTTTTGCCGGAGCCTGTACCACCAGCTATTCCTACTACGAGCATATGATTGAATTTTTAAAGAAATGTTCTACAAACGTAATGAATTTATAAAACATGGAAAATTAATTTCATGGTTATTATACGTTGATATCTGTTTTTTATAACATATTGCCAAAATTGAAATCTCTACGAAAACCTTTTGCCACGGATATCACGAATTTACACAGATTTTTTCGACTATAATTAAGCGATTAATATCTGTGCAAATCGGTTAACCAGCCCTACTAAGGCAGGCAAGCTGCGTGTGGCAGGTCAGTGCATATTAATAACAAATACATTTCAGAAAAGTCTAATCTATATTTGATTAAATTAATGACGAAAAATCAAAATATTATAATTTTTCGTCATTAAGGAATTTCATATTGACAGTGCATAAATTAAAAAACTTAATATCCGTTCGTATTGTACCGTTGATAGAAACATTATTTTGCGCGAGTAGGTTGTTTGCATTAAAATAAATTTCGTATTTTTCTTTTACGATAAATGATATTCCTGCATTCCAAAGTTGATGTTTTTTTTAACATCTGGTATTTGTAATCTGCCCCTGCATACATGGTATGTTTGTCGTGTATTTTTGTAGAAAATTTTGCCTGTGGCATGATAAGACCGTTATCCTCCAGATTCTGGTCTGCGTGCCAATGCGATAAAAATACACTCGTATTCATCTTTTAACCATTCAAATTTCCTTTTCATCGAATATTTTTTGTCATTTAAAAACTTTTCTTTATTATTGTAAGAAATTAATTCTAATAAATCATTAAAAAATTCAAATTATGAGCAAATTTACCCGTTATTTGTTTGTCTTGGCTTTTTTAGCTTTTAGTATTAGCTATTCATTTGCCCAGTTGCTGCCACCCCGTTTTCAGAATTTTTCCATAGCAGATCATTTACTTTTAGAGAAAAAAGTAATGGAAAACCCTGAAGTTTTGGGGAAATATGTAATGTACGAAGAAAACCTTCGAAACATTATTAATGATATTACAGAATCTCCAAAAGGGACGCTTACCGACACGACGCAGAATGGTCGTAAAATTATTCCCGTTGTTTTTCACATTATTCATAATTTTGGAATTGAAAATATCAGCGCAGAACAAATTCACGATGCTATTGAACGTTTAAACATAGATTACAACAAACTGAATAGTGATACTACTGCTCAGTATTCATGGCCTACATTCACATCAAGAAGAGCTGATTGTAAAATTGAATACCGTCTTGCAAAAATTGACCCCAATGGCAATATTACAGATGGCATTGTTAGGCATTATGATGAGCGTACAAATTATGCTTACTACGACATTTGCAGCACTTATGCATGGGATCCAAAAAAATATCTTAATGTATATTCGGTTTCTTTTATTTATCCTGAAGGAATCAATCTTCCTGATGGAGCTGCAATCGGAGGCATGTCTGTGTTCCCTCCATCAAATCCGTTGACTCCTTTATTTACAGGTGGCGATACTTTAGCCGATGGAGTTCTTATTCGTCATGATGGAATTGGGGGTATTGGAACTGCAACAAATATGATGGGACAAGGAATTAATGCGCTGAATCGTACTTTTACCCATGAATTAGGTCATTATTATAATCTATACCATCCATTCCAGAATTTGAAATTATCTTTGGGAACAATTCCTTGTATGGGAGCAGATGGCTGTTCTACATCGGGTTCAGGACTATGTATGTTTGTTTCTTTAAATAATGATGAAGTTGCAGACACGCCTCCTGTTATTACAGCCAATCAGAATACATCTCTTTCCTGTATTGTTCCGGGTAGCAGAAATACCTGTTCCAATAATGTGTCAGGTTATGGTGATGAAGTGGACATGGTTGAAAATTATATGGATTACCAATTTGGTTATTGCACAAATATTTTTACTACAGGTCAGCTTGCCAGAATAAATGCAACCATGATGGGAGATCGTCGCGAATTATGGTCATTAGAAAACTTAATTGCATCAGGTGTTTTCGACACATCGTATCATCCTGTTGGAATTCCGCATCCTGATTTTAATCCTAATACAAAAATGGTTTGTACAGGTTCATCTATAACTTTTACAGAGTATTCATACAATGCTACTCCCGATTTATGGGAATGGTCATTCCCCGGTGGTAATCCTGCTACTTCTATGGATACTACGCCTGTTATTACTTACGACAATCCCGGAGTTTATTCTGCTACATTAAAAGTAACAAATGCGCAGGGAAGCGATTCTATTACGCGTCATAATTTAATTACAGTAGTTGATCCTTCTAACCCTATAACTGGGAACAATCTTGAAGGATTTGAAACAATCAGTGTTCCAAATACGAATGGTTGGATAATTTATAATCAGGATGGGAAAAACACATGGACATTAACTGATTCTGCCTCTTATGCAGGCACAAAAA
>Ga0208968_1002036_pt1 | contig 10411 bp, 5 predicted proteins | sample RifOxyA3_FD_184031 | JGI IMG/M metagenome (GOLD analysis project Ga0208968, IMG submission 184031) | Groundwater microbial communities from Rifle, Colorado - Rifle Oxygen_injection A3 (SPAdes) | ecosystem: Environmental > Aquatic > Deep subsurface > Groundwater | place: Rifle, Colorado, United...
CGAGCCGAAGCGATGCGAAACGAGCATTCTCGACTAGGGACTGTGAGTTGAGCAGCGCAAAGGCGTAGGCAAAAATCGGCCAAAAGACCCCGAAAGGGGGTTTTTCAGCAGACTGATAACAACCGGAGGTTGTATATGAAAAGCAGTATAAAAACAGGAATTTTAAACGCCGCGCTGGTCTGGGGGATCATGATTTTAACAGCCGCCTTAATGCCCGCGCTGGCGGCTGTTCCGGAATTGATAAATTTTCAGGGGAAGCTTACCGATTCAAGTGATAAAGCGGTTACCAGCGTTGTTCCTATGGTTTTTAAGTTCTACACGACCGCTACCGGTGGTTCGCCTATATGGACTGAAACCCAGGCTGTGACTCCGGACAATGAAGGTGTTTATAGTGTAATGTTGGGAGAGGTTGCCCCCTTCGATATAAGCTTCTCCACCGCTTATTGGCTTGGAGTTAAGGTGGGGGCGGACAGTGAAATGCTGCCCCGCTACAGGATGGTTTCTTCGGCGTACTCGTTATACGCTTTAAACAGCGCCACTTCCGCCTGGGCAGGCGGCGCGGATTGGCTTACGATCACCAACAGATCTACGGTAACTACCCAGGGGAACGTTTTTAACGGCCCGAATCAGCTTGTACAGGTGGGCGGTGACGGTTTTCTGCCGGTCCTGAACGGTTCTAATTTAACAGGCTTGCCGGACACTGTCATTGCCGACGGCGCCGTGACGACGGCAAAGCTGGCGGCGAACGCGGTGACTGACGCAAAAGTTCTGTTGTCAACCGCGGCTATCACTTCGGGGAAATTCGGCGACGAGCGTGTGGCCATAGGCACACAGGCGGTTTCAGGTGGTATTTACAATTTGGCGGGGAAGCTCGTGCAGTTGGGTGTAGACGGTTTTCTGCCGGGCTTGAACGGTTCGAACCTTATTAATATTACAAAAGCGCAGGTTGGGCTTGATAATGTGAGCAATGAGGCGCAGATAGGTAAGGTTATTGGTACCACAAAAGGGGATGTGATAGTTTTTACGGGTTCCGCGATCCCTGTAAGGATGCCTGTTGGCGCTGATGGGCAGATAATAATGGCAGATAGCGTGCAGGCCTCGGGGGTGAAGTGGGCCGCCGTGCCTTCGGCGCCAGTTTTAACGGTATTTGGAAGGACCGGCGCTGTGGTTGCGCAGGCCGGTGACTACACCGCCGCGCAGGTGGGAGCGGAAGATGCCGACGCGACTATAGTTAAGGATGGCCAACTTGACGCTGCTGATTTTAATGTTACCGGAGGTAATGTTTCAATAGACTACGTCAATGGCCAGGCCGCCGGCGCGGGTATGAAAGGTTTCCTGACGTCTGGTGACTGGAGTACGTTCAGCGGCAAACTGTCACCAGATGGCGTCGGTTCGTCGCTGACTGGTATAACCGCCTCGCAGGTGGGAGCGATAGCGTCCAGTGCGTTATCCACGGACGGTACGTTGGTTAATAATCTGAACACAGTCATTCCTTCTGAGAAAGCGGTAAAAACTTATGTTGACACTAATTTGGGTGGAAAGGAAACCGCTGATATTTCGATTGTTAAAGAAGCTGATCTTACGGCCGCTGATTTTAGTGTGGCATTGGGAGTTGTATTGCTTAACTACGGGAGCGGCGAAGCCGCTAATGCTACGACCAAAGGTTTTCTGACCGCACCCGACTGGAGCACGTTTAACGGTAAGCAAGTTGTTATAACGGGCGGTGCGACTACGATAGATACCGAGAATCTGGGTGTTAATCTGGCGCTGGTGAGCGACGGTACCGGCAAGGTTGGTGTGAGCGCGGTCAGTAGTGCGGAACTTGGGTATGTAGGCGGCGTAACATCCGCGATACAGACGCAGCTGAACGCAAAAGCTATAGCGGTCGCTGTGGCAGTCGACACGGATACGCTTAAGACGCTGATAGACGGTAAGCAAGTTGTTATAACGGGCGGTGCGACTACGATAGATACCGAGAATCTGGGTGTTAATCTGGCGCTGGTGAGCGACGGTACCGGCAAGGTTGGTGTGAGCGCGGTCAGTAGTGCGGAACTTGGGTATGTAGGCGGCGTAACATCCGCGATACAGACGCAGCTGAACGCAAAAGCTATAGCGGTCGCTGTGGCAGTCGACACGGATACGCTTAAGACGCTGATAGACGGTAAGCAAGTTGTTATAACGGGCGGTGCGACTACGATAGATACCGAGAATCTGGGTGTTAATCTGGCGCTGGTGAGCGACGGTGCCGGCAAGGTTGGTGTGAGCGCGGTCAGTAGTGCGGAACTTGGGTATGTAGGCGGCGTAACATCCGCGATACAGACGCAGCTGAATGGGAAGGCGGTTCTTGCCGCAACGCAGACTTTCACGGGAGGTAACACCTTTACGTCAACGGCGACTTTCACCGCGCAAAATGCTTCCGTGCCGGGGATTACAATATCATCGGGGTTGATAGTTTCAGCCGGCAACGTCGGTATCGGCACTATTGTGCCGACCTCTACTCTTACAGTTGTCGGAACGTTTAAATTGGTTGACGGATCGCAGGGCTTGAACAAAGTGTTGACTTCTGATGCGGGCGGTTTGGCAAGCTGGCAGCCTGGAGGCGGCGGAGGAGGGGATGTTTATCTTGCATCCACACAAACCTTCACAGGTCAGAACACCTTTATTTCTACTGTTACCGCTAAAGGCTTTGTAAATACTTCCCAGTATGTCAGTCTCGGCGGTGTAACTACCTTTGCGGCTAATGGCTCAGGAGTGGTTCTGATGACACTAACCGCCGCCAATCCCATAGCGACCATCGGCGGCTGCAGCGAGGGAACCGTGGGGCAAGGGCAAATAGTCACTTTCGTAGTCGCGACCTGGGCTACCAACGGAGCCGTAAGTTTCACTGATACCCCCAGTCCCCCTACCGCGGACAATATTCTATTGCTGCACACAACCGCGGGTATCTGGATCCCGCCTGCCGCCGCCACATCGTTAGGGGCAACTATGACTTTATTATGTACGACGGTCAATTCTCATAAGGTATGGGTTGAGATCGGGCGTTCTAATGCTACAGACTAAGGCATCCAAAAACCCCTTTGATACGCGAAAACGCGGAGAGGTTTTCGGATGGCTTCTAAATACTGCTGAGGTTCGCTTTTATGTCCGGCCAGGGTTGCGATTGAAAGGGTTGGAGTATTTCCCAATTTTAAATTATTTTTATTCCCGATTATTTCGGATCCGGGAACCATTTCCAGCTCTTTCTTCGTCGGAGAAAGTGGTATGTCCGTAATCACCGCCGATCCGCGCCTTCCGTAGTATTACTGAGAAGACCAAGCAAAACTCCGAATAGATTCAGAATAGGCGATGGGTTATACTTATCTAGCGCCAACTTTGGCAGAACAGTAAAAGGGGTATAAAAATGAAATCGATTCCATTGATTCTTCGGATGAGCAGAGTGCTCGTAGCGTTGAGCTTGATAGCCGGCCCCACGGGCCCGGTCTATGCGGGGCTGACGGGAGCTCCGCTATCCTCTAATTATAAGGAAGAGGCTGCTTCCCGGCCGGGCGGCGAAAAGAACACGGTTCAGCCTGCCGGCCAGTTAAAGCTTCCGATGTATTTCGAAGCCAACCGCGGCCAGACCGACGATTCCGTGAAGTTCTTCTCCCGCGCGAGCGGCTACAATCTGTATCTGACCGCTTCTGAATCCGTCATGGTCATGCCCCCTGCCGACCCCAAGCGCCAGCAGCCTGGCGTGGTTCGCATGAAACTGAAGGGCGCCAATGCCAACCCTCTGATCCAGGGCCTAAATGTACTGCCTGGGCGTACCAGCTATTTCTACGGCAGCGACCCTTCTAAATGGCAGACCGGCGTGAAGCAATACAATAAGGTGAAGTTCGGCCAGGTCTATCCCGGCATCGACATGGTCTATCGCTTCGATAAGGGTAATGTCGAATATGATTTCGTTGTGGCGCCGGGAGCTAAACCCTGGCGTATCCTCATGGGCTTCGAAGGCGCTAAAAGCCTCCGGCTGGATCCCCGTGGCAACCTGGTCCTCCGCTTAGCGGATGGTGAGATGACCTACAAGAAACCGGAACTGTACCAGATGCTGGGCGCCAAAAAAGTATCCGTGAAAGGACGCTTTGTGCTGGCGGCGAACAGCCATGTCCGGTTTGAAGTAGGGAATTATATAGAGAGCAAGGAACTGGTGATCGACCCCGCGATAATGTACGGGACTTACCTTGGCGGTAATGTCGATGATTCCATCACCTCTATAGCGGTGGATGGCCTGAGGCAGGCCTATGTGACCGGTTGGACTAAATCGGGTATGAGCACTTCCGGCGGCGTAATGGGCTTTCCCCCGGCCACAAAGACCTATCCGGCGACAGCGCTGGATAACACTAACAGTCCCGTTAATCCCGCGGGTGCGAAGAATGACGTGTTCGTGGCTAAGCTCAGCGAAGACGGGGCCTCCCTGATCTGGCTGGCTTGGCTTGGCGGTAGTCTTGATGACCAAGCGAACAGCATCGCCCTGGACAGCTCCAGTGCGGGTGAACCTAAGGTTTTTATCACCGGTACGACCAAATCGAACAGCGCCGGCACAGCTTTCCCGGCCGCCGGCCCGGCGATGCAGACGTGTAATATTAACCCCGCACCGGGATCGTTGGCCTTCGTGGCGGAGCTGGCGCAGCCGTCGAATATCCCCGCCCTTGTCTACTCTACCTGTTGGGGCGACTCCGTTGACGCCCTGGCTACCGTAGGCAATGCTATTGCGGTGGACGCGCTCGGCGCGGCCTATGTGACGGGGACAACGTTCAGTGCCCCTGATGCTACCGCGCTCAATATGCCTATCGTCGGGGCCTTTCACTTCCCGATCATCGGCCCCGTTCCCAGCGTCGCTCCTTATGGTACCAATGGAGCGGCTTCGGAAGTCGGCTTTGTTATGAAGATCAATCCCGCGGGAGCTTCCGTGGCATATTCGATGTTGTTGGGACCCCAGGCAGGTATTACCAGGTCTAACGCCATCGCTGTCGATACCCTCGGCCAGGTTTGGGTGGCGGGCATGACGGACGCTCTCACCTTCTCTCCCGCCGGCTTCGACGCCACATTGCATCATTTCGCGAGCACGAAGACCGGGGGAGCCCCGGACATCGATGCGTTCGTCGCCCAGGTTACAGCGTCCGGGACCGGATTGCTGTACGCGACCTATATCAACGGCAATGTGGCGGAAACGGCGACCGCCATCAAATTGAACAACGGCGGGGTGACGCCCTATAACGTGTTCGTAGCCGGGTACACTAATTCCAGCACGGACTTTCCCTCCACCGCCTACAAACTTTTTTACGCGGGAGGGATACGCACCGCCGTCCACTCAAAAGAGCTTTTCGGCGGCTGGGATGCGTTCATACTCAGACTGAATCCCAACCAGCTCCCGGCGCCCGGGGTGGCGGATACGCCCCTGGAGATGATCTATGCGACGTACGTGGGCGGCGTCGGATTCGATCAGGCCTATTCCATGGCTTTGGACTCCCGTGACGACGCTTATATCTCCGGCTGGACCAAGTCGGCGAATATGGCTCCCGCCGGGAACGATACGCTTACGGACTGCATATCCCCGTGCGTAAGCGTCAATGTGACCGGGGCTGTGCAGACGAACACCTCGACCGATGAAACCGCTTTCGTGGCGGCGATCGGTCCCACGGGACTGGACCGGCCCTTCTATACTTTCCTGGGAGGGTCTCCCGGCACCGCCACCAAACAGGCCGCGAACAGTATAGTTATAGACTACCTCCATAATATTTATGTGGGGGGTATCACCCCGTCCAACACCTTCCCTCTTGTGAATGGCTCGCTGATGGGCGGCACAGCCGGTGTTTTCACCACACAGATAAACGGTACCGGAGTACAGGCTACCGGAACCGACGGTTTTGTGGTTAAGATAGCCCCGGTCTCTATATTCGGAGCCCCGCTGATCGCTTGTACTATAACCAGCATCAATCCGGGTTCCGGGCTTTCGGACGGGGGCGCCTCGGTCACCATCAACGGCACGGGTTTCGTCGCTGACTACGGCGCGGGCGCCGTGACTTTTGACGGGGTAAACGCCGCGTCCTATTCGGTGAATACTACGTCCACCGTGATCACCGCGGTATCGCCCAGGCATCCGCTTGCCGGCGCGCTTACTGCCGGGCCGGCAGTGCCGCTCCTGGTTTGGAACACCGTCGGCTCGTGCTCGGCTAATTATAACTACACCCTTACCGCCACCGTGGTCGCAGACAGCGTGTGTGGGGATGACTACTTCTTCCCTTCGCCTGCCACCGGCGCAGTAGGTACCTTCGCATATTGTATGAACAAGGCCGGTACCGCTAAGATTCGGGTCTACAATACGATCGGGGACCTGGTGGCCAAGGTGGAGGATGCCAGGGCGGCAGGCGCGCAGCGCTCATTCCTGAACACGGAAAGGCTGGCACCGGGCGTCTATCTCTACCGCTTGGAAAAAAACTATGGCGGCAGTGATTCTTTTACATCAAAAGTGAAAAAATTCGTGGTGCAGCATTAATATTAAGGGGAGGATTTTCATGAAAGTATTATCAATCGCAATAGGATGTGTCTGCGCCGCCTTGCTCTGCGGCCAAGCCTCGGCCGGGGAAACCGATTATGCCGCGGGCACCAAGGCCCTGCCCCTGCAGCAGGCGGGCGGGACGGCCAGGGCCGCGGGTATGGGATCGGCCGTGGTCGCGACCCCTCAGGGGACGGCGTCTTTGCTCTGGAACCCGGCCGGTTTGAGCCGCGTGAGATGCGCGGAAATCGGCATTCATCACAATTCGGGCCTCAGCGACATCACCCAGGAGACAGCTATCTTCGGCGCGCCTTTGGGTGAGGTCAACGGGAATTGCACACAAGGTCGTAAAGGGAATTGCACAGGCGGCTCTATGGGCAGCCTCGCCGCCTCTCTGGGCTACGTGGACTATGGCAGTTTCATCGGCAGGGACGCCGACGGACTTCCAACCGCGAATTACCACGCCCGGGATTATTCCGGCAGTCTGGGCTGGGGCATGGAATTGCTGCCCGGCTTTTCCGGAGGTGTCGCTTTTAAGTCCAATCAGTCGGAACTTAATCGTACCAGCTATCGCGCCTATGCCACTGATATAGGTCTGTTGTGGAACGTGATCTCTTCCCTGGACCTGGGTGTGGCCTATTCCAATATCAAATTGGGAGGCAATATCGGCCGGCTGTTTTCGGGCATGCGCCTAGGCGCGGCCTGGACCGCGGACGACCGCTTGCTCTTGGCCGTATCAGGCGAACTGCAAAACAGTGCGGTGAACCGCATCCAACTGGGAGCTGAATACTGGATCGGCGAAGATAGAGATGACGCCCACGCTCTGGCTCTCCGCGCCGGCTACGCTATCAACTATCCGGATCCCCAATTGACCGGCCTGACCGGACTGACCATGGGCCTGGGATATAACCTCAGCAAAACCACGGTATTGGATTACGCCATGGTGCCGACCGGCGACTTGGGCGCCTCGCATAGATTGAGCTTGACCATCAAGTTCCATTGCCCGCAAAAGTCTAAACCTCCGCTCGTGGTCGCGCCTAAGCCGGCGACGTTGTACGCTACCGCCGCGCCCAGGCCTGTGTTCGTGCCTGTTGAGCCGGAGCCCGTAGTTGAGCCGGCGCCCATAGTGCTCAAGGCGTTCACTCTCGAAGATTCGCATTTCGACTTTAACAAATCTACGCTCAAGCCGGAAGGCATGGCGGCGCTGAGGGACAATATCCAACTCCTGAAGGATAATCCGAACACCAAAGTGCGTATCGCGGGCTACACCTCCATGAGAGGCACCGAAGAATACAACCAGCTGTTGAGCGAGAGAAGGGCCGCGGCGGTTGAGGAGTTCCTGGTCATGGAAGGCGGTATTGAGCCGGGCCGGATCACCACTATCGGATACGGCGAGACGCGGCCTTTAACGCAGGAAGTTTCGCCGAAAAAGCGTGATGCTGATTCGGCCGCCGCCAAGTCCAATATGCGGGTGCTTTTCACGGTTATAGTAAAGTAGCAGAGGTGTCGGTTTGAACGGTAAGCGCCCCTGCCTTGCGGCAGGGGCGCTGTTTATTGGGGGCTCCCGGTAAAAAACCCCGCTCCGGTTCATGCGGGGGTGGGAGGGCCGCCTTTCCGCGCCCCGCCGCGGCAGGGCGAAAGCGCCGGCCTGAGAAAGCATATCGCCGGGGTGAATTTTAAAAAATGTTTAGAAAAACCATTTTCTGCTGCGCGCTTTTGATCTCGGCCCCTTCCGGCCTTAGGGCTGCCGCTTTAGAGCCGTCCGGCGGGTCAGTGGTCACCGTGTCCTCGGTGGTTTTCAGTGGCAACGCAGTGATTTCGTCCGCTGAGCTCGGCAATGCCATTGAACTGCGGCCGGGAGTCTTCTGGACCGCAGGGAAAGGGGTTTTAGCCAAAGAAATACTTACGTCGTTTTATCATAACCGCGGATATATGGACGCGCAAGCCGTCGTCTCGTCCCTGCTGAGCGGAACTTCCGCTTTTATCACGATCAACATAAAAGAGGGCCCGGTGTACCGCTTCGGTTCCACCATGATCACAGGCATGGGCGCCCTGAGCGAAAGAACAATCACAAAAGAACTGGGCTATGAAAACGGAGATCCTTACAACTATGAGAAGCTGATAAACTCCCAGAGCCGGCTCTATGCCGCCAACTGGTTCGAAGAACTGCATACGTCCGTCTCCTCCTCGCCCGCCTCGCGGGAAATAGACATCCGGATAAAGGTCCGTGAAAAACCGATGCTGTGGATGAAGGCCGGCATAGGCTACGGCTCCGAAGAAAAAGAACGCCTTTCCCTGGGGTTCACCCATAACAATTTTCTCAATAAAGGCTACCAGGCGCAGGCGATTGCCACGTTTTCCAGGATCTGGCTTGACTACCACGTGGAAGTACTGAACCGCCATTTCCTGCTGAGCCGAACCGAATTGCGGGACGGCATTACCTGGCGCCGGGAACATCGCGATGGCTACGATATGGAAAGCGTGAAGAATTTGCTCAGCCTGGGCAGGAAACTCTCTCCGATTCTTTACGGCTCAGTCCAGTACAGGCTGCAGAGAACTCTCATTTTTAATGTGGACACCCTGCTTTTTGCAGAAGCACCTTCGCTTTCCCGTACCAGGTCTATATCGGTGGCCGTAAACAGGGACACGACCGAAGATTTTTTCTATCCGGCCACGGGCAACCGTTCCGAGGCCGCCCTGGAACGTTCCGGCGGGATCTGGGGCGGAGACATCGATTTCTACAAAGCCACCATGCGCCACACGGCGTACTGCGGGCTTTTCCGGGGGCTCACAGGTCTTATCTCCGCTTCTGGCGGCTTTATCCACGAAACCGGGCGCACTCTGGACGTCCCTATCTTTGAAAGGTTCTTTATGGGCGGAGGAAATTCGGTGCGAGGTTACGCGGAAAGAGGCGTTGGGCCGGCGGACGCTAACGGAAACCCCATAGGCGGCAAGGTCTCACTGCAAGCCGACGCCGAATTACGGTTCCCTGTCTATAAAAGCCTGAGAGGAGCGGTGTTCCTGGACGGCGGACAGGTGGCGTACAGCCTGCGGGGCGCCGCGCCGGCAAACTGGCAATATGGCGCCGGCGCGGGGCTGCGCTATAGGACCCCTGTCGGACCGATCAGGCTGGACTTCGGCTACAAGTTAAACCCGGACAAACCGGCGGTCGTAGATGCCTGGCGCATTCACTTCAGTATAGGAGAAGCTTTCTAGCGGCTATGCGCAGGTTAATATTTAAATTCAGATATATCCTGCCCGCTTTCGTGGCGGCCGGAGCCTTGCTGCTATGGGTCTTCCAGGCCGGCGTGGCGGCGTATATCCTGAAAAGACGCGGCGGCGATATTTTTCAAGTGGAACGGGTGGAAGGAGATCTGGCGGGCGGATTCAGATTTTACGGCATCCGGGCGAAAACCGCGGCTTTCTCGGCGTATATACAGCGCGCCGAGATAGAGCCCGGTTTTCGCGGGCTTTTGCGCGGAAAAATAATCGTGAGCGAGCTGATCATAACAGGGGCCGTGATAAAACCAGCCCCGGCGCAACCTGCGCCGGCAGCTAAAAAGTCCGCTCCCGGCCTGCCGGCCTGGCTGGAAATAAAAAAGATACGCGTAGAAGATCTCCGCGCGGAATTCCAGTCCAAAGCCGGGGCTCAAAGCGCGGTAACCGGTATCGCGGGCGAACTTTCTCTCAAAAACGGCCGGTTGCTCATTAAGTCCTTGCGCGGTGAATTTCGCGGCGTTATCGTCACGCTGAGCGGAGAATACGAAAAAAACAGGATAAACGCTTCGGGCGACGCGTCCTCCCGGCGCCCGGATCTGCTCCTGCGCTTTGATTACACGCTTGACGCGGACGGCAGCCATACCCTGCGGGCGTCGG
>Ga0208968_1002039_pt1 | contig 10410 bp, 9 predicted proteins | sample RifOxyA3_FD_184031 | JGI IMG/M metagenome (GOLD analysis project Ga0208968, IMG submission 184031) | Groundwater microbial communities from Rifle, Colorado - Rifle Oxygen_injection A3 (SPAdes) | ecosystem: Environmental > Aquatic > Deep subsurface > Groundwater | place: Rifle, Colorado, United...
TGAAGGAGATACGGCCGGTGCGCGTTCCGGGGTTGCCGCGGTTCTATGCCGGTGCGGTCGGATTTGTCGGGTACGAGACAGCGGGTGAGTTCGAGCGCCTGCCGGAGCCGAAGCGTAGGTCGGACGGTTTGACCGCGGCCATGGCGCTCACCGAGGAGACAGCCATTTTCGACAATGTTCGGCACACCGTTACGGTCGTGGTCTGCGCCCGGCCGGGGAAGCATGCGTCGCCCGACGAGGCCTACTCTGAGGCGTGCCGTCGCATCGAGGCGATCGAAGCGCGCATGCGGGTCCCACGTCGCGAATCGACACGGCGCGACGGGCACGACAAGGTGACGCTGACGTCGAACATGACTCGCGACGAGTTCTGCGCCATGGTGCGGCGCGCGAAGGATTACATTGTTGAGGGGGACATCATTCAGGCGGTGCTGTCACAACGGTTCAGCACGGAGTTGCCCGCTGATCCGCTGACGTTGTACCGGGCGTTGCGGCTTATCAACCCGTCGCCCTACACGTTTTTCCTCAAGTTCGGGGATCGCGTTCTGGTCGGGTCTTCGCCCGAGGTCATGGTGCGGCTCACCGGCACGTGCGCCGAGTTGCGTCCGATCGCCGGGACGCGACCGCGTGGCAAGACGGAACAGGAGGACCGCGCCAACGCGGATTCGCTGCTGGCCGACGAGAAGGAGCGGGCTGAGCACGTGATGCTGGTTGACCTGGGACGGAATGACCTGGGTCGCGTGGCCGTCTCCGGCAGTGTGCAGGTGCGCGACTTCATGCGCATCGAGCGGTACTCGCACGTCATGCACATTGTCTCGGACGTTCAGGCTACGCTGCTGCCGGACAAGGATGCATTCGACTTGATCCGCGCTACGTTTCCTGCCGGCACGCTCAGCGGCGCCCCGAAAATCCGCGCCATGGAGATCATCCATGAACTGGAGCCGCAACCGCGCGGCGCGTACGGCGGCGCAGTCGGGTACATCAGTTACGACGGGAACATGGATTTGGCCATCACGATTCGGACCTTGGAGATCGATGGCACCCGCGTGGCGGTGCAGGCGGGCGCCGGTATCGTCGCGGACTCGGACCCGGACCGTGAGTTCGAGGAGACTGAGCACAAGGCGCGCGGCATGGTCCGTGCCCTGGAACTGGCGGCGCGGGATCTGGAGTTTGTGTGAAGCAATAGGCGAGAGAGGGTGTGTGGGTGTCGCCCGGCACGGCCGATCCGTCCGATGGCGCCGATGAGTCCGACGATCCCGATGATCCCGTTTGGTCCGTTCGTGCTCGTTCCGATGAGGATGAGGTAACATATGCTGCTGATGCTGGACAACTACGATTCATTTACCTATAACTTGGTTCAGTACCTGATGGCCATGGACCAAGAGGTGAAAGTGGTGCGGAACGACGACTTGGCCGTGGCGCAGGTCGTTGCTCTCAAGCCGACATGCATTGTGGTCTCGCCCGGACCGAAGCGGCCGGAAGATGCGGGCATTTCCGTGCCGCTGATCCGGGAGTGCAGTGGACGCATTCCGCTGTTGGGCGTGTGTTTGGGGCACCAGTCCATCGGGTACGCGTTTGGCGGCACGATCGTCAACGCGAAGCGACTCATGCACGGCAAGGTTTCGGAGGTGGAGCACAACGGGGAAGGTCTGTTTGCCGGCATTCGCTCGCCGCTGAAAGCGACTCGGTATCACTCGCTGGTGATCGAGCGCGCCACGCTGCCCGGATGTCTGGAGGTCACGGCAACGGCCGAGGATGGGGAAATCATGGGCGTCCGGCACCGTGAGCACCTCACGGTCGGGGTACAGTTCCACCCGGAATCGATTCTGACCCCGTGTGGGAAGAGACTTCTGGCCAATTTCGTCAAGATGGCAACGGATGCCGCAGGTCGTGGGTAGGAGCAAGGGAGGCCGTGGGTATGATCAAGGAAATGCTGGCCCGAGTGGTGGAACGGAAAGACCTGACGGGGCAGGAGATGAGCACCGTCATGGACGAGATCATGAAGGGCGAAGCCACGCCGGCGCAGATTGCCGGGTTCATCACGGCGTTGCGGATGAAAGGTGAGACGGTCATTGAGGTGTCGGGTGCGGCGGCCTCGATGCGGCGGCATGCAGTGTACATCAACGCTGGCGCGCGCAGCGTGGTGGACACTTGCGGTACCGGCGGCGACGGGGCGCACACATTCAACATTTCCACGGCGGCGGCATTTGTCACCGCCGGCGCCGGTGTGTGTGTGGCGAAGCATGGCAACCGCGCCGTCTCCAGCAAGTGCGGTTCCGCCGATGTGCTGGCCGCGCTGGGGGTGAACATTGAGGCGGAATCCGCCGTCATGGAGCAGTGCCTGCAGGAGCATGGTATCGGGTTCCTGTTCGCGCCGAAGATGCATCCGGCCATGAAGCACGCCATTGGGCCGCGCCGTGAACTGGGTGTGCGCACGATTTTCAATATGCTCGGGCCGTTGACGAACCCGGCCGGTGCGACCGGGCAGGTGCTGGGTGTGTTTGCTCCGGACCTAACGGAGATGTTCGCCGGCGCTTTGAAGGAACTGGGTACGCGGCGCGCCTTTGTGGTCCACGGCAGTGACGGGCTGGACGAGATTACGTGCACGGGAACGACCCGGGTCAGTGAACTGCGCGACGGCGTGGTCAAGACATACGAGATTTCCGCTGAAATGCTGCTGGGGGATACGTTCCGCCGCGAGGATCTGGCCGGCGGCACCCCGGCGGAGAACGCCGAGTTGCTGCGAAAGGTGTTGAGCGGTGAGGAGAAGGGCGCGCCCCGGGCCGTCGTGCTGCTCAACGCAGCCGCGGCCATTGTGGCGGGCGAGACGGCGGACACGATGGAGGAAGGCCTTGACTTGGCGCGGCAGGCGATAGACTCGGGTGGCGCCACCGCCAAGCTGAACGCACTGATCGATGCGACGAGGTAGCGAACCGGCGAGAGCTGGCAAGGGGCCCGCCGCGTCCGATGAACCCGATGATCTCGATAAACCCGATGAAACCGACTTCCCGCCGTCCGAACACCAAACCCCGAGCGCATCCCGTTCGCACGGTCAGCCGCGGCAAGGATACGAGGCAGTGACGATTCTCGACGAAATCATTGCGCGGGTCCGCAAGGACCTTGAAGAGAGGCGGGGCCGCATCCCGGTTGCACGATTGCGTGAGCAGGCCGCGCGGCGGGGCCACTGCCGCGACTTCCGTGCGGCGCTGTTGCCGCGGGGCGATGATCGGCCGCGGATCATCGCTGAGCTGAAGAAGGCATCCCCGTCCAGAGGTCTGATCCGGGCTGGGTTCAAACCGGTGCCGCTCGGTGTCGAGTTGGCGGCGCACGGGGCCGCGGCGTTGTCCGTTTTGACCGAGCCTCACTATTTCCAGGGTCGTCCAGACTACCTTGAAAGGGTTGCTGCAGCCGTTTCGATCCCGGTTCTGCGCAAAGACTTCATCGTGGACGAGTACCAACTCCACGAGGCGCGCGCCTGGGGTGCGGACGCGGTGTTGCTGATCGCCGCAGCGTTGGATGATGCGGCGTTGCGTGAGTTGCACGGCGCGGCGCGTGCGATAGGGTTGTCAGTGCTCTGTGAAGTGCACGACGGTGACGAACTGCGCCGGGTCCTCGACGCAGGGGCGGAGATCGTTGGGATCAACAGCCGCGATCTGCGCACCTTCAAGGTGGACTTGGCGACCGCCGAAGTGCTGTCCGGCCAAATACCGGACGGCATGGTCGCCGTTGCGGAGAGTGGCATTGAACGACCTGCGGACATCGCACGACTGCAGCGGGCAGGGATTCAGGCGTTTCTGATCGGCGAGACGTTGATGCGGCAGCCGTCGCCCGGTCGGGCGCTGGATGAACTGTTGGGCGGTTGAGGTATGGCCCATTGCGGGACTTGCCGCGAGGCCAGGTGAGGTTCCAGGTTTCAGGTTTCAGCGAGGGAACGCTCGGACACTAGCCTAGGTTCCACGTTCCTGAAACCTGAAACCGTCACAAACAATGCTGCCGGTGTAGGACGCAGGTATGAAGACGTTGATCAAGATCTGTGGCATTACCAACGAGGCGGACGGTCTGGCGGCTGTCGAAGCCGGTGCGGACTACGTGGGGTTTGTGCTGTACCCGAAGTCGTCGCGCTACGTGATGCCCGACCGCCTACGGGAGTTGTCGCGAGCTTTGCCCTCGAAGGTCAAGAAGGTTGGGGTTTTCGTGAACGCGGAGGTGAAAGAGGTCCTCGATGTGATGGATTTCTGCGGCCTGGATATTGCGCAACTCCACGGCGACGAGACGTCCGAGGTGGTTGAGAAGATCGGCGTGGACCGCGTGTGGAAGGCCGTGGCCTTGGGAAACACCCAGGATGTGGAAAGGGCGGCGGTTTACCCCGCAGCGGCCATGCTGGTGGACGCCATGACGCGGCAGACGCGCGGCGGCACTGGGCGTTTGGCCGATTGGGGGTTGGCTGCTCAACTGGCGCGGCGCCGCAAGGTGATGCTCGCCGGCGGGTTGACACCGCTGAATGTCGTGGACGCAGTGCGGCAGGTGGCGCCCTACGGCGTCGACGTCAGCAGCGGGGTCGAGCGTGTGCCGGGCAAGAAGGACCACTGCCTGATCCGTGATATGGTGCGGAAGGTGCGTCATGTCTAGTGCCGTCGGCACAAGGGAGATAGCCATGGGTGAGTCACGAAAAGGGCATTTTGGTCCGTACGGCGGGCAGTATGTCGCCGAGACACTGATGCCGGCGTTGATCGAGCTTGAGGCGGCGTTCAGCCAAGCGTGGGCGGATCCGGCGTTCCGCAGTGAGTTTGAGGCGTACCTGCGCGACTACGTCGGGCGTCCGTCGCCGCTGTATTTCGCGCGGCGGTTGACGGCACAGGCTGGGGGGGCGAAGATCTACCTCAAGCGCGAGGACTTGAACCATACCGGCGCCCACAAGATCAACAATACGCTTGGGCAGGCGATGCTCGCCAAACGCATGGGCAAACCGCGGTTGATCGCCGAGACGGGTGCCGGCATGCACGGTGTCGCCACTGCCACGGTGGCTGCATTGTTTGGGATGAAGTGCGATGTGTTCATGGGAGAGGAAGACATCGAGCGCCAGGCGCAGAATGTGGGTCGCATGCGGGCCCTCGGTGCGCGCGTCGTGCCGGTGCACAGCGGTTCAGCCACGCTGAAAGACGCCATGAACGAGGCACTTCGCGACTGGGTCGCGACGGTGCGCGACACGTTCTATGTCATCGGCACGGTGGCCGGACCGCACCCGTACCCCAGTATGGTGCGCGAGTTCCAGGCTGTCATCGGCACCGAGACGCGCGAGCAGATGCTGGCGGCCGAAGGGCGGCTCCCTGACGAAGTGATCGCCTGCGTCGGCGGCGGCAGCAATGCGATGGGGATTTTCGCCGGGTTCGTGGCCGACAGTCAGGTTCACCTGACCGGCGTCGAAGCCGGGGGCGAGGGGGTTGACACGGGACGGCACGCGGCCAGTATTACCGCCGGGCGCGTCGGGGTCCTGCACGGGAACAAGACCTACCTGCTCCAGGACGACGACGGCCAGATCCAACCGACGCATTCGATTTCCGCCGGATTGGACTATCCCGGGGTCGGGCCCGAGCACGCGTACTTCCACGACACGCGCCGCGTCGAGTACTGCGTGGTGAACGACGACGACGCGGTGGCGGCGTTTGACCTGCTGTGCCGGCTCGAAGGCATCATCCCGGCGTTGGAGTCGTCGCATGCCGTGGCAGCGGCGGTGCCACGCGCGCAGCGCCGTGGCCCTGGACAGATCATTGTCGTCAATCTGTCCGGCCGCGGCGATAAGGACATGGACAGCGTGCTGAGATACAAGGCGAAGCAGGGCCGGACGTGAGGACGGCCCGACACCCCACACCCCACAGGACAACCCACGCATGAACCGAATCGACACTACGTTTGCCCGGTGCCGGGCTGAGAAACGCAAGGCCCTGGTCATGTTCGTCGAAGCCGGGGACCCGACGCTGGCGATCAGCGAGGACCTGATGTTGGCCGTGGCCGAGGCTGGCGCGGACATCATCGAGGTCGGGGTGCCGTTCTCGGACCCGATGGCCGATGGGCCGGCTATTCAGGCGGCGAGCCAGCGGGCGCTCGAATCGGGGACGACGCTGCGTGGCATTCTCGCCATGGTGGGGCGGTTGCGCCAGCGCACGGAGGTGCCGCTGATTCTGTTCAGCTACTACAACGTCATGCTGCAGTATGGCGTCGAGGCACTGGCGCGCGACTCGGTCGTGGCCGGGATCGATGCGTGGCTGGTGGTGGATGTGCCGCCTGAGGAGCGTGGAGAACTCGCGCCGGCCACGGCACCGCACGGCATTCCTCTCATCACGCTGCTCGCGCCGACCACGCCGCCCGAACGGGCGCAGGCGCTCCTGGCGCAGGCGGCCGGGTTCGTGTACTACATCACCGTCACCGGTGTAACCGGCGCCAGGGACCAGCTCCCAGAAAACCTCGCCGGCGACCTTGAACGGGTTCGCGTCAACAGCCCGGTGCCGGTGGTGGCAGGATTCGGTGTGTCGACGCCTGAGATGGCCCGCACGGTGGCTGCGCATGCCGACGGCGTGGTGGTCGGCAGTGCACTGGTGAAGATGATGGCCAGCGCAGCGCAGCCGGCTGACGGCATTCGCACGTGCGCCGAGTTCGTGCGTTCCCTCGCCGCCGCGATGCGGTGACACGCAATGTCGACCCTGCCTGAGAGCCGGAGCGCCAGCGCGGGGGTGCTGTGCGAGGCAACGCGATGCGCGCCCGGCTGAACGGGCTGTCGATTTGGTGAAGCGAAGAGCCCGCGTCCTCGCGGGCTGCTTTGGTTCCACGTTGGGTAAATCGACGCGCCTTGAAACCGGGATTTGGGCGCGGGGCGGCACGGCTTCATCTCGGATGACTTCAAGGGGGGCGCGCGGATGGACATTCGCATTCTGGCGCACATCGAGTCGATCCCGATCGTGGACGCACACGAACACCTGCGGCAGGAGAGTGTGCGGCTGGCGAAGCAGCCGGATGTGATGTGGCTGTTTCACCAGTACGCCGGTGCGGACCTGATGAGCGCCGGCATGTCCAAGGCGGACCATGACGAAGTGATGAACTGGGAAGCCCCGCTCGAACCACGCTGGCGCAAGTTCCATCCCTGGTTCGAGAAGATGCGCCACACAGGGTATGCCCGGGCCGTGCTCATCGCGTTGCGCGATATCTACGGTATCGAGCGGCTGGACGAGACTACGTATCGGGATGCGTCCGAACGCATTCGGGCCGAGAACCGGCCGGGTTTGATCGAACGCTGCCTGACCCGGCGCGGCAACATCGTGCGTATCCTGAACTGCAACTACGAGTTGGATCAACCGGTTGCGGAGTGTCGCAGCCTCATGCCTATCTGGTCGCTGTCGAACGTCCAGAAGCGCGAGGACCTGGCCGGTCTCGAGGCCCAGTCCGGGGTCAAGGTGGTGGATCTGGAGTCGTACCGTGCCGCCGTGCGTGCGCTGTTCGCAGTCTACCAGAGCCGCAATGTGATCGGACTCAAGATGGTGTTGCTGCCGTGGACGCATGTGGATGCAGCCCGCGGCAATACGCTGTTGTGTGAAGTCCTGGCCGGCACGTGTTCAGACCCGACCGCGCTACAGGCGTTCCTGCTGGCAGAAGTGCTTGAACTGGCCGTGCCGTTTCGGTTCACGGTCGCGGTGCACTGTGGTTATTACTCGGGGGTCTGGTGCAACTTTACGCCGAGCCATGTGCGCAACATGGTGCCGCTGCTGCAGCGTTTTCGCGACACGAGGTTCGACTTGTTCCACCTCAGTTTCCCATGGGTCGACGAAGCGATGGCGGTCGGCAAGGCGTTCCCGAACGTGAGCCTGAACCTAGCCTGGTGCATGATCATCAGCCCGACCGGGACCGAACGTGCCATGAGTGAGATCTTGGGCGAAGTGCCTGCGAACAAGGTGCTGGCGTTCGGCGGCGACTACTGGGAACTGCCGGATGTGGCCTACGGGCACCTGCGCCTGGCTCAGCGCGCCCTGGCCGGCGCGCTGTCGCGGAACGTGGCTGACGGCGCTATCGGCCTTGACGACGCCAAGCGTGTCGCCGACTGGTGGCTGCGCGAGAACGCCTACGAGATCTACCCGCTGGCGAAGAACGAGTGACGGGGCGAGGGCGGCAACCGCCCGACGGTACGAGTTCTCCGAGGGCGGTGAATCGGAGGGAATGAACGCCGAACGTCGACGTGAGAGAAAAGCCGCATCACGACAAAGTCGCGCGATTTGCCAAGGTGATTCTTCCACTTCGAAGTTTGACGTTCGAAGTCCGGCGTTTGTCCGGTTAGAGACGCGCGCCGGGCTCAGGTTCACCGGGAAAAACCAGGAGGAAGGTCGCCGCAGCCGACGGAGTACGGCGGTTGGGCGCAGCGATCGGCATGTCTTGCGGGGCCGTGCGGCGGAGGAGACGCGGATCCATGCCGGGCCTGGACGGTGGCGGCACTGGCGGAGCACTGTCACGTGTCGCCGGACCATTTCTGCCGGCGTTTCTGCGACTTGGTCGGGAAGTCCCCGCGGCGGTTCGTGTTGGAGGTGCGGATGCGGGCTGCCGCGACGCAATTGATCCATGGGAATGCGCCGATCAAGGACGCTGCCGCGGTCGCGGGCTATGCCACGGTTCACAGTTTCACGCGGGCGTTCTCGAAGGTGTTTGGCATGAGTCCCGGCGCCTATGTACGGACGGTGCCGCGCCGGGTGTAGGTGGAAGTCGTGGTTTCCAGCCCCGCGCACGGGAGTGCGCCTGCAGCGTTGCAACCGGGGGGCGGGCGAGTTACGTTGAACCAATCCGTGGTGGTCTGGTCTTCGTTGCCCCGGTCGGCGTACGGGTGTGGACGGTTGTACGGTCATGGCGAAAGTCACATTCAACTGCGCGCAGTGTTCGACGCGAATTGAGGCGTCCGACGGGGACACGAACCTGCGGTTCGAGTGCCCGTCGTGCGGCAAGTCGTTGGCGGTTGACGGTCTGGGCGCCGCCGATTCGATTCGCCACGCGCGGTCCCGGCGCGCACGGGGAATGGTCGTTGGCTTGGCCCTGATCCTACTGGGCATCGGTCTTGCCGTGTTCGAGTTGTCGCGCCCAGCCACGGGCGACACCGAATCGGCATCTGGCCGGGGACGACGTCCTTTGGGGTTCCTGCAGTGGGACAGAATGACTTGGGAAGGTTGGATGCAGGGCCGGAACTGGCACGTGAGTACGGATTCCGAGCGGGACGGGTTGCTCATCGGGCAGACGGAGAACGGCACGGACGTGGCGTTGCGATTCCGGGCCGACGGCTTGCCCGCAACCTTGACCATCGTGAGTCGTGCCGGTGGGGACGAACTCAAGAGCTGCCTGAAGGCGGCCCACACCCTCGATCCCTACCTGGCGCGGCAGTTCGCCACCATGTTGAAGTTAGATCCCGAGGTAATGACCGGCGGGCGGTTCTATCAACTGGGCGAAAGTTCCTACGTCATGGGTGGCACGGAGGGAAACGCCCTGATCGTGGACCATGTGGGCAAGGGCGACAAACGTCGGGATGTCCGGCGCTTGCCGGTGGAGCCCTGAAGAGGATGTTCTCTGGAAAGAAACCCCACCGGAATTACCGATAGCAGTCGGACTCGTCATCGTCGGTCGTCCTTGCGCCTGCACAGTGTTGGCCATCGACAGGCGATGCGACGAGGTTTTTGAGGCGCGATGGGACGAACAGGGAGGGCCGGCATGAGTGCAAAGCTGGTAACTCATAACCCGCCGGTGGGCGCGCAGCGGTTGCCGCTGGACAAGCTTCACGCCTGGGAAGCCCTGGGCTACGGCATGTTCATCCATTTTGGGATGAGTACGTTTGTGGGGCAGGAACTGCCCTCCGGGCAAGAGCCGTCGGCGGTGTATGCCCCGGACAAGCTGGACGTCGACCAGTGGATCCAGGTGGCGCGGGACGCGGGGATGAAGTACGCGGTGCTGACGACCAAGCATGTGGCGGGGCACTGCCTGTGGCCGAGCAAGCACACGGACTACCACGTCGGCACCAGCGGCAATACGACCGATGTGGTGGAAGCTTTTGTGTCCGCCTGCGCCAAGTACGGGCTCATGCCGGGGTTTTACTACTGCACGTGGGACAACCACCATCGGTTCGGGTCGGTGACGTGGAGCGAAGCGTCGCTGGAGCGGACCTTCACAACGGCCGCCTATCGGGAGTTCCAGATGGTTCAGATTGAGGAGCTGCTGACCCAATACGGGCCGATCGGCGAGGTGTGGGTCGACATTCCCGGACCGCTGGGCAATGACGGGCGGCGCGTGCAGTACACGCAGATCGCCAGGCTGCAGCCGCAGGCCGTGATCATGATGAATCACGGCTGCACGGACGGTTCGGCGCTGCGCTATGAGTATGCCTGGCCGACCGACCTA
>Ga0208968_1002041_pt1 | contig 10398 bp, 8 predicted proteins | sample RifOxyA3_FD_184031 | JGI IMG/M metagenome (GOLD analysis project Ga0208968, IMG submission 184031) | Groundwater microbial communities from Rifle, Colorado - Rifle Oxygen_injection A3 (SPAdes) | ecosystem: Environmental > Aquatic > Deep subsurface > Groundwater | place: Rifle, Colorado, United...
CCCCAAAACCCCAAAACCCCAAAACCCCTATTTTTATATTTATTAATTTAAATTAAAATTAATTTTTAAATTAAAATATTTAATTATTTATTCAACAAAAAAAATTGATCATTTATTAGATGGCAAAATCATATTAAAGAATTTACAATTGATGAGGAAATGTTATTCATCAATCTTTTGCAAGAAAAAGTTATAGAATTTTCCTTATATTACTTATCATATGACTCTCTTTAGTTATTCCATATTTTATAGTAATGAATCTTTATTATTCAACTAAAGATTTTGATATATAAATTAATAAAGGAATTAAAATATAAACAACTTATTGAAAAATTAAATTTATTTAAAATAGTCTTATACCATAAAATTATGCCAAAATTATAATAAAATTACCTGGATATAATAAAATTTCTGTTTCTTTAGGTAATCCAAATGTTATTAATGTCTAGAACTAATAACCGTTATAAGATTCTTGACTTATATAAATATTTTATGATCCAAAATCTTCTTTTGGAAATTTTTAATTAAATTGAATTTCATAATGAGTTATTATTCATAAAGGATATTAACCCTTAAAATTTGATTCTAGTATATTCAAAGTATATGGAAAAAAAGTAGAAGTAGGAATACAAGATATTATTGTAAATCAGTTAGACTTAAGACCTACTTAAGGCAATTTAATTATAAATTATGCAAGATTTTAAGGGACAGAAACAAATTTTCTTTAAACCTAAAATGGAGATGTTGTTTTGCAAACTTCTCAAAATCTTAAAAATATTTGGAATCAAGATTCAAATAATATTTGATTTTCAGGAAATTCATTATCAGGTATTACAAAACAAAATTGATGCTTAAAAGATACATAGAATAATGATATTTGTTCTGATATGACCTTACTAAATACTGCATCCTGCATTGGATAATGCAAAATCAATTCCAACGTACCAGGAACATAACGAATTGTCCAAACAAAAGCATTTCAAGGAAATATTTATATAAACGTTATTTAAGCTAAAGGAAATTTAGTAAAATTTGAGGATACTTCAAATTATAAATTTTTAATTGGGTATAATTATGGTTCTTATGATATTTCTCCAAATTTAAAAAAGCAGTTATTAAAATCAAAGCCTATTTATAATGATACTTCAAAAACTTAATCAATTTTATTTTTTGATATTGGCCCAGTTTCTTCATAGATGTATTCAGGATATAGATTTGGAGCCATATTAAATCCAACTTATTTTGATGCAAATCCTTGGTGGCTTTCATTTTTTTCTTTAACATTAATAATTTCAAAATTAATTGTGTTATAAGGAAGAATGGCACCTGGAATTTATCCATATTCTCCAATAGCATCAATTGATCAACTTGGATAGATATCAGAATTTTTAAAAAATTAATTAAATAAATAAGGAACTATATTAAGTAGTACTGCATTATTTTATAGTGAAGATTATGTTTAATTATAAAAAAGTACACAATCTTTAATAGGAATTAGAAATTAAAATGCAAGAAATTAAATTATTTCTTTTTATGCATCAAAAAACGGATAATTTAATACTTATATAAATAAATGGACAAATTCCCCTACATTATTAGCCTCAATAATTTTAAGTTTTATATGTGCTTTTTTAGTTGGAATATTAATTATTTCAATTATTTTTATAGTTGCTAATTATTTTTTAAAAGAGATTTATTAAACAAATAAACACTTATTAAATTATTCTAAAATTTCAAATAAAAAAATGATAAAATAATTTAAATAATTAGATTCCTTATAAAAAATTAATCTTGAAGAAAAATAAAAATAGATGAATTTTTAATTTGATTAATAAGATGAAAAAAATAATTAAAATTATTCATATTAAGTTTGATCTTGCTATAAAAATTAAATTTAAAAAAAACATTATAAAATTTTATCGGCAAAAGAATAATAAATTAATTAATATAAAACAAAAATGAAAAATAACGCATTAGATTATTTTATTCCATAAAAATAATTGAAGTAAAAAGATTGATGCATTCAAGTTTTTGCAAGATTACCTTCTCCATTTGCTATTTTTGATTATTTAATTTATTATTTATATCAAAAAATGTTAAATTCGACCTAATAATTTTATAAAATTATATTAATTCCTTAAAAATAGAAAATAAACTAATTAAAAAAAAATAATAGTTAAAATAGTGAATTCAATAATAAATAATAAATTTAAGGAATACCTTATTATAAGTTAAAATAAAAATATGAAAAATTTTGCTTTTTAATGCAATATAAATAATTAAATTTATTAAAGAAATAACAATAATTTTATTTGAATACTTATGGATATAAATTTGAGAAAAAAAAATAAACAACATCATTTTCATTTAAAAAAATCAGAATTAAATATAACCTATATAAATAAATTCAAAAATAAAATTTAACAATAATTAATTAAAAGTAAAGTTTAAATTTATTTGTTAATAACTGCATAATTAAAACGGATAATTAATTGGATGAAATACCATTTCTTTAATTTTTAAAAAAATATAAAAACTTTTGCAGAAAAAATAGATTATAAGAATAATTCATTTCAAAAGAATCATTAAAACAAAAGTATGATATTTAAAATAAACAATATTAATAAAATTTTGTTGTTCCAGATTAAAAAGTAAGATAATCAATGAATATTAAATATAAATTTTCTCTAAAATAAGCATATTTATTTTGAGATTCTATTATAAATAAAAAGACTGTTTACATTTCAAAAAAAAATAATTCTTTTGTTTCTTATTGGCCATTTTTTGATTTAGTTAGTGTAATTGCACATTTATTACTTATTTGAATTTTTATGCTTCCATGTATAGCATTACCAATATTTGCCTAATCTTAATATTGGAAATATTCTTTATCAGAGAGTTCATAGCATTATGGTTTAATTGATTTTTTAACAACTAGATGGGGATTTTTTGATAAATTTTGGAATTTTAATGTAATAACAAAAATATTATTTTTTGCTTCAATTTGCTATGGGATATTTGCAATTTTAGACTTAATTTTTTATACAATTTTAATAAATTTCCCAATTTAACCTAATAAATTAATTAAATATCCAAAGTCAACTTGATTAAAATATTTTAAAAAATGCACATAAATGTTAGAATGGTTTTATATAATTTTAATGCTTTTTGTGATATTTTGATATATTGCGCTTGTGCTTGTATGGGCATTATTAGGAGCAATATTAAATCCTACAGCTTATTTAGCCTATGCAGCTGCTGCAGGAACATTTATTGTATTTGTAACAGTAAAATTTACATAATTTTAGCAAATTTTTGAATTAGGAATGTAAGGAGTATTATAGGTAATATTAAAACAATTAAAAGTATAGGGATCAAATGTTATGGGAATAATTTTAAAAAATGTGGGATTAGATGCTTCATTAGGATAAAAAGCTATATAATTAATGTCAAATCCTGAATAGTTTTCAGCAAGATTAGGAGATATAATAAAATCTACTCCATTAGGACCATTTTTATAAAATAAAGGAATAGATATAGAATTATTAACCAAAATGGCTACAGGTGATTAAAATGCAATTGGAAAATTTGCTCAAAAATATGGAATTCCAGAAGATTTAGTAATTGCAATAATTAAATTAATAAAACAAGATTTCCCACAAGTAATTGAATCAATTAAAAAGTTTGTATCAAAGTATCCAATTGGAGTATCACCTTAACAAACATAAATGATTTTTAAGGTATTTTTAAATGCAAAATAATAAAATTTTTAATAAATAATTACAACTATTGGATTATTTGCATTTGATATATTAAAAGTTTTATTAAATTAAAAGATAAAAGATAATAAATTATTCGATATAAGCAAATAGATTTTTATTGGAATAATAAAATGATTAATTCATATAAAAAATGTAAATAAATAAATGATATTTAAATATTTAAAATAAATGACCCAAAAAATTAACCAATTTTTTAAAATTTCAGGAAATAAAAATGAAGTAAAAAAAGTATTAAATATTATTTCAAATGAAATAACATCGAAACAATTTAATTTTTAAATTCCTTAATTTATTATTGATATAATCTAAATTATTTTTAACTTAACAGAATATGCAAATATGGAGAAATAAGTTAAATATGAATAAATTAAATAACTTATTTTTAATTTAATTGTAAAAATATTTAAAATAAAAAAATAAATAGTAGATTGAATACAAATAATAATTTTAAATTCATAATAAATAGTAAAAAATACAATAAAAAAATAAAAAATTAATAAGGATAATTTGTTTTAAATAATTCATTCAGTTTTTATAATAATATTTCCTGATAAAAAATAATAATTACTAATAAATTCAATATAAATTTGCTTAAAAATATGAATAAAATTATGATTTAATCAATTGTAAAATTTTTAAGATTTAGCAAAAGATATTGCTTTATTAATTTCAAAAAATATATAAAAATTCAAAAATGAAATATTTACTAAATAAACAATTTAATAAATGCTATTAATTACTTTTCATTTTATCAAATTATTATATTCAAATAATTCTATTTCTAAAATAATTGAATATGGGAAATAAAAATAAATAAATAAATATATATCCTTAATTTGATTTTTACAAAAGAATATTAATTCAAATAAGCAATTTTAATGATTATCAAAATTAGAAATATTATAAAATATTGCCAAATAAATTGGTTGAACATCTGATTAATTAATCGGGTTAACTTCTTTAATGATGGGTAAAGTAAAAAATGATTATGCAAATTCATTTTTTTAAAAAATAATTAAGTAATTAAAAATATAAAAACAAGATCAAAAAAAAGTTAAATTTATAGTATGATTATTAAACTCTAAATCTAGTTAAGAAATATATTATTATTTTAATAAATTATAACTTTAATATTCCTAAATATATGCATTATATAGTAATATAATTTCTCCAAAATAAATATCAAATTAATTAATTGAATAATTAGGAATAAAAATTGATAATTAAATAATACAAAAAAAAAATTTTATATCTAAAGATTTAAATAAAAAATTATATTAAGTTTGGAAGGAATAATTTAAAAAATTAATAAAATATTCTATAAAATCAAAATATTAAAAAATTTAATAATTAAATAAAAAAATAAAATTAATCGAAAAAAAAATAAAAATAAATTAAAATGAAGATAAAATTAAAGTTAGCGAAACAATACTATAAAAAACAAAAACAAAAGCATCATCATAAATTAATATACAATTTAAAGAAATTTTAGAATATTTAACATAAATATAAAGTAAAAATTTAAAAGATTAAAAATAAAAAAAAATATTCGAATAATAAATATAAAAAAAAAAAAAACAATTATCATAAGCTAAAATGAAATATGATATTTTATAATTATTAATTAATATTGCTTAAAAATTTAATTTTCAAAATGTTTAAAAATTAATAAATATTTTATTTCATAAATAAAGCAATAAAAATTAAAAAATAAAAATCCTATATTCCAAAATAATATTTGCTTTATGAAATATTGTTAATTTATAAAAAAATTATATAGGTCAAAATTATATAAAATAGTCAATAAATTAAATTTGAGAAAAATTAAATTTAAATTCTCATTTAATTAATACGATATCATGAATAATTTAAGCAAAATCCTCAGATTAAGTATGTAAAAATTTTTAAATTTTATTAGGTAAATTGATTTGTGATATAAAATAAAAATAAACAATTATTAATTATTTAGGATATGCTTATAATTAAATAAATTCATTTATTTCAATAAAGAAATCATTAAAAATACTAAGTAAAAAAATTAAAATTCCTTCTTGAATTCTTAATTTAATCTTATTGCAAAATTTAGATGATGATTAATTATTTTCTTAATAATAAATTTTTTAACTTTTTTAATTAGTTAATCCTTTATTCAAAAAATGATAAGATAAAATAAAAAAATTAGATTAAAATTTGAACAGTCCTAAAAATATATAAATAAAAAAAATCAAATAATAAATTCAGTCAACAGGAATTAAAATTGCGTAAAAATCATAATCGAATTAAAAATTTAAATAAAGTGATTCAATAATGAAATATTTAAACAAATAAGTTTAACAATAGATAAATATGAAAAATTTAATTAATATTAAGAAATTTATATTTAGTTTAATTTCAGGCAATATAAATGCAAATATTATAAAATAATTATTTAAAATTCCTAAAGTAATATGAAGATTAATATAAGCTTTATGAAGTACAAATTCAATGTCTAAAACAAAATATTTAATAAAATTTGTAAAAATCATTTTTTAAAATTAATTATTACCTATTTACATTCCTAAAAATATTCAAGATTTCATGCTTTTTTTCTTAAGTTTATTAGGATCAAATAGTTATTTTACCAGATAATAAAATAATTATATAAATTATTTCGCTAAATAATTTAATTTACTTCCAGAATTTATTGTTTGCTATTAAAAATAGTTAAAAGGATCAAATATAGTTTAGTTTATTGATAAATTTAAAAAATTATTTACAAAAATTAACGAAAAAAATTAATAAAAAAGTTTTGATCCAAATGTAATAGATGGTTTTGTTTCAATTTTTTGGAATTAAAAATTTTCCTTATAATAGTTTTCACATTATTTAAGAATCAAAAATTACATTGTTTAAACTTTAGTTGATTTAAAAAAAATTGAGAATATCTAAGATATAAAATAGATTATGTTAAAAAGTTCATTTATATAATTTTGAAAAAAAATAGGAATTAATTAAAAAATCGTTTGATATTTTCTTGAAATAATTCATAGTGAATTTTCTAAATAAGATTTAATTTAGATGTTAAAAATTTTAAAAATTAATTAAAATGTAAACGTAGAATTTGTTTAATTTTTATGAAATATTATGAATGCAATTGCTTTATTTCAAAATAATAATTAAGTAATACAATATTAGTGGAGATAGTAAATTATACAAAATTTATAAGAAAATTTTAAATAAATTTTTAAAATTTAAGATTATGATTATTTAATATTTAATTTTTTATTAACTATGGGTGATATAAATATAATTTATTATTCAAATCATAAGATAAATTGACTTTTACCAAACTAAAAATTACAATATTTCTGAATGGGAATTTGAGGATTATTAGCATGAACTCCAAAATTTAATTATAAAATGACTTAATCTCCGTATAAAATGTATTAATCATCAATTGATGGCGCCTGTTAATATCTTTCATACAGCATCGGATTAAACCCAATAATTCCTCGATTAGTAGCATTTGACAAATCAACTTATTAATAAATTGAAAAAAGATATTAATTTCCTTCAATATGATTAAAATGGTTTATATTAAATATTTCAACTTTACCTTTAAACTTAGTATGTTATTTTTTTATTAAAAATTTATTAAAGAAATGATAATATTAAAAAAAAGTAATATAAAGATTTCATAAATAAATGGATGTATGATTTATTGGTTAATAAAATTAAAAGTTTAAAAAATAATTAAAAAAAAGTAAAAAAATAAATTATTAAAAAAATATCAAATAATAATAAAAATAATAATAAAAAAAAAATACGAATCTAGAAAAATATGAATTATTATAACAATTAATTAGTAATAATTCAAATTATTTTAATTTTGAATACGAATAATTGTAAAAAAAATATTCAAGAATTTCAAATAATGATTTTAAATAAAATTTTTTCAGTTAAAAATAATTTTAATAATAAAGGAAAGAAACAAGCATTAAATAAAAATTTTATCAAAAATTTATTACAACTTTTAAAAAAAAAAATTAATAAATAAAAATATAAGAAATAAAAAAAATAAAATGGCCTTCAAATGATTTTACGGCTAAATTATAAAATAGATGGAAAAAAATCAAATAATTATTTAATTTAATTGATAAAGATGAAATGATATTTCAATATAAACAAGAATAATTTTTTAATTATAAAAATATTTAGTTTGATGATATTATTTTCTGATCATTAATTTTTAGATTAAAAAAATTAAGTAATTAAAAATATTAAAAAAATAAAATATTTGAAAGATAAACTAGTTTAAAAATTATTTCTTATTTATAAATAATTGCTTTGGGAATTGATTGTATTACATTTTGGAAAAATTCATTTTAAAATTATGATAAAATTAGATTTTTAAAAATTTTAAGTATTTCCTGAGGTTATCCAATTTCTTATAAAACATAAAAAATGTTTTCACAATCAATCTATTCAAATTAAAATAATTATTTTCAAAATTTAAGTTAAAATTTAAATAATTTGTAATATGGTAATTTATAAAAATCAATTTAATTATTATAAAATATTAATAAAAAAATAATTTAATTATATTCATAATTTAAATTTTAAAAAATTTCATAATCATTAGTAAAATAATTATATTAAAAATAATAAAATTAAATATTATAAAAATATACGAATTTTAAAAATTAAAATTTTTAATTTATTAATAAATTTACTAAATAATAATAATAATAATACTATAAATCTTGAAAAGGCAAAATTTAAAGTAAAAAATAATGTGAATCTATTATAAGTTGGTTACCAAAATCATGAATAAAATTTTAAAATAAATAAATCATATCAATTTAATGAAAATAATAATAAAAAAAAATAGATCCTATATCAACGAATTCATTAGGAATTGCAGTTTACCAACTTAGAGAATTATAATATTTTTCTAATATCAATTCATGATTATTTTATTTTTTTAAAAAAATGTCCATAAATATTTATGATTTATAAAAAATTTCGTAATTTTTATAAAAATATTATAAAATTTAAATTAAAAAAAGCAATTAAATTTATTATTATTTCATATATTTATTTTCGTTAAGTAAATTAAAAAAATATAGCAATTTTAATTCATAACAATAATAATTGTTTGAAAAAGCAAAAAATTCTGTTTCATATTTATGATAAAAAATATAAGTAAATCCTTAAATCTTATGCTAGTTTATTAACCTTTCTTTTGGATTAATTTAATAAAAAAATTTATTAAAAATTTCAAATATTCTACAAACTTAATTAAAACCTTTTTAAAATTTATGAAAATGAATATGGCATAGTTAATTATCAAAAAAATAACAAAAATAATAATTTAAAAAGATTGCAAAAAATATGAATTTAGATTAAAATATTTTTAATATTATAAAAGATATTTTGGAATAATAAAATTAAGGATGGATATAATTAGCAAAAATTAATAAATAATAATGGAAATCTTAAAAATTTAAAACTTTTATCAATATTTCAAAGGAATTTTATAAACAAATAAATAATTAATAATTAATTTATTCGAAAAATTTTTAAGATTAATTAAAAAATTTTTACCATCATATATTTTCTGACTTAAATATAAATGATCAAATAAGAAAAAATTAAAAAAATTAAGAAAATAAAAATGCGAATAAAATTACATATTAGTAAACTTGGAATATGTTTGTATTTTTATTAATTGCTATCCTTAAAAAAGATATTAAATCCATTTTATAATCAGATAAAATTATAAAATTATTATAACAGATTTGATAAAATTCTACATAAAATTAAAAAATTAAAAATTAATGAAAATAAATTATTTAAATTTGAAAATCTATTATTTTTATAATTAACCAAATTTCTAAATCAAAATCATAAAGTTAAAGTTAAAATAAAAATAAAATTTTTAAATAAATCGAACATCTTAATGATTTAATTAAAAAAAAATTCTTATTTTTATAAAATATATGAAAATAGATCTAATATTTATTACAAATTGTATATGGAATTATGAGTGGAAATATGTAATATATCTTTAAAGGATTATAAATTTTAAATCCTATTATTTCAAATAACACTAACATATTTAAAATATTTAGTTTTTTTAAAAAAATAACAACTTCAATTTTAAAAATTAAATTACCATCAAATTTTTAATAATAATTGATTAAAGCAATAAATTATATTGTTGATAATTTTGGTGAAATAGCAGTTAAAATTGTAAATATAAAAAATTTTATATAAAAAACAATTAATTAAAAATCAATAAATATTAATTCATTATAATTGACATGAAATTAATTATTTAAATTGTAAAAATAATAAATACAAAATAATTAAAAATTAATAAATTTAAAGTAAAAATTTAATTTTTCTTAATAATTTGATTTAAATCAAATATAAAAAACTGAAAAAAATTTGTAAATAATTTCTAAATTATTTCCAAAATAAATAGAACAAAATATAACTTTAGGCAAAAAATTATTTAATTTAATAAAAGCTTTTCTAACAAAATAACCTACAATTATAATTAAAAATTTATATTAAATAATTTAATTTATTATTAAAGAAACCAACATTAATTAAAATTTTATCAAAATTG
>Ga0208968_1002045_pt1 | contig 10389 bp, 6 predicted proteins | sample RifOxyA3_FD_184031 | JGI IMG/M metagenome (GOLD analysis project Ga0208968, IMG submission 184031) | Groundwater microbial communities from Rifle, Colorado - Rifle Oxygen_injection A3 (SPAdes) | ecosystem: Environmental > Aquatic > Deep subsurface > Groundwater | place: Rifle, Colorado, United...
AGTCAAGTCGTATCCTGGGCAATAGTGTTTTTTGCCGCTGTTACAGTGAGGCCGACGGCCAGAAGCATGAACACAACTGCCTTTATTGATTCAACTGATGTCATAATTTTTTTCTCCTTTTGGTTATGCTGGGTATTACACAAATAAGGAGGGAGGGTAGTAAGTTCGTACATTGTAGTCAATCTTAGAACCGGAACTCCATTCATGTGGAAAAAGCAAGATGTTGCAGGGAATAGGGCAGGTGTTTAGTAGTTCGTGTTACTGGTTCAGAAGATCTGAAACAGATTGCCACAAGTCACCTTCGAAGGCTGGTGGACAGAAGATTGCTTCCTTAATCACTATCAGGTCGTCAGGATTGCCTTTGCTGTTTGGTTGGCCATCTGGGGTGTGAGTGATGCTGGCATTCTTTGCATCGATTCCTATCAACCAGTGGCCCATTGCTTTACCGTCGGACTGATAATGATCGTTATACAAGTTGACGGTCATCTGGTCGCTGGAAATGGAGTAAGTATCTGCGTTTGAGATGACATATTCTTTGCCGTCAAGAATGAGGGAATTCTGGTTGCCGCTCCCTTTTGGTTTTACAACAACGCATTTTGCGGTTCCGGCATATCCGCTGAAGCCTGATGTGGATGCCTCGCTCAGGGTGTCCCTGGTAATGGCGCTGCCGTCTGCCAGAGTAAGATTAAACTGGTTGTCTGTGGAGTTGTTAGGATTGATGTTTATTTCGCCCTTTACGGTGTGTTCTCCGTCGCCATCTGCAAGTGGCGCATTGTACACCTTTATCAGTAGCCTATCCAGGCCTGAATCTGCTTCAGGGGTGTATTCAGTTTCGAAAGATGCATCGATTGTCTTGGATTCGCCTGCATTTACCGTTGTTTCAATTTCGCGTGGAGTCATGAGTTTTGCGCCGTTGCTTCCATCGGTGTTAAGACAATAACATTCTGTTCGGAGAAGCAATTTAGCTTTTCGTGAAGTGCTCTGGTTTACAACCGAAACGGTGACACCAACGTTATCTCCGAAGAAGTAGAGGGGGAACACACCCCAATATGCAGAAGGATAAATCTTTTCTTCAAAATGGCTGTAGCCAAAAACATTATAACAGGTCCCATATTGATCTGTTACCGTCTTGCCTGATTCCTTCGAAAAGCTGATGTTAATTGCCAACTGTGCTTTTTGGTCGTAGCTCTGGCATTTATTGTCCTGGCCAGGCAAGTCGGTTTTTACTGCCTGATTAATCTGTCGCCGGGTACCACTGCGGCTTTCAGCTGCGATTGCTGGAAATAAAAAAACTGCTGCAAAAAGTAAAACCACAGAACATTTGATGCTTAATAGAAAACTCTGTTTGAAGTATTGTGAGTTAAGTCTCATTCTTTGAATGTAAAATACTATTTTCCTGGTGATTTGTCAACTTTCATTGTTGCTGGTTTATAGGGAATTGCGTCAGGTAAATCGGTCGACACTGTATGTTGCAAATGTTATTCTTAAGAAAATAACCTATGAAATGGGTCTTTAACTGCAATTTTCGGTGGAGTGCTTTTTCATTGCTGATCTGGACGGCAATGATTATGACGACTTGTATGGCAGATGCCGGATCTTTCGAGACGAAAGTGAATGGTTCTTCGGCTAATGTAAGCTCAGCCAACGGGCAGGTTTCTGTTGCTCATGGCCAGAGGGGTATGCCATTTTTTGCACGTAAATATTCAGCACCCACGTCTGAAGTGTGTGTTCAGTTCGCGCCGGCAATAAACCGCGCGGATGTTAAGGCTTCACTGTCATCATTTACGAATATTGTTGAGTTTATACCTGACCGTCGCCGCGCCGGCAGGGTTACTCTACGAATGGGTTGTGTTAATGATGCAGTTCGCATGGCGGAGGCTTTATCAGGAGCTGACAATGTTGTCTGGGCTGAAGTAAATTACCGGCAGCAAAAACGACCCAAGTTTCTGCCTTCTGATTCCAGTTTCACCAATCAATGGTACCTTCACAATACCGGTCAGCCATTGTGTATGATCAACCGTGACATGTGTGCCGAGAAAGCGTGGGATATTACTATGGGAACCTCAACAGTAGCCATAGCTGTTCTGGATGACGGCTGTGACCTTACGCATCCTGATTTAGTTCCAAATATTTTCATCAATTCTGGCGAGTATGGAGGGGGCAAGCAAAGCAATGGTATTGATGATGACGGTAATGGGTATATTGACGACTGGCGAGGGTGGAATTTTGTGGAAGGTAACAACAATCCTTCCCCGGTGGATGCAGATGATAATCATGGGACTGTAATGGCGGGCCTAATTGCCGCTGCTGTAAACAATGGGACAACAGGGGTTGTTGGCATGGCTGGAGGTTGTCGATTCATTCCGATACGGATTGCAGGTGCTTCCGTAACAAGTTCTGACTGGGCAGATGCCATAGAATATGCTGCGCAGTTCGCCGATGTGATTGCTATCAGCTATTATCTGAATCCGGATGATGTTATTTATAATGCATTCGACTATGCGCTTGTACATGGGCGTGGCGGCAAAGGCTGTGTCATTTGTTGTGCCCTGGGGAATGATGGGGTTTTTAGAAGATATAATACCGATGCGGCAACGGCCCCCGAGGTTCTGACGGTTGGCGGCAGTTCTGGTTATGACAAACGACCATGGTTCGGTGACTATGGACCTTCGTTGAACATTGTATGCCCCGGTGGTGGAAGTGGAGACGGGAGTGCTGATGATGTGTCTCGACTTCTTACTACTGACAGAATCGGTGCCAGTGGTTATTCTGCCGACGACTATACCTGGGTCATAGGGACATCTTATGCAAATGCCCTCGCGGCGGGTGCGGCGGCACTTGTGGTGACCAGATCTCCGTCGCTGAATGGTCTTGAGGTGCGCCGTATTCTGGAGTCGACCTGTGATAAGATTGATGCTGATGCCTGGCCTTACAACGTTTCCTGGAGTCAGCAGTACGGCTTTGGCCGTATAAATGCCCATGCAGCGCTTACGGCCACTCAATCTGTATGGGATATCTACGAGGTCGATGATACGCCGGAAGGTGCGGCATGGATTACAGACGGTGAGATTCAGTACCGTTCTTTGAGTTCTTCTGCAGACTTTGATTGGGCAAAAATTGCGGTTACCAGCAGTTCTGCGCAGATTCGTTTTAGTGTTCTTGGAACTACCGGAACGTGGCTGCGATTGTACAATTCAGGAACCAACCTGATTGCCCAGGACGGATGGGGTTGTCCTGGTTATTCTTATCTGACAAGAACCCTTTCTTCGGGGACATATTTTGTAAGAGTTGAGAGTTCGAACAATGCTGCCATACCTTACTACAGTTTGCATTTTGCAGTCTTGAATATGTCTGACAGCTATGAAAGCGATAATACAAATACCAATGCCAGGCTCATTATTCCGAGAGAAATGCAGTACAAAACACTTTATCCCGCAGGTGATCTGGACTGGGTAACATTCACGCTGTTGTCAGCAACGGATGTTGATATCAGGACCATGGGTGAACTGGATGGTTACCTCGAACTTTCACTTTGGAACGGTGGCGGTATGATTGGATATAGTTACCACACGAATTCAACAGCTCATATTTCAACCCAACTTGTAGCCGGCACATACTGGATCAAGGTGAATGATGAATTTGGTGATGAAGTCTCGTCGTATCAGCTTCTTTTGGAGACTTTTGCTGCAGATCCGTATGAGTCAGATGACTCCACCAATAGTGTGCCAGTTATCAAGTCAGGTGACCAGCTTCTTCATACGATCTATCCGGCAGGGGATACAGACCACGTAAAGTTCAGTCTGACAAACAGGGCGAATGTGCTGATAATGACTGACACAATCAATCCTTTTCTCAACCAGAGCGATGGGGATACCGTGTTGACTCTTTATCGTGATGTGGGTGGCGCCCTGCAGTTTGTTGAAACAAATGATGATGGTAATAACTGGTACTTTTCCGCCATCTACGAGGCAGGCTTGGAGCCCGGAGATTATTACGTAAAGATAACCGGTTATGATGGCTCTACAGTCTGTGCAGATTACTATGTTTCGCTGGATATCTTCGAACAGGCAACAGTACTCGAAAACTTTCTTCAAGTTACCAATGGAATACAAATGATGTGGGATGGTGATGCGGCTTTTACTTATCAGGTTCAGTATTCCGGTAATCTTGTTGATACTCAGTCATGGACGGTTGCTGCGAATATCGAGGGGCGTGTTGGCCGGCATTCCTGGATCGATGATGGCTCTATAACGGTTCCCGGTCCCGCTTTGGCAACCCAACGATTTTACAGGGTAAAAACAAAGTAAGGATTAAATGGTGAATAAGTCTGCTCCCTGGATATTCCTTATATGTGCGACAGCGCTCTTCGTTGCGATTTTACTGATAATAAAGAGTCGTGGTGTCATCTCCCTTAATGGGCCGGTAACGGAGGGAGGTGTTACTGATGGACCATGGCAGGTTTCTGGAAAGTTGCATGATGAAGTTCTGGATGCTGAAAAAGTAAAGGGGCTGATGCAGGCTTTCCGGGATGAAGATGTCAGGATGGTAAGCAGTATTGTCCAAACGCTCTCTGCGCGTGAAATGGATAAGGCCCTGGCAATGCTTCTGGAAATGAAGCCGGGATGGAAAATGGTGCGCTCATTTCTTTCTGCTTGGGCTGATTTTGATCCTTCTGCCTGTGCCGGCTGGGTAGTGACAAAACTGCCAAAAGGTGGAGATCGATCTTTCCTAATACATTATGTGTTGCGGCAATGGATTGAAAAAGACGTACAGAAAGCATTCGCATGGGTTCAATCGCTTTCTGCTGAACAAGGGCGTGACAGCGCTTTACAGGCCTTGTTTGATCAATGGGCAGGTATTGATCCTGAATCGGCAGCGAAGGGACTCGCCCTCCTGAAAGACTTCAATTCATGTAATTTGACTAAAGGCGCAATCGCGTGGCATTGGGCGCGAAAAGACATAGACGCGGCAATTGCGTGGGCGTGGAATCTGCCAAAAGATTCCGGCTACACTTATGCGCTTTATAATATTGCAATGGTATTGAGTGAAGCAGATGACAAAGCGCGTGCGTCTGAGTGGGCCAAAGCTCTTCCTTCCGGTTATACAAATGATCCGACTTTGAAGCGAATAGCTGCATTTCTTACGGGCAGCGATTCCGGGGAAACTGTGTCCATGCTTTCCGAGAATCTGCCTGGTGGTTTGGGGATGATACCTGACTTTCAGCTATTTCTTATCCGTTGGGCTAAAAAAGAACCGGATAATGCCAGGATATGGGTAAGTCAACTTGCTGAATGTCGGGGAAGGGAATGCGCTCTCTATTCGATTTCACAGTTACTCGTTTCTGGGGGTCAGAGTACTGCTGGGAAAGTTGCGGGAGGTAGTGCCATGGGTGATCAGTCTCTGTCTGATGGGCAGACCACTGAAAATGCTAAACCGGAGAAAATGTCTGTTTCAGAGATTCTTAATCAGGATTTGTCGGTTGCCATTTCACTTTCGGAGCAGGTTCCTGATGGGTCGGAGCGTGATGCTGTTATGCATTCCTTAGCCCTTCGCTGGGCGGAAGATGATCCCGCGGGTGCCGCAGCCTGGGTTATTCAGCAGATGCCCGAAGGCAGGGAACTGGACGTAACTCTCCGGACAATTATCTGGAACTGGACAGAGAAAGACAACACAGGCGTATTAGCTTGGGCTGATCAATTGACTGATGCCGGAAAACATGTTGATGCTCAGGCCACTATTGCTATGGCTCTGGCACGGACAGATCCAACGGCGGCGGCAGATGTTGTTGAGCAAATGCCGTGTGGTGAAGTAAGAAATAACGTGGTTTCTAATGTTGCTTTTCAGTGGGCACATGTGGATCGTAATGCAGTTAACGAGTGGGCTCAGAAGTTGACTGTTGAGCAGGGTAAAGAACAGGCTCTTGCCGCCATCCAGCGTGCAATAAATAACTAGAATTCCAGAAGTTGTAACGATTGAGACAGGTGCGGACACCTGGAAAACAATTGGAGTTTTATGAGAAAAAATCTTTCAGACTGGAATAAGTCGTTGAGTTTTTTTACTGCCGTGACAGTGTGGTTGTGCTTGCTGCATTTCCTTCCTGCTCAGGACCACGCGTTAAAACTGCCGGAGCCAAGAGAGGTTGTGGATTATTCCGTAAGCGGTGTTGAAAGAACCTGGACAAAAGCAAATACACTGCCTGATAACCTGGGGTGCCGTGAACTGTTTGCCTCGGCCCTTGCCCTCTGTGAGGCAGGGATTCATCCCGAACGTCTTGAAAAACTTTTTGAGATTGGTGCAAGGATGCAGGATCGAGACAAGGCAAGCAGGGGATATGGTAACTTCAGGTGGTACTGGTGGACAGAAGGTGTGACAGATTACAATGCTGTGGAATTCTGCATGCAGAGTGCATCACTGATCTGGATAAAGCATCGCGACAGACTGCCTGAAAAGTCCAGAAAGATTTTGTGTGAAGTTCTTGATTATGCGGTTGAAGGCTGTATGCGGCACAAGGTGCGCGATACCTATACGAATATTGCGCTGATGAATGCTGCCAACCTGATCCTTCTAGGTGAGGCACTGGAAATGACTGCTGTTGCAGATGAAGGTTACCGGCGGTTCGACGGTATTGTCCGACGTACCCTTGAATCGGGTATTTATGAATATGGCAGCCCGACATACTACAGGGTCGATCTCGATGATCTTCTCATGCTCGAAGCGTATTGCAGACGCGAGACCGGGCGGAAACAGGCGAGTGCGATGCTCGAAGTGTTTTGGACTGATATTGCCCTTAACTGGTTTCCTGGCTCTGAACGGCTTGGCGGCCCGCACAGCCGCGATTATGATTATTTGCGTGCTAAGGGTGGGCTTGCTAACCATCTATGGTACAACGGTTGGATTCAAGGTAAACCTGAGGGTGGTGCCGAATCTATTTACCTTGTTCTTGCTCGCTGGCGGCCATCTGAAAAACTTTTCAAAATAAATCGTACACAGTTTCCGCGGCTTGTAAGACAGGCGTGGGGGCCGGATCAGGTACAGTCGCGTACCCATTATGTCATGCAGGATGTCTCCATGGGATCAGCATCGGCAAATTATCACAACATGGATATGCCGCTGTGTGTTGACTTTGCGTGTGATACGGATACGCCAAGGTGTTATTTTATTCCAGATTGCCGTAACGACCCATATGGAAAGATAAAGGTTCAGGAAGGGAAGGGGCCTCACAGCAAGACTCTCCACATGCGTCCTTTCTGGGCCGCTGCACAGCGGACAACGGATGCTGTTGGATTGGTTTTGTACAGGAAAGAAACAATGCTTGATGAAGCGACAGTGCTGAAATCGCATTTTGTCATGCCGAGAAATGCCGATGGTTTCTGGATAGGAGAAAAGAAGGTTGAATTCAAGAACAAGGAACAGTTTGCGATTCCGGTTAATGGCGGTGAACCGCTTTTCCTGCGGAAGGGAACGGCGGCGGTTGGGGTCAGGGTTCCATGGATTTCAGGGGTTGGCGATAAATCGGCGAAGATCGAGTTTGTCGATGACGCGAATCAGAATGGTGCTGTCAGATTGACTGTAACTCACTACGAGGGAAGTGAAAAGGTTCCAGATGTCAAGGGTGCGGGCGCGGTATTCCTGGTCAGAATTGGCGGTGGTTTGAAAACCGATACAGAGTTTGAGTCATGGAGAAAAGAGTTTGTGACGGCCCCGGGTAGCGTATCGGTTGCTAATAACATGATACGTATTTCTGCAGTTGGCAAAGATGGTAACCTTAAAATCGAAACAGGATATCCTGTCGGCACTAACACGATACTTGAGCCTCTTCCTTCGCGTGTGGTTATCGAGCTTGATGGAAAGGATATAGGCGGTCCAATCCTGGAGAAAGTAGTGAAGGTGGAAGGAATCTCCCAAGGCACAAAATAAGAAAGCACAGGATTAAGAAAGGTTTAAACCCGATTCTGAATGCTCTTTTCTAGATTCTGAACATCTGGCCGAGTCGTTTGCCGAGCAGAAAGGATGCCCAGAGGAGTGCTGCGGCGAGGAGAGCCATTCCCCAGACACCAAGTGCCGATGCAATATTGGCGCCGTTTTCAAGGCTGTCCATCAGTGCGTAAATTGCCTTGGTGATCGGGAAATATTGATCTGCCTGTGCCAGTATAAGGCTATCCGAGACCTCAAGCATTGAGAATGCAAAACAAAGTATACCACCCGCCAGAAGATTTGCAGCGATCAAGGGGCAGGTAACACGAAGTACAACTCTTAGAGGTGAGGCACCCAGGTTTGCTGCGGCTTCCTCATATACCGGGCTTGTCTGTTCGAGGCCGGAATGTGCTGCTCGTACCATGTACGGTAGCCGTCGGATGGCGTAACTGACAGCAAGCAATGCCATGGGGTTTACACGTGGATTGAGAAAGCTGAAACGGTCGTTAAGGAATCCTCCAAAGCAACCCAGGTAACCGAAGGCGATAATAATGCCGGGTACTGCAAGAGGTAGCATGGCAAGCGTATCCAGAAGCCCGGCCCCTATTATTCTGCGCCTGACGCAGAGCCATGCAATTGTAAAGCCGATGAACAGGTCTATTATAGAAGCGCATAACGACAACGAAAGGCTGTTTAGAAGAGCGGTTTGTGTCACTTCAGATCCAACCGCGCGTTTGAAGAATTCTGCGGTGAAATTCTCAGGCAGTACGGTCAGAAACCACCTGCTGCTTGAAGCCAGCATAAGAACGCTGATATGTGGAATAACGGAAACGAAGATCACCAGCCCGAAAAAGACATAAACAGCCAGCATTTGCCCTGCCGACATTTTCTTTTCTTCTCTGACAACTGTGATGCGGCCAAGTGTGGCAATGTTTTTGCCGCTTCCTGTGAGACGCTTGCTGATCCAGAAGCCGGCGGCCGCGACGACGAGAAGCAGAACAACCTGCGCGTAACCGGCCGGATTGGTGCCTACCTCGCTGACGCTGTCATAAATCATTACAGGAAGGACGCGCCGCATTCCGAAGACGAGAGGGGTCCCCAGCTCTGTGAAGGACCAGATGAATACGATTATTGTACCGGCAAATATCCCTGGTGCGGCGAGAGGAAGAATGACGCGTCTGAAAATGCGCCATGGTGTTGCACCGAGATTTGCGGCAGATTCTTCCAGAGAAGGATCGATGTTGGCAAATGATGCTACCAGGTTAAGGTAGAGTATTGGGTAAAGATGCAGAGCCTCGAGAAGAACAACGCCGAACAGTGGATATGCGCCCAACCAGTCGATAGGCTCATCAGTTGCCCCAAGATTCATAAGCAGTGTACTGAGCGCTCCGCAGCGTGAGAAAATCATTTTCATTCCTACTGCTCCAACGAATGGAGGAAGTATCATCGGCAGGAGTATGAAGGCGGAAATCAGTGTTTTCCCGGGAAACGACCTGCGTGCCACAAGCCACGCCATGGGTGATGCGATCATAATGCTGACAATCGTGACAAATACAGCGATGAAGAAACTTGTCCATATGGCTTCCATCTGGAGTGGATCGGAAATAAGGCTGCCAAAGTAGAATAGCGTGAAGCCCTTGGCATCAATGAATGAACGTTTGAAAACATAAGCCATTGGCCAGACGAGGAAAATGGCAAGGAATGCCAAGATCATTGACAGCATAATATAGTTGTTTCCGGTTCGCCGCATAGATTTACGAGTACTGTTTCTTTACGTTTTCACAATTGCAATGGTATTTGCCGGCGAAATATGCCAGGTCGTATTTGTGCCGGCTTTGAGGTTTACGGCGTATTCGTTAAGCAGGGTGGACCGCAGGTTTATGCCGCCGGCCTGAAGAATGGCTGTAACGGTTGAACCGTTGAGCCGTAAAGACTTTACGGCAGCTTCAATTTGGTTCGAATCGCCATCGGGCTTTACCGTCCGGATATTCTCGGGACGTACCAGGCATTCCACCGCAGTTCCGTCCTCGATTCTTTTTCCTGGTGTACTTGCAGCAATCCACAATCCGAAAACTGTTTCGATAATGTAGAAATCGCCATCTTTGCCGGTAATGCGGCCCGGGATAAGATTGGCTTCACCAAGAAAATCGGCACAGAAAGTATTGGGAGGACGGTGGTACAGTTCAAGCGGTGTGCCAAGGGCGGAGATTTTTCCGTCATGCATAACGACAAGACGGTCGGCAAGTGAAAGAGCTTCAGTCTGGTCGTGGGTTACATAGATGAAGGTTATGCCCGTTTCCCTGTGCAGATTTTCGATTTCCTCCCGCATCTCAGCCCGCAGTTTGGCATCGAGATTTGAAAGAGGTTCGTCCAGAAGCATTATGTCCGGGTTCAGAACCAGCGCACGGGCGAGGACGACGCGTTGCTGCTGGCCTCCGGAAAGCTGGCCAGGCATGCGTGTGCCAAGTCCTTCCA
>Ga0208968_1002046_pt1 | contig 10381 bp, 8 predicted proteins | sample RifOxyA3_FD_184031 | JGI IMG/M metagenome (GOLD analysis project Ga0208968, IMG submission 184031) | Groundwater microbial communities from Rifle, Colorado - Rifle Oxygen_injection A3 (SPAdes) | ecosystem: Environmental > Aquatic > Deep subsurface > Groundwater | place: Rifle, Colorado, United...
AAAAGGGAAAATGGTCATCCTGGTGGATGATGAAGACAGGGAAAATGAAGGGGATCTGACCTTGGCCGCAGAAGCCGTCACCCCGGAAGCTATTAATTTTATGGCCAGATATGGCCGGGGGCTCATCTGCCTTTCCCTTGATTCCAGCATTGCCGACAGGCTGGAATTGCCCATGATGGTGAGAAACAATACCTCCCAGTATGGAACCGGATTTACGGTTTCCATTGAAGCAAAAAAAGGGGTTACTACAGGGATTTCCGCAGCAGACAGGGCAACCACCATTTTAACGGCCATTGCCGATGAAACAACACCCAATGATATTGCAAAACCCGGTCATGTTTTTCCTTTAAGAGCCAGGGATGGCGGGGTTATGGTCAGGATCGGGCAGACGGAAGGGTCTGTTGATCTGGCCCGGCTTGCCGGATTGAAGCCTGCCGGCGTGATCTGTGAAATCATGGATGATGACGGCACCATGGCAAGGATGCCCTCCCTTGAAAAATTTGCAAAGCAGCACGGCATAGGTATCTGCACCGTGGCAGACCTTGTAAAATACCGGCTTAAAACGGAAAGTTTTGTAAAAATTGCAGCCGAAACCGTCATCCCCACAAGAATCGGCGGTGAATTTAAAATCATTGCCTATGAAAATGATATTGACCAACTCACGCACATTGCCTTGGTAAAAGGGGAGATTGATCCTGACAAGGCGGTTCTTGTACGGGTTCATTCAGAATGCATGACCGGCGATATTTTTTCTTCCCTCCGATGCGACTGCCGGGACCAGCTTCATAAAGCCATGGCTATGATTGATGAGGAAGGCTGCGGTGTTCTTTTATATCTTCGGCAGGAAGGTCGCGGCATCGGTCTTGTGAACAAATTGAAAGCCTATGCACTTCAGGACCAGGGAATGGATACGGTGGAGGCCAATGAGAAACTCGGATTTAAAGCCGACATGAGGGATTACGGGGTCGGAGCCCAGATACTGGTTGCCCTGGGTGTCAGAAAAATGAGGCTCATGACCAATAATCCGAAAAAAATGATCGGTCTTGAAGGATATGGATTAAGCGTGGTTGAACAAGTTCCCATCCATGTGGAGGTCAATTGCCACAATAAAGGATATATGCAATGTAAACAGGCTAAGATGGGGCATATGCTCCACATGTAGGCAGGCTTAAGGATAAATGTAAGATAAGGACTTAAAAAAAATGCCAAAGATTATCGAAGCAGGATTACAGGCCAAAGGAAAGAAATTCGGGATCATTGCCTCACGGTTTAATGATTTTATTACTTCAAGGCTTATTGACGGCGCACTGGATGCCCTCATCCGAAGCGGGGCCGAAGACAAGGATATCACGCTGTTAAAGGTTCCTGGTGCCTTTGAAATCCCGCTGGCTGCCCAGAAAATGGCAAAACAGGGGAAATATGATGCCCTGATCTGTCTTGGTGCCGTCATCCGCGGAGCCACCACCCATTATGACTATGTCTGCGCCGAAGTTTCCAAGGGAATCGCCTCTGTCAGCCTGGACTCCGGGATACCCGTCATGTTCGGCATCCTGACCACGGAGACCATTGAGCAGGCCATTGAAAGGGCAGGAACAAAAGCCGGTAACAAAGGGTTTGATGTGGCACTGGGTGCCGTGGAAATGGCAAACCTGACCGACAGCCTGAAAAAGGCGGAATAAGATTATGGGAGATCGCAGGCAGGCAAGGGAACTTGCACTCCAGGCCCTTTTTTTTATTGATATGGATAAATCCGGGCCGGATGAAAACCTTGCGGCTTTCTGTGCAAATAATGAAGATTTGCTCACGGAAAGCATTCAAGCATTTTTCATGGATCTGATCAAAGGGGTCCTGGAACATAGATCTGAAATTGATGCCCTGTTAAACAAATACTCGAAAAACTGGAGGCTCTCCAGGATGCCTGTGGTAGATAGAAATATCATGCGGATTGCCACCTTTGAATTTTTAAAACGCCCGGATATCCCTTCCAGTGTGACTATTAACGAAGCAGTAGAAATTGGAAAAAAATACGGCACCAAGGACTCAGGCTCTTTTATCAACGGTGTTCTGGACCGTATCCGGTCCCTTGAGGGGATTGAATAGACAAATATTTATCCGGAGGTTGTTTTGATCATAAAGAAACTTGAAGTTGGCCCCATCATGGCCAATTGTTTTATTTTAGGATGTGAATCTACGAAAGAAGCAGTGGTTATTGATCCGGGCGATGATGCAGACCGGATACTGATGACCTTAGCCAAATCCGAACTGAAAGTTAAATATCTGATTAACACCCATGGCCATTTTGACCATGTCGGCGCCAATAAGCGGATGAAAGAGGTAACCGGTGCACAGCTTGCCGTCCACCCGGATGACGAGCCCATGTTCAAAGAGCTGTCACGGTCTGCCATTATGTTCGGCTTGTCTGCAGAGAATTCACCGCCGGCAGATATTCATTTGAATGACGGGGATGAGATCTCCTTTGGTCAAATCACATTGAAAGTGCTTCATACTCCAGGCCATTCCAGGGGAGGGATCTGTCTTTATACCAAAGGACACCTCTTTGCCGGGGATACTTTGTTTGCAGGTTCCATCGGCCGGACTGACCTGAACGGCGGGGATTATGATACCCTGATTTCAAGTATCAAGGAAAAACTTCTGGTTCTTGAACCGGAAACCATCGTATATACGGGTCATGGACCTGAAACCACCATAGGCAATGAAAAGAAAAGAAATCCTTTCTTGAGATGAATGGTCTTAAGATGAATGGCGGGAAGATGGATGAATGGTTGCAGCATCTTCCCTGTATTAAAGAGGTTTACCAGGAGACAATAACGCTTGACCGGCCATTTCCCGAGATAGCTGCATTGTTTGCAAATGATGCCGGGACCGTCCTCCTGTTATCCGGATCAAATCAGGATTGCTCACAATTTCATATCCTTGCCGTCAGACCCTGGTTTGAAATCCGGACCTGGAAAAATACGGCATTGTTAAAATGCCTGGATGAAGAAATTCATTTTGAAATAGACCCTTTCAAGGCTATCCAGGCCATTCTGAATCAATTTCGATTACCCTTATTTCCCAAAGGCATCCCGGTCTCTTCCGGTCTTTTTGGATATTTTTCCTATGACTTAAAAGACCGGATTGAAAATCTTCCGCGAACCGCCATGGAGACCCATCTTCCGGATCTTATCTTGTATGCGCCTTCCCTTCTTCTGATCCAGGAAAAAAAATCCGGAACGGCAAGGCTTTGCATCCCTGTCCTCTTCCACCCGGATGACTTGGAAAAAGACAGGAACAGGGTTCACAAGATAAAGGACTTTTTTTTTCATAAGTTAAAAACCAAGGCCTCCCCAAGGACCTTTTCCATAGAAGGCCATGGCTTTAAATCAAGTTTTACCAAAGATGAATATATTTCTTCAGTAAAAAAAATAATTGATTATCTGAAAGCCGGAGATATTTATCAGGCCAATCTTTCCCAACGTTTTGAAGCCGTTTTTTCCGGGGATGGGTACGCATTGTTCCAGGATTTATTTAAACGAAATCCTGCTTCATTTTTTGCCTATATCCATGCCGGGGATCATACCATTGTCTCGACCTCTCCGGAAAGGTTCATCAAGCAGACCGGCCGGCATGTTGAAACAAGACCCATTAAAGGAACCATTGCCAGGGGGAAGACAGAAAAAGAGGATCAAGAAAACGGGATCAGATTGTGTGAAAGCAGAAAAGACGATGCCGAGCTGACCATGATTGTGGATCTGATGAGAAACGATCTGTCCCGGGTCACCTGCCACGGGTCTGTTGTTGTTAGGGAGCATAAGCGCCTTGAACCCTATGAAAATGTGTTTCATCTTGTGTCTGTTGTGGAAGGAGAGCTTGAAAAGGACAAAACATCCATTGATCTCATCCAGGCCACATTTCCCGGGGGGTCCATTACCGGATGCCCCAAAATCCGTTCAATGGAAATTATTGACGAGCTTGAGCCTTTGAGGCGTCATGTTTATACCGGGTCCATCGGGTATATCAGCTTTCATGACACCATGGATCTTTCCATTGCCATCCGGACCGCTGTTATTTCCGGCAACCGGATCAATTTCTCCGTGGGCGGAGGGATTGTCTATGATTCGGATCCTGAGAAAGAATTTCAGGAAACCCTTGATAAGGGGAAAACACTCATGGAATCTTTGGCTGCAACTTCAAAAATACAAAGGGCAACAAAAGCCAAAGCCTGGGTGGATGGAAAGCTCATTGACCGGGAAAATGCGTCCATTTCTGCTTTAAGCCTTGGTTTTCAATATGGGGCCGGTCTTTTTGAGACCCTGCGCGCGGACAAGGGAATTATTTTCCGGATAGACAAACATATTTCCCGCCTCAACAGGTCCTGGGAAACCCTTTTTTTTGAGCCGGCACCGGATATTACCTGGAAGGATGTGGTCCATCTTCTGATAAAGGAAAATCATCTTATGGAAAAGCGGGTTGCTGTTAAGCTGATGATGGCCAGAGATGAGCAGGAAAACGGGAAAAAAGTGTTTCTGGCCGCTTTTGCAGGGGAATACCGGCACAGGCTCGAAACCCTTGAAAAAGACGGTTTGGATCTTGTCACATATCCATATCACCGGCAGTCTCCCCTGGCTGATCATAAAACCCTGAACTATTTTTATTATTTTCAGGCAGGGCAATATGCAAGATCGCATCAGGCAGATGAAGCCGTCATACTGAACCCTGACGGCAGTGTTTCCGAAACAAACACAGCTTCTATATTTGCCGTTGATAAGAAGACGGTTATCATTCCAGAGTCCCGGCATTCTCTGGCCGGAGTGACCTTAAACTCTGTATTGACGATGTTGTCGGATAAGGGGTATGATGTTAAGCAAAAAAAGATGGGCTGTGAAGAATTTTATTCATATCCCACTATTATCCTTGCCAACGCACTGATGGGTGCTGTTAAGGTTTTGAGCGTGGATGGAAAAAGAAAAGAGCAGGAAAAAGGGATATGTCCCATGATAAATGAATATCTTTTCAGGTTAGGATAAACAAATTACAGATGATAAATATTTCAAAAATCAAGGCAGTGGTATTTGACTGTGACGGTGTCATGTTTGATACTGCCCTTGCAAACCGAAAGTATTATGATGAAGTACTGACGGTTTTTAATAAGCCGGTGCTGACTGAGGAGCAGTTTATTAATGTTCATATGATGACCGTAAAGGAAGCCATTGAATATCTTTTTTCGGAAATGGAAGACCTTTCAGGGGTTTATAAATGTCTCAGCCATATCGGCTACCATAAATTCATAGATTATATGGTCGTGGAAGAAGGTCTTAATGAGCTTCTCATTCGACTGAAAAAAAGGGGGTATATCCGGGGAATCGCTACCAACAGGACCAATACCATGGAAAAGGTGCTGGAAGATTTTCATCTTCAGGAATATTTTGAAATGGTGGTCACTGCGGCAATGGTTAAGAATCCAAAACCTGATCCGGAGCAATTACTGCTGATAATGGCCAAATACCGGTTGAAACCTGATGAAATACTTTTTATCGGTGATTCCGAATATGACAGACAGGCTGCGCTCAGTGCAAAAGTATGGTTTGCAGCATTTAAAAATTCAGGGTTAAAGGCAGATGTAAATGTGGTGTCCATGGATGAAATTGCCGGGATTTTACAGTTAAATTAATAAAAATCTTGACAAAATTCTCAATCATCATTAAATCTTACAGAATTTTATTGGTTAAAATACATGATAAATGTTGGGTAAACATTTATTAAAGGTGAAACATAAACAAGGAGAATAGTGAATATGTCTAAATTAGTAGCACCTCATGGTGGAAAAGGACTTGTAATTTGTAAACTCGAAGGCGCAGCTCATGATGCAGAACTGAAAAAAGCAGCCGGTCTCAAGAAAATAGAGATTTCTTCCCAGGTTAAGGGTGATTTGATCATGCTCGGTATCGGTGGATTCAGCCCGCTCAATGGATTCATGACCAAAGCGGACTGGAAAGGCGTTTGCGCAGATTTCCTCCTGGCTGACGGTACCTTCTGGCCCGTTCCTGTTATGCTTGATGCCTCAAAAGCCGAAGCAGATGCAATAAAAGTCGGTGATGAAATTGCCCTTGAAAGAAAGGGTGAAATCTATGCCACCATGAAAATAACAGAAAAATTTGCAATGACCGAAGACGAGAAAAAATGGGAATGTGAAAAAGTCTATAAAGGTCATGGCGAAGAATCAAAAGATGATGTTTTCTTTGAAAAAGCAATGAAAGATCATCCTGGCGTCCAGATGGTTATGGCCAGAAAAGAATTCTGCCTTGCCGGTCCTGTTAAAGTGCTTTCCGAAGGTGAATTCCCTGAAAAATTCAAAGGTGTTTACCTGACCCCGGCTGAAACCCGCGCTGTCTTTGATGAAAGAGGATGGGCCAATGTTGCGGCTCTTCAGCTCAGAAACCCCATGCACAGATCCCATGAGATTCTTGCCAAGATCGCCATTGATGTATGTGACGGCGTTTTGATCCATTCTCTCATCGGTAACCTGAAACCTGGTGATATCCCAGCAGACGTTCGTATTGAATGTATTGATACCCTGATCAAGGGCTATTTCGTTCCTGCAAATATTCTCAATGCCGGATATCCTCTTGACATGAGATATGCCGGTCCGAGAGAAGCTCTTCTTCACGCGACCTTCCGTCAGAACTATGGTGTTAACAAGATGATCATCGGTCGTGACCATGCAGGCGTTGGTGACTTCTACACTCTGTTTGAAGCCCAGGAAATCTTTGACACGATTCCGACTCCGGCAGCACCGGGCAAAGCATTGCTTTGTGCACCTTTGAAAATTGACTGGACCTTCTACTGCTTTAAATGTGACGGCATGGCTTCCTTAAGAACCTGCCCCCACAACAAAGAAGACAGAGTCGTCCTTTCCGGAACCAAACTGCGCCATGCACTTTCCAACAACCAGCCGGTTGTGGATCATTTCGGCCGCGAAGAAGTTCTGGTCATCCTGAGGAAATACTATGCATCTCTGACTGAAAAAGTTGAAGTTAAGCTCCAGAGCCATGCAGAAGGAACCAAGATGTAATATCGTATTGTAAAAGATAACGATATCTTATAGATACAGCAAAGCAAGGGGCTGTCCGCTGACTCAGCAGACAGCCCTTTTCATATTTGTCAGGAGATTATTTCTATTGATATATATAGAAAATGTTCCAGAAGGGGTGATTGCCATTTCTGTGAATGGGTAATCATGAGCACCGAGGTTTCGGTATCTGTCAGATCCCAGTCAAGCCTTGCAAATTCACCTGTCTGAAGTTCATTGCGGATTGATATTTCAGGACACAGGGTGATACCCACTCCCATCTTCATACAGGCTTTCATACTGTTAATACTTGAAAATTCGAGAATCACGGGATTGATATTTAATTTTTCGAGCGACCGCTCAAACGCACGTCTATAACTTCAGTCGGTTTTGGGTAAAAGAAGGGTTTGCCCATTTATAATGTCCAGAGATGCTGTTTTGCTCTGAGCCATGGGGTGAGATGAACCGGCCGCCAGGACAAGCGTCTCAGTTTTTAGCAGACGGACATTGACATCTTTCAAATAAATTGAATCCGTCATTAAAAAAGCAAGATCGATCCGCCCTGAATTCAATTCTTCCCGAAGCTGTCTGTCGGTGCAGTTCATAAAGGTCAGCTTTACTTTTGGGTGGGTTTTATGGAAACGAGCTGTAATTTCTGGCATATATACACTGGCAAGGGTTTCCGGAACCCGGATCGTAAGAGTTCCCTCTGAATAGCCGCTGCCGGATATTTCCGATCGAATTTCATGGGTCATTTCTTCAATGCGCCGGGCATATTCATATAATTTTTGTCCAGACTGGGTTAGTACGACACGTCTTCCAATCCGGTCGAATAATTTTGTATTCAGTTCATCCTCAAGTATCTTGATCTGGGCGGAAACAGAGGATTGTGCCATAAAAAGCTTTTCCGCGGTTTTTGTAAAACTTAAATGATCTGCAACCGCTCTGAACGTTATCAGTTGCCTGAATTCCATATTCTCTCCTTTATCGGCTGTAGCGATGGTAATAATCGATATAAATCGTTGGACACGATTTTATTTTTAGTCTAATCGAATATTCAGATGTTAACAAGCCAATTGAGGAGGCAAAATGATGATAAATAAAAAATCAATCAGCGAGAAAGCAGGATATTATTTTGAGAACGGGTACCATTGTGCGGAAGCCATTGTTGCTGCCGTGCTTGAAGGGATGGATAAAGACGCTCCAAAAGCGGTGGCTCATGCTACAGCATTTGGCGGTGGTATGGGGCGGACATTTCAAGAGGCTTGTGGTGCCCTTTCCGGTTGCCTGATAGCCATTGGCCATTTTCACGGCAGGAATATTCCCGGGCAATCCTGGGATGTCCCTGCTCAATTGGCAGCCAATATCCGACAGACTTTTCTGGATCGGTTTGAGACAACTTCTTGCATAAAACTCCGGGAGCGGTTTGGTGAAGAAATGCAGCACAAAGAATGCTGCCATATCGTTAAAACCCTTGCAGCAGACCTGGTGGATCTGCTGCAAAAAGACCTTGCTCAATCATGAACATTTCTGGTTCAGTTTAAAAGATTCATTAAAGATATCCAGGAGCTTTATATTCTGCTTGGCCATCATGACGCTGTTCCCGCTGATGGCATAAAACAGAATACTCAGCCGGGTTTTTGAAGAATCATCCCGGATGCGTTTGATCTGGTTTTCATTATAATCATCCACCAGTTCTCTCAGATAATGGTATTGTCCGACAGCATCCTGGCAGTCAATGATTTTTTTATCCCTGAATGCGGTTTCAACAAGAAAGATAATGTTTAAAAAAACTTTTTTTATTTCTTTTAATTCAGTGATCTGGGCATCCAGAAGTCCTGTATGACGGTTGCTCACATGCATACTGGACCGGATGACCGTGTCCCTGTGGCCGTCGGACAGTTTTTGGAGCCTTCTGATGATCTGGTAATAATTATAAGAAATTTCATGATCTTCCTTGGAAAGCAAGCGCAATACCTTAAAAATATTGGCCATGATAATATTGACGCTGTTTTGGAAATGTTTAACACGTACCCTTTCCTGCCTCAGGGTCACAAGGTTTCCCTTGAAAAGCGAGTCAAAGGCAATATCAAGGGATTCGCGGATACCCTTTAAAAGAAAGGCCAGATGATCAAATGTCTGGGAAACTGCTTCCTGGAGATTATCAATTTTGTCCAGGTTGTAAATGGTCATTTCATCCTTGATTTTTACCTGGGCCTTATGCTTATGGTGATTTGTCCAGATTATATACCCTGAAATAATCATTGAAATGATAAGCCCCGGGATTTTAAAATAAAAAAGGATACAGGCAAAGATAAAAGATACGGCAAATGCAATGAAAGCTGTTAGAAACCATCCGCCAATCACGGTCAGAACTCCGGTTACTCTGAACACGGCACTTTCTCTTCCCCAGGCCTGGTCTGAAAAACTGGAACCCATGGCCACCATAAAAGTCACATAGGTGGTTGATAAGGGCAGTTTCTGCGATGTACCGAATGAAACAACCGCAGTTGCCACCATCAGATTTACCGATGCCCGGATAAGGTCAAAGGCTGGTTTTTCAGCATGGTTGTTTTTTGAATTTTCAGGTAAAACAGGCTTCATTCTGTTTCCAACAGCATTTTGAAGGGTTTTAGGGGTAATGTTTTTGATTGAGCTGAACAGAGAATCAAACAGGTTGACAATTTTCCTGGACAGCCAGATGGATTCATATTTTTCTATTCCCTCATCCTGCTGACCGAGACGAATTTCGGTTTCCGTGACGGTCCTGGCTTTTTTAGACAGCCAGAGGGCTGATACCATGATACCGCCTGCCAGAATCATGATAGATGTTGGGGTGTGAATTTTTTTACTCAGGGCCGTCATCAGGATATTCATAGGGTCATTTGAAGAAGCAGCGCTTTGGAACGCGTTGAGGCCTGCCAGAGGGACACCGATAAAATTTACCAGGTCATTGGCCGCAAAGGCCATGGCCAGTGCAAATGTTCCGATGAGTACGATGGGTTTTAAGATATTGATTTTAAAACAGGTAAGCATCACCTGGAATAGAATAACGGTAACAATAAAGATGCAGGTCATGAGCAACGATGAATTGGCTTTTATCCAGGATGCAGTCTCTTCGCTCATGAAGGTTGTTCCGCCGGCACCTTGTACAAGGATGAAATAGGTAATGATCATCATGGATACCCCGCCCCAGAGAGCACCGTATCTTCTGAGTTTTTTCTGATAATCGAAAGTGAAAAGCATCCGGGATAAGGACTGCATCAAAGCCCCTGAGAAAAAAGCGACCACAATGGAGAGAAGAATGCTGCC
>Ga0208968_1002047_pt1 | contig 10367 bp, 9 predicted proteins | sample RifOxyA3_FD_184031 | JGI IMG/M metagenome (GOLD analysis project Ga0208968, IMG submission 184031) | Groundwater microbial communities from Rifle, Colorado - Rifle Oxygen_injection A3 (SPAdes) | ecosystem: Environmental > Aquatic > Deep subsurface > Groundwater | place: Rifle, Colorado, United...
CTAGACATCATCTATAAACTGAAAAAGGCCTTCTACGATATCCTGCTGGCCAGTGAAAAACTCTCATTGTATCGGGAAAACCAAGCAGTAGCTCGCGGTCTGCTGGAACTGGTGAATCATCGCTTGAAACAAGGGTTGGGGGGTGAATTTGAGGTTGCCAAGGCAAATGTTGAACTCTTCAAATCAGAAAAATTGCTGAAAGAATCCGAAGCCCAACTGACACTGGCAAAGTCGCAATTAAACGTTCTCCTGAACAACCCCCCAGATAACCGCATCGACATAGAAGGCAGGATTACAACCTATCCTCCTCGTAAAAATTTGTCACGTGAAGAACTTATAAGAAAGGCCATCAATAGCCACCCGGCGATTTTAATCCAAACGCATAGAATAAAGGGTTTGGATCAAAGCGTATTATTGACCAGGCTCTCTGCAAAACCCGATGTAGATGTGGGTCTTACGGGAGGCGTAGAAGAAATAGGCAATTCACGGAATAGTCCCATTGCTGAATTTTCCATCTCAGTGCCCCTGCCAATTTGGGATCGAAAAAGAGGAGCAATCGCTCAGGCGGAAGGTGAAAAAAGGGGGGCTGAAGAAGCACTAAAACAAGTCCAACGTAATATTACACAAGAGATGCTCGATGCCTTTAATAAATATATCATTGCACAACAGGCCGTTCGCCTTTTCCAAGAGGGTATTTTGACGAAAACCGCCAAAACAAGAGATATTATCAGACAATCTTTTGAAAAGGGCTTGTTAGGTTTCCTGGATGTAGTCGATGCGCAGAGGACGTATCTCGATGTCTTGCAAAATTATTACCAAAGCCTCTATGATTTGCATATTGCCGAGGCACAATTAGAAAAGGCCGTTGGGGGAATTCTCCAGTGAACAAAAGCTTATTAACCGCTCATTTGCGTAAAGTTTGTTTTCGACTGCACTGCGCTGTGTTATTACCCTTTATATTGATCTTCATAGGTTTAAGCAGTTGTTCGAAATCTCAGCATGAAATGCCCGAGAAACTTCTCAAGAAAGAAACCTCCGATGAGAAATCAGCATATAAATTAACACAAGAAGAGACTCGTTCAGATTTACTGAGGTTGGATAAACATGAACAGGAGATGGCGGGTATTAAAACTATCGAAGTAAAAAGAGAAACCATTTCAAAGGTTGTTGAATTTCCGGCAGAGATAGATTTTGACCAGACAAGGATAATTACCATGAGCAGTCCCATTGATGGCAAGGTTATCAAAGTAAATTGCAATCAGGGAGACATGATAAAACAAGGAGACATGCTGGCGGAGATTGAAAACCCGCAAACGATCGGTCAAATATTCAAGGTCAATGCACCGTTTAATGGTTTTATAACCAAGCGGTTGGTAAATCCCACGCTGTGGGTTACACGAGGCAGCATACTATTCGAGGCAGTGGATACTTCAAAACTCTGGGGTATTATTCATTTGCATCCGGAAGAGGCACATGAAATAAAAGCCGGTCAAAAGGTACTCTTCGTATTATCCGATAGCTCCCAAAGCCTTGAGGGAGAAATAAATTATGTTTCACCATCCATAGATACAAGCACAAGGACAATCGAGGCCCGCGCCGTTATCGATAGTCCCGGAAATATCCATGCGCATGCCTATGCAGTTGCACAGGTCGTCACTGACGAAAAGATAAATGCCCTTGTTATCCCTGAAAAAGCTATCTTTCCTGAAGACTTCGGCAAAGTTGTTTTTACTATGGAAAAGGATACCTTTAAAAAGCGTGTGATCGAAACAGGGATTGCGAGAAATGGTAAGGTAGAGGTGCTGCAGGGTTTAGAAGAGGGGGACATCCTAGTTACTGAAGGTGCATACCAGCTTAAAAATTTAACCTTTAAATCAAAGGGTGGTGGAGAAGAGGAACTAGAGGGCCGATGAGATGCTTTCACGCATCATAAAATATTGTCTTGAACACCGGCTTCTGGTGATACTGGTTATCTGCCTTGCCATCTTTTTTGGCGTTACGGCCATTTTCAAGGCTTCTACGGAATTCCTCCCAGACCTGAGTTCTCCCATTATTTCGGTAATTACAGAAAACCCAGGACTCGCAGCGCAAGAGGTTGAGACCCTTATCACTCGTCCCATTGAGAGCGCCTTGCGCAGTACCCCCAGCGTTACCGGAATACGATCCAACACCATGTATGGTGTTTCATGGGTTATCCTGTCCTTTAAGTGGGGCACGGACTATTATTTCGCGCGTCAATTGATTACTCAAAATCTCACCGATGTTGTCCCAAGGCTTCCCTTGGGGACACATGCACCCATCCTGTCTAACGCAGCTTCCAGACTGGGCGAGGTCATTGAGTATTATATCAAAGGTGATTTACCTCCTTTAGACTTGAGGGAACTGGCTAATTACGATGTACGCTATCGCATGTTAGCGGTACCAGGCGTTTGGCGGGTATGGAATATGGGCGGAGAAGTACGGCAATACCAAGTGTTACTGGACATGTTGAAGATGCGATTCCTGGGTATCTCAATGAGCCAGGTAACAAATGCGCTTCAGGATAACAATGAGAATTTCACCGGTAACATTATTCCCTCCGACCCTATTGAATATGCAACTCGAGGGATGGGGCGTATCACCAATCTCAATGACCTATACCATATTGCCATTGCCACCAAAAATGGTGTTCCTTTCTATCTCAAAGACATTGCTACGATCAAGGAAGGGGGGCAATTCAGGCGGGGATTGGCATTGATAGATAATAAAGAAGTCGTGGTATCCACGGTAACAAAACATTACGGCGTGGATACTATGCCTGTAATTCGAGACGTGAAAAAGGCGCTCAGGGAAATTCAATCCATGCTTCCAACGGGCGCCGAGATCAAGGCATTCTTCGATCAATCAGAATTGATTAATTTATCCATAAGAAACCTGAAGGAGTCCATGATAATTGGCGGTATTGCCGTTATCCTGGTCTGTCTCCCATTCCTCAACAATATTCGTGCTACCTTAATACTCACGGCCATAATCCCCGTTTCTGTTGTAATTACCTTTGCCTGTATGAAGATGTTCCATATTACTATCAATGTTATGTCTCTGGGTGGAATTGTGGTGGGTTTAGGGACGATGATCGATGGCGCTATTGTCGATACCGAAAACATCTACCGCCACATGCTCTTGAATCCGAATGATCGCTTTGCCGCTACATTAAAAGGAAGCATCGAGGTACGGCGACCCATTGCCTTTTCTACATCGATTATCATTGCCGTTTTTGCCCCATTATTATTTTTAACGGGGTTCGAGGGGAGGCTATTTTATCCCTTTGCCTTTACAATCGTAGTATCTATGCTCATAGGGTTTGTACTTTCCTTAACGCTGACACCCATTCTATGCTATACATTTATAAAGATAAAACATAACCACAAACAGCAGGACGGGTGGCTCACCAGGAACTCGCTAAAGGGATACTTACCGATATGTAATACCGCATTGAAAAGACCCAAATCAACTTGTCTTATTGCACTTGGGGTATTAGGTATTACAACACTTCTTGTTCCATTGATAGGCACATCACTATTACCTACCTTTGATGAAGGCGCTTTAGTGGCAGTAGTAATGACGCCACCGGGTTCTAGTTTGAAAGAAACGGCCCGCATCTCGGATAAGGTAGCTCAGATTATCAAACAAGCCCCCGATGTGAAAGAAGTTATCCAGAGGGTGGGCAGGCCCGAAGGGTCAGAGATGCCAGAAACGGCAAATATCGGGGAGATGTATATTCAACTGGCCGATTGGAAGGAGAGAAGGCATTCTGTTGATGAGATAAAGGACTGGATGAGGAGACACACGGAAGGCTTCCCGGGTTCGATTATTGCCTTTACGACACCCCTGAACGATAGGATTGAAGAGAGTATATCGGGAGTACGGGGACAACTGGCCGTAAATATCTTTGGCAATGATTTGGATATCCTGGTTCAAAGGGGTAATCAACTCGGCGAAATTATGCGGCAAATACCGGGAGTAACGGACATCGGCGTGGAGCAAACCCTGGGTATCTTGCAATTGAATATGCTCATAGACCGGGAAAGTGCCAACCGCTACGGTTTAAGTGCAAAGATGATTGGTGATGCGGTTGAAACGGCTATGGGTGGAAGGGTAGTAACAACTGTTGTGAGAGACATAAAGGAGTACGACGTATTAGTAAGACTTCAGGAGCGGTTCCGGGATGACCCTGAAAAGATTGGCGCTCTCCTTCTTGATACGCCGAATGGGAACAAAATAAGATTATCTTCCGTCTGTAAGATTTGGAGAGATACAGGTCCCTTGAGCATCAAGAGGGAAAACATGCAGCGCAGGATTCAAGTCACTTGCAATATTTCCCATAGAAATATTGGCAGCATCGTCTCTGATATACAGAATCATATAAAAGAACTCAGCTTGCCAGCCGGATATTACGTTACCTTCGGAGGCAACTATGAACGGCAACAGGAACTCACCCATCAACTCATAACCATTTTTGTCGTCTCCGCCATAGTTGTCTTTATGCTGCTCCTGGCGGCATTCAGGTCTGTCTGGCAGGCATTCCTCCTGATTTTCTTTATCCCCTTTGCCCTGATGGGAGGCGTGTGGGCGCTGTTTTTAACCGGAAACACCTTTAATATATCGTCCCTGATCGGTATGGTGGCACATTTTGGTCTTACGGTGGAAAAGGGCGTCATTATGCTGGAATTTATCAACGAATTGAGACAGGAAGGGCATCCCATCCTGGAGGCGTTGTTTTTAGCAGGAAAGACCCGTATGAGACCTGTCTTGATGACGGCTATTACATCGATTGTGGGAGTAGTCCCCCTTGCAATAGGGATGGGTGCAGGTTCTGAGATTCAGCAGCCCATGGCAATCGTTCTTATTGGTGGTCTTATAACTTCTACCCTCATCATCCTCATTGTCCTTCCCGCCGCATATGAACTCGTTCAAAAATTTATTGAAGGTAGGAGCATAAAGCCAAATGGAAAATATTTCTGATTCACTCATGTTCAAATATAGGGGATTAGTTGGTATCGTTTGCCTGTTCCCGGTAGGGATTGCTGTGGTTTTTAGCTCCCCACTTATTGCAGAAAACACTTTCACTGATTTTATCACGGATGTTCTGGGATGGTTCTGTTTCGGACTCTATATAACCTTTCGCATATGGTCTACCTTGTATGTTGGCGGACGAAAAGATAAAGAATTGCAGACTCAAGGACCTTATTCCATCACCCGTAACCCTCTGTATTTTGGGACATTTTACTTTGCATTATCCATCTCATTTTTTGGAGAGTATTTCGTTGGTGGTGGCAACGATGATAGTAATTGCAATTTATTCACGTTGGGTAATTGCGGCTGCTGATACATATGAAGATGACAAGATTACTGTTGAACCCTGAGAAAGGGGGATGTACGACGAGGCAATGGAAGACTATAGGAAGGCTATTGAAGCAGACCCAACGTGCACCATCGCCCATTTCAACCTTAGTATTGTGTATGATAAAAAAGGTATGAAGCCACGTATGAAATATGCCTATATGTTTGTATTGGTAATTTTGGGGTTATTAATTCACGAGGCGATATCCGCCCACGATGATGTCCCATTGATTTCTTTTACATTGAAAGATCAGTTTGACAGAGAATACACAAATAGAAGTTTTCCTGATAAGATTTTAGTTGTCATCGCAGCTGATAGAGACGGCAGTAAGTTCAGCGATAGTTGGCAGCTGGCAATCTATGATGCGTTCTTGAAAAAGCAGCTAGTAGAACAGGTTCAGTTCATCAGTGTTGCTGACTTGAGAAGTGCCCCATGGTTTTTGTATGGCTTTATTAAGGGAAAATTTCCGAAAGAAAAAGACCACTGGTCATTAATGGATTGGAAAGGTATTTTTGCTACTGCGTATGGATTTGAATCGAAGTCTTGTAATATCTTGATTTTTGATTGCCAACAACGCCTTGTTTATAAAACTAACGTTCAAAAACTCGATCCTCAGAAATTAGAAGAGATCGTGAATAATGCGAAATCTTGAAAGTCACGTTTTCATAGCTGATGATGCTAAAGCTGTATTAGCAGGTTATCATATAAAATATCAAAAAAACATATTTACCACAATAATTGCATACCATCGTAAAAGTCTTGCAAATCCTACAAATCCTAAAATAAAAGCAAAGAAAACAGACTTTTGCATAAACCTTTTTTAAAGTGAAACAGGCACCTATATGTTCATGGCCATTTTACCCTGTAATAATAACCTTTCAACGCATATTCTTGTATGAAATTGAAAATTGTCGCTGGGTTAAGGTTTAAACCTTTGCCAAAGGCACATTCGATAATGAAGTGCAAGACTTAGGAAAGTAGAAAGGAAGGGTTATTCTCCCAGATTACAAAAAATTAATTTTGCGTTCATCTTCCGTTCATGTGCCGTAAGGTATAATTTAGATATAAACTAGTAGGACAGAAGAATGTAATCAAACAGTGCAAATCTGCGAAATACGCTTTGTAATAATTACAATTATTCAATGTAAATATTGCATGATCTTACATTAGCAATCAGTATAGCATCAAAAGAAAGAAAAACTTATTTAACCATAACATTATTACATTTCACATACTTACAGTACGCCCCTACTTTAATTTCTCTTTTCAAAACTGCTTGGCACTCTCGTTGCAATTTAATATCGAATTTAACTTTCCACCAAGGAAGACGTGTAAAATTTATAAATTCACAATAGTTTCGGAGAAGATATGAAGATTCGGATTTTACTATTAGGTATCGGGCGGTGGGGTGTAAACCATTTGCGGTTGTTGCATTCGTTGCCCGTTGAGCTTTTTGTCGCAGAGATTCACCCGGAACGGCTTGCGCAAGCCAGCACACTAGGCATCCCCGATACTCACCTGTTTAATAATTACCATGGAATCTCGGCATCAGTAGATGCAATGGTGGTGGTGACACCTGCCAATACCCATTTTGAACTCTGTCGGGAATTTTTAGAGGCAGGTAAGGACGTATTTGTTGAAAAACCTATTACGTTGCGGTCAGAAGAGGCTCGTATACTTGTGGAGATCGCGGAGCGGCGTAAACGCATCTTGCAGGTCGGACATATTTTCCGGTATGATCCTGCCTCACAATGGTTAAGGGATTCGATCCAGCAAGGAAAGTTCGGAAGGATCAAAATTTTGCGCGGAAATTTCAGCGGCTTTAAACGCCCCCGCAATGATACCGGCGTAACCTTTGCCGATGCCATTCACTTCATTGATTTGTTTAACTATTTCATGGGTCGCGGTATGGACGATGCTTCATTGGTTGCGATGGACTATGATGGGGTCGATGGAACAACCTGGACAACGGTGGAAAGTGGTTATTATCCTCCCGGTAAATTCCGTGAGGTTGTGGTTGTCGGCGAAGAGCTAAGCGCAGTGTGCGATTATAACGTGGCACAATATAAAATTAAGACATTTGAGAACAAACATGTGAGAGTCGATGGGGGTTTCAAGACCGTAGAAGGAGCAATGCATCAGATTGAGTTTCCACCGGAAGAGCCATTGTTGATGGAATTGCGAGCGTTTATTGAGTCGATACAAACACGAAAACATCCTCTGGCAGACGGCAGATCAGGTTACGAAACAGTGCGTGTAGTCGAGGCGGCTTTGAAATCTGCTCAAAATGGACGGACGATAGAACTAAGTTAATAAAGGAGTAGGAGAATATCATGCAAAAAATTTCGCTTTCGAAAAGCTTTGTAAACAGCGAAGTCAAACAAGCAGCCCTAAAAGCCCTGGAGTCAGGGTGGTATATTCTTGCCAAAGAATGCGAAGCCTTTGAGTCTGAGTTGGTTACTTATGTGGGCACTAAGCATGCAATACTAAGCTCGTCATTGACGGCTGGTATGTTTTTGTTGCATCTTGCGATGGATTTACGCCCCGGCGATGAGGTGGTGGTGCCATCACATACAGCCTTTGCAGGTATAGAACCGATGATTCATTGTGGGGCAAAACCGATTTTTGTGGATGTGGATGAGACTTATTGCCTGGATACAGATCAACTCGAAGGGGCTATTACATCACGTACCGTGGGAATTATGCCCGTGCATTTATATGGTCATCCTGCAAATCTGGATCGTGTGTTTGAGATTGCGCGGAAAAACCATGTATGGGTTATTGAGGACTGTGCGCAGGCACAGGGGGCGAAATACAAAGATAAAATGGTTGGTTCGATGGGTGTGGCAAGTGGCTTTTCATTTTTCCCGTCGAAAAATCTGACGGTATTGGGTGACGGCGGCTGCATTTGCACCAACGATGACATGATTGCCGACAAGATACGGATGTTACGGAATCACGGACGCAAAGAAAAATACACCCACGAAATGATTGGCTTTAATTTACGCTTCAATGAAATTCAGGCGGCTATTGGCCGAGTAGCTTTACGGCACCTTGATACTTTCAATCAAAATCGACGAAAAATTGCCGCCTTGTACAACGAACGACTCCGTGACATTGTGAGTACGCCGCCGGAAATGTCATGGGCTACGGCGGTCTACCATATGTATGTAATTCGCACGAAACGGCGCGATGAGCTGGCGAAGTATTTACGGCAACACGGTATTGATACCGGCATTCATTATCCTGTGCCCAATCACAAGCAACCCGCAATTACTCAAAAGTATAGCAGCCTGCCACGGCTACCGAAAACGGAACAAATTGTTAATGAAATTCTCTCTTTACCTATCCATGGTGAGATGTCCCTTGAAGAAGCCAGCACTGTTTGTGATTGTATCTCAGATTTTTATAGCAAAAAATGAATCAAATATCACCCGAGATCAGTTTAGTTATTCCATGTTATAACGAAGAGGGAAATTTACGAGCCCTGGCCGATACCATCACCTCAGCGCTTGATCCATTAGGTATTCCCTATGAGGTAGTAATTACCGATGATGCCAGCACAGATAATTCCTGGACGCTCCTTAAGGAGATAGCTGCAGCCGATCCGCGTTTCCATATCCAGCGGTTCAACTTTAATTGTGGTGAATCAGCAGCAAGTTGGGCAGGCATGAAGATGGCGCGTGGTCGTTACATTATCACACTGGACGCAGACTTGCAAAACGACCCGCGAGACGTGCCAAAGTTTCTGCAAGCGCTTAATCAATACGATTGCGTATGCGGCACTCGGGTTGCCACACGGGGGCAAGGGGACAACTTCGTTCGGATTGTTTCCTCACACATTGCCAATTGGGTCCGTAACAAATTATCGAGCGAAAACATCAGCGATGCGGGATGCACCTACAGAGCGTTTCGACGCGAGTGTCTTGCAAGCATAAAGTTTTTTAAGGGTGCGCACCGTTTTTTACCAACATTAATAAAAATGGAAGGGTTTTCTGTAACGGAAATCCCGGTAACCAACAACCCGCGCTTTGCAGGTCAGAGCCATTACGGAGTGTGGAATCGGTTGTTCAAGTCCTTCTATGACCTACTGGCCGTGAGATGGATGAAAAAACGGATGATACGGTACGAAATCGTTGAAAAACTCAATTAAAAAGGAGCTTATGTATGCATTATAATATTGCGCTAGCCGTCACATGGTTTGGTCAGGAGCATCGTTTGTTCGGGCTGAATTGGAGTTACCTCACCATCCTTGGATTCCTTGGTAATGCGATATTTTCCACCAGGTTTTTAGTCCAATGGATTGCCTCGGAAAAGACAGGGAAAAGCGTGATTCCTGTTTCATTTTGGTATTGGAGCATAGGAGGAAGCATAGTCATGTGTGCCTATTGGATTATGGAACGCAGCCCGGTTGGAATACTGGCCTATCTGCCGAACTCCTTCATCTATATGCGCAATTTACACTTGATCAGGAAACACACACTCGCGGCAACAGTATCGGCGCCTACTCAAGTCCCGCATGAAGAAAGTTGAAGTGTGGTATGGCAAGACGGAAACACGCTGTTGTGTTGATATTCATTCTTGTTTGCTTTTATCATTAAAACAGGTACCTCATTCATGATTTACCAAAGATACCCAGAGCAGTTTGCAGTTTCACCGAGGCTATGGCCCGAGTCTCGGAACTTTTGGTTTTTAAAATCCACTTGGGCCTGTTCGATTTCAAACAAATCCTGAGGGTGTTCATCTATGTCAAAGGACGAAATATTCAAAGACAATATAACAACTATAGCGGACTTTAACTTTGGAGAAAAAGTCGCTTCGGTATTTGACGACATGTTGGAGCGATCCGTTCCGTTTTATCGGGAAATCCAAAGAATGATCGTGGAAATGGCTGCTGATTTTGCCGTTGAAGGTACGAATATTTATGATCTTGGATGTTCCACTGGTACTACCCTGTTCAATTTGAGCCAAAATATCCCCGGTAAAG
>Ga0208968_1002052_pt1 | contig 10350 bp, 7 predicted proteins | sample RifOxyA3_FD_184031 | JGI IMG/M metagenome (GOLD analysis project Ga0208968, IMG submission 184031) | Groundwater microbial communities from Rifle, Colorado - Rifle Oxygen_injection A3 (SPAdes) | ecosystem: Environmental > Aquatic > Deep subsurface > Groundwater | place: Rifle, Colorado, United...
AAACAAGAAAGTTCTTATGAAAAAGATTTACATTTTATTACTGCTTACAGTTTTTTCGTTTAATGTGAGTGCACAAACCGGGCAGCAATTAGCATTAAACACAACCAAACCGGCAAACCAGGGAATAGTAACCGGAAAAATTTTAGATGCATCCTCCAACTCGCCCATTGAGTATGCCAGCGTTATTTTACTTTCAAAACAAAATTCTCAAATGGTTAGCGGAATTGCTACAGATAAAAACGGCGAGTTTGCTCTGCGCGGAATTCCGACCGGAACATATATTCTAAATGTAACTTTTGTTGGTTTCAAGAAAAAAGATTTAACTGATGTCGAAATCACCGAAAGTAATCCTGTTGTAAATCTGAAAGAGATAAAATTGCAATCAGACGCAGTGCAGTTAAAGGAATCCGAAGTAGTTGGCGAACGTAGTGCCGTCGAATTCAAAATTGATAAAAAGGTTGTAAACGTTAGCCAGAATTTAGCTGCAACCGGCGGAACGGCGGTAGATGTTCTTCAAAACCAGCCCTCTATTCAAGTTGATGCAAACGGAAATTTAACTTTGCGTGGAAGCGGCAGCTTTACCGTTATGGTTGATGGAAGACCGAGCGTATTGCAAGGAACTGACGCGCTTCGCCAAATTCCGGCAAATGCAATTGATAATATTGAGATCATAACAAATCCATCTGCTAAATATGATGCAGAAGGAACTGCCGGAATAATTAATATCGTTACTAAAAAGACAAATCTCACGACCACAAGCGGAATGGTAAACAGCGGGGTTGGCTCTCGCGATAAATACAACGGTGATTTCAATTTTAGTTACAAGTCGGATGGTTATAATGTTACGGTAGGAGGCGATGCGCGCCGGAATAATTTTCTGCAAGATATTACTATAGACCGCACGCAGTTAAATACAACCGGAATTAATTCTGTAGCCGACCTTCACCAGAAGAGGGATGCTTACAATACACGTATTGGATTCGATAGATATTTCAGCGATAAACTTACACTAGGTATTAACGGATCTTATGGTTACGTTGATATGAATATGACAGTTGGAACAACAAACAGTTCTGTTACGCTTGGCGAAACTTTACCAAGCAAATTTACCAAAACTAGCGATAGCAATAAGATGACAGCTGAATATTTCAACAGCTCCATTAATTTGACTAACGTTTTCGTTCCAAAGGTGAATGATCTTTATTTTGAAGCGACATTTACAAAACTTAGATTGCCGTCAAATCAAATCACAAACGAAAACACTTCACTTTCCGATGGAACAACTACTTCTACTCTAAGGGGAAGAGAAAACAATACTTCAAGAATTGATTCCAGAGTTAAACTGAATTACAAACACAATTTGGCAGAAAAAAATACTTTTGAAGCCGGTTTACAAACGAATTTATTCTTCAAGGATTTAGAAATTATCAGCAGAGATTTTAACAATGCTTCCCAGCAATGGTTGATTAACAGCGGTTATTCTAACAACTTTGATTTCAGAAATAATATTTATGCCGCATACACAACTTATTCCGATCAGCTTTTGGGCTTTGAATACCAAGCCGGGTTACGCCTGGAATATACCGACAGAAAATTAGATCAGCTTACCACTAAAGAAAGCTTTGGATATCAAAAATTGCATCTGTTCCCAACATTAAATATCTCGAAGAAAATTTCCGATGACCAACAATTGCAGTTTAGTTACAGCAGAAGAATCCAAAGACCATTTGACGGACAGCTAAATCCATTCACCTATTTCTCCGATACTTATACTTCAACCGGTGGAAATCCATACTTGCTTCCATCATTTACACATTCCGTAGAGTTGAATTACCAGAAATCATTTACAGGTGTTTATTTAACAACACAAACATACTTGAGAAAAACAGAAAACGGCATTGAACAATTGCAAACTCTTGACAACTCCGGAAGAATAAATCTTATTCCTCAAAATGTATTGAATACAACGGCTGTAGGAGCAGAGATTTCTGCAAACATAACATTTGCGCCTTGGTTCAAAATGGATCCATCGGTGAACTTGTACAACTTTAACTTGCAAGAAAAACCGGAGTATGATATTGCCGGACAAAACCGCTTTAGCTGGGATTCTAGACTAAACACAACATTTATGTTTTCTGCCGCAACAAGATTGCAGTTCTTTGCAAATTACTTCCCGAACAATGTTACATCGCAAGGCGAAATAAAAACATTTATGATAATCGGCGCGACAGTCCGCCAGGAATTATTTGAACGCAGTTTAATCGCAACATTAAGCGCGCAAAATTTATTCGGTCAGACAAAGTATAACATAGTTTCCAATGGAACCGGATTTACATCCAACTTAAATATTAGACCGGAAGCACCGATATTTAATCTTACACTTAGCTATAACTTCAACAATTTCAAACGCCGCAACAATGAACAAGTTGATTTGAATGTAAACGGCGGTTTATAATTTTCATTTGCTGATTAACTCCTTGAAGTCGCACGAGAAGCAGAACCCGTGCGACTTTTAATTTATCAATTTTAGGGTAAAACAAAATACCCTAATCTCCCGTCTAATCTTACCTAAATACCCATTCAATTCGAAAGGAGTTAAGTATGCAATCCAAGCGCAGCCTGTGGTGGCTCTCAGCACTATTTCTTATAGTTTATTCATTTTTAGTTCTTAATGGAACAATTTCTGCACAAAGCAATAGCGGGTTTGATCTTAAAAACTTAGATAAGTTGGCAAACCCAGCACAAGATTTTTATCAATTCTCTGTCGGCGGTTGGGTGAAGAACAACCCAATTCCGGATGATCAAGTTAGGTGGGGTTCTTTTACAATTTTGGCTGAAGACAACAATGTTGTTTTGAGAAAAATTATTGAAGAAGCTGCCGCTAATCAATCTTGGGGAAAAGGAACAGCAAAACAAAAGATTGGTGATTTCTACGCAGTGGCAATGGATTCTGTTCGTATAGAAAAAATGGGCTACAAACCAATCATTCCGGATTTGAAAAAAATTGATGCGCTTAAAGACAAAAAAGATTTGCTCAAATATCTTGCGCAAGAGTATGTAAACGGCAACGGACTGATTTTTAATTTTGGCGTAAGCGTGGATGCTAAGAAAAGCGAAATGTACACGGCTTATTTGTCGCAAAGCGGTTTAGGATTGCCGGATGTTGAATACTATACAAAGGATGATGCACGCTCGAAAGATATTCGTGAAAAATATACAGCGCATGTTGCAAATATGTTTAAGCTGATTGAAGTTGCACCGGAAACTGCTGCCGAATATTCTAAGACAATTATGAATGTAGAAGGTAAACTCGCTAAGGCTTCAAACACTCGTTTGGAGAACCGCGATCCGCTAAAAACTTACAACAAGATGACTCTTGATAACTTGATTAAACTTTCGGACTCATTTGATTGGAAAAATTATTTTAAGTTGATCGGGTTACCGGATTTGGATTTGCTTGTAGTCAGCCAGCCAAAGTTCTTTTCTCAACTTGGCGCTACATTAGAAGAGGTTTCCCTCGACGATTGGAAAATTTATTTAAAGTGGAATGTACTGCGCGGTTCAGCTAACGCATTAAGTTCAGCTTTCGTAAATGAAAGATTTGATTTTACACAAAGATTCATGAATGGCGCAAAAGCAATGCAGCCAAGATGGAAACGCATGGTTCAAGCCGTTAATGGTTCTTTAGGAGAATTGTTGGGACAGATTTATGTTGAAAAAGCTTTTCCGCCGGAAGCTAAACAAAGAGCAAAAGCTATTGTAAATAATTTGCTGGTAGCTATGGGTGAAAGCATTAAAGGTTTGGAATGGATGAGCGATGAAACAAAGAAACAAGCGCTCGTTAAGCTTGGAACCTTTGGCGTTAAGATTGGCTATCCTGATAAATGGAAAGACTACAGTGAACTCGAAATAGTTCGCGATTCTTACTACAAAAATTTAGAACGTGTTGGTGCTTGGGCAAGGAAACAAAATCTTGCAAAACTTGGTAAACCGGTTGATAAATTGGAATGGGGAATGAGTCCTCAAACTGTAAACGCTTCTTACAATCCTACAAAGAATGAAATTACTTTTCCAGCTGGAATTTTACAGCCCCCGTTCTTTAATCAAAAAGCTGATGACGCGATTAACTATGGTGCTATGGGTGCTGTAATCGGTCATGAAATTTCTCACGGCTTTGATGATCAAGGTAGAAAGTTTGATCAAAAAGGAAACATTAGAGATTGGTGGACAAAAGAAGACAATGATAAATTTCAAGCGCGAGCAAAGAAATTAGTTGATGAATACAATAGTTTTGTTGTGGTTGATACTTTCAAAGTAAATGGTGCGCTTACACTCGGCGAAAACATTGGCGATCTTGGCGGCTTAACTATTTCATACGCGGCATTTAAGAACACAGAACAATTCAAAAAGAATGAAATGATTGATAGCTTTACTCCGGCACAAAGATTTTTCTTAGGCTGGGCTCAAGTTTGGTCAACCAATGCTCGCGATGAATTCTTGAAAACGCAAGTTAAGACGGATGTTCACTCACCAAGCGTGCAAAGAGTTAACGGACCGTTGATGAATATGCCGGAATTCTTTGAAGCGTGGGGTGTTAAACCGGGTGATAAAATGCGCGCTTCGGATGATAAGATTGTAAAGATTTGGTAGAGATTTCTATGTCATTCTGAACGGAGTGAAGAATCTCTTCAAAAAATGAATTGAGATATTTCACTTCGTTCAATATGACAATTCACAAATCTATTTTTAATCCGGTTCTTGTTATATTTCAACGCGAAAACATTAACTCATATAAGGAAGATAGATGTATTCACTTGAAGTTAGAAATCTTACTAAAACCTTTAATAAGGTTGTTGCGGTGGATAACGCTTCGTTCGAAGTTCCGGACGGCTCGATCTTCGGGCTTATCGGTAGAAACGGCGCCGGCAAAACAACAACAATTAGAATGATGATGGGAATTTATCTGCCGGATAACGGAGATGTTGTTCTGAAAGGCGTAAAGGTTGGACAGGAATTTAAGAACCGCGTTGGTTATCTACCGGAAGAACGCGGACTTTACAAAAAAATGAAAGTAATGGATACGCTGCTTTACTTTGCCGAGCTAAAAGGTAAAACCGGCAGAACTGTTCATAAAAAAGCAGAAGAATACTTAAAGAGATTTGATTTATACGACCGCCGTTTGGCAAAAGTGGAAGATTTATCAAAAGGTAATCAGCAAAAGTTACAATTCATTGGTACCATTCTTCACGATCCCGAGTTTATAATACTTGATGAACCATTCAGCGGACTCGATCCTGTAAACACGAACATGCTTAAGGATATAATCTTAGAAATGAAGAGCCAGGGAAAGGTTATAATCTTTTCAACACACTTAATGGATTTTGCGGAGAAGATGTGCGATCACATTGCGATGATTGATCATGGTAAGATTATTCTTAAAGGTTCTTTGAATGATATCAAAGCTAAACATTCTCAAAAAAATGTTAGCCTAAGTTATGATGGAGACATTTCGTTTCTGCAAGGGCATCCTATAGTTGAAAAAATAGCAGACTACGGAAACACAACCGGTGTTAGACTTAAAGAGGCAAACCAAACGCAGCAGCTTCTTAAGTTATTAATGGAAAGAAATGTTATCGTCAAAAAGTTCGACGCTAACGACATTTCACTTCAGGAGATTTTTATTGAGTATGCCGGACAGGAAGAAGGAGGCGCCAATGTTTAATTATAGAATTCTTGGCATTATAAAACGTGAGCTAAAAGAAAAGTTTTTATCCAAGTCGTTTATTATTACTACAATTATGTTCCCGATGCTTTTGTTTGTTATAGGTGGTGTGCAAGCTTTTTTGGTAACGGACGAGGCTGCTTCCAAATTAAATATTGTCTGTGAAGACCAAAACCTAACTCAATCATTTCAGAAAGAACTTGCAGTACCAGAATCCGATCTGATGAAGGAAGGTAAATTTTCTTTCAACTTCTACACAATGAACCGCGAAGAGTTGAAAAAACATTTGGACGATAACAAAAAATCCATGCTTGATGATAAGCTTACCGGAGTTATTTTTGTTCCCGATACTGTTTTTAATAATAAAATTATGGAGTACTATTCCAAATCACCAAACAACCTTTCGCTCTCTCGTAAGCTGAACGAACCAATTAACAATGTATTAATCGGCGCATACTTTAGCAGTAAAGCTCTTTCTGCCAATGAACTCAAATTTATGCGCGGGGGAATTGAGGTAAACGGCTTCAAAATCTCTAAAGATGAGAATATCAAAGAAGAGGGCTTTGGTAGTATAGCTCTTTCATGGGTTTTTGGTCTTTTGCTTTATTTGAGCTTACTAATGTCCGGACAAATGATGCTTCAATCTGTAATTGAAGAGAAATCAAGCCGTATTGCGGAAGTGATACTATCGTCAGTCAGTCCGCGCGAAATGATGACCGGGAAAATTATTGGCTCGGCAATTACCGCGCTAATACAGATGGGTATTTGGCTTGCAACTGTGATTACGGTTGCTTCTCCTGCTCTGAATTTCCTTCCAGCTGATATTACAGTTAGTATTAAAGCGGTTCAAGTGATTTTCTTGATGGTAAACTTTGCCGTTGGATTAGTTTTATTCCTTAGTTTATTTGGGATGGTCGGTTCAATTTTCGATAATCCGCAAGACGCACAGAGCGGCATGTGGCCCGTAATGATGCTTATTATGATTCCGTTTTTTGTAGCTATGTCTATGATGCAAAATCCCAACAGCCCAATTGGCAACGTAACGGCGCTTCTTCCATTTACATCTATTATGGTTATGCCGGTTAAGATGACAATTGTTGAGGTACCGATTTGGCAGCTTGCGCTTAGTATAGTAGTAAATATTGTTGCAATCTTCTTTGTCTTTCCAATTGCGGGCAAGATTTACCGTGTTGGAATTTTGCGCACCGGCAAAAAACCAAAGTGGAGCGAAGTTGTTAAGTGGCTTAAATACAAGTATTAATCTGTCATTCTGAGGAGCTAAGCGACGAAGAATCTCCTAACCTTTAACGTTTGCAGTTCTTCTTAGACCAGAAAAACAAAACAGATTTAAAAAGAATCTCCAGACATTTAGTTTGGAGATTCTTAGTTTTAAACCAACGAAAGAAAGCGTATAGTGAAAGAAGAAGAAATTTATCCTTCGCTAATAGAAAAGCTGCACAAAGATTTTTCTTTGGAAAAAGAATCTTTGCCCGCCGTTGATAACTTAGATCTGATACGAAACCATTTGATTGTAAAAGTGAAAGAATTAATGTCCCGCGATTACGACCGCTTCCTTAACAGCATGTATAGAATTGATGTAAACGAAAAGAAGGTGAGAGAAATTCTTCATTGCAAAGACAGAACCACAATTCCCGAAAAGTTAGCCGACCTAATTATAGAACGCCAGCTTATGCGTGTTAGAACGCAGATTATGTATAAAGAAGGAAAGCTGAAGTAACTATTTTTTAGGCAGAAACGTGTACTTAGCTGAGAAGGTAGAATCATTTGCGGTCGAGCCATCTTTATAGCCAAATAAAAATACAGTTGGATTAGATTTAATTTCAGTAGAAGTTCTAATTGTATCCGTAATGTGGTATAAAGTGTTTGCCTTAAGAGAAAGGCTTGCCCACCAGAAAACTACTTCTGTTGTTGAATCGTATTTAAGTCCATATCCATTGTGCACGCATTCTTCCAAAGTGAAGTAGCTGAACTCATAATAGTATTCTAACCACTTTGATGATCCCGTATCTATCTTCTTATAATAACCATCAGCGATATAGAGCTTCTTTCCATTCTTGAGCGAGTGTTCACTTTCAAACGGCGCAACGGTATCTTTGCATGAAAGAGTAAGTAATACAACTGCTAAAACAAAAACCAATACAGATTTCATTTCGCGTGCCCTTATTTCATCAACACTAGTTTTTTTGTTTTTACAAAACTTCCGGCACGCAATTGATAAAAGTAAACTCCGCTGGTCATCTCGAGCGGAGTCGAGAGATGACGTGCGTTGAATGTAACCTTGTAATTACCGGGCTGCTTGTATTCATCAACAAGAGTTGCAACTTCTCTCCCGAGTACATCGTAAACTTTTAAAGTAACATGATTTGTAGTGGACGCAAAATTTGCGTCCACTACAGGTATTGTAAATTCCATTGTTGTTTCGGGATTGAATGGATTCGGATAGTTTTGGGATAACGTATAATCTAGAGGTATTTCACTTGCACTTTCATCAATAGATGTAGTCACTAGTTTTTTCCTCATTATAAGTCCGTTACCACCTGATAACCAAACATAATTACCATTATTCTCCATATCAGTTACATTCTCATTAACTTGAAATTCTTTCACCCATGATATTCCGCGGTCAGTTGTATAAAGAACATAGTGAGGCGAGACTTTTCGAAAATCTGTGTAGCAAACCCATCCCTTATTTCCACTTTGTGGCGATATGGTCTTAATGTATCTATATTCATTAAAATACGTATCCCAACTTAATCCACCATTAGTAGTTGTTGACAAGGGTGCAACACCATATCCATCTGCCCAAAGAGTATCGCTATTTGCAATTTTCAACCGGCGAGCAGGTCCTTCAATATGTGACGATAATTTGTTCCAATTCTCACCCCCATCATCCGTTTTGTAAACATAGGTCAGAGAAAAATTATCAAAATAATCTCCGGCAATTGCCCAGCCTTCTTTATTGTTCTTCATCCTAATTGCCTTGAAGAATTTCACGCCAAATCGGTCTGTTGATTCTATTTCAAGTTGCTTTTGCCAGCTATTTCCACCATCAGAAGTGTGAACAATCATACCTCTGCCAAAGTTATCACCATAACGCTGTCCAGCAGCCCATCCTTCATTTTCATTTACAAATGAGAGATCCTGGAAATCAATTTCAAAATTACCAGCATAGCGAATCCATGTTTTTCCGCCATCCTTTGTTGAAAATAAACGACCTTGGGAAGCACAAGCATAACCAATTCCTTTGGTAACAAATTGGATTTGTTGTATTCCAAATTTTTCGTTTTGTATCTTTTCAATTATCCAATCGTTACCGCCATTTGTAGTATGTAAGAATATAATACTATCAGTTATTGCCCAGCCATTTAATGAATCAAGGAAACAAATGCTTCTAATTGATGCTTTTGTATTTGTACTTTGTACTTCCCAGTCTTGACACAGTACGGTTATTGTCATTAACTGAATCAACAAACAATAATTAGCAATTTGTTTGAATCTTCTCATAACGTTTCCGAGTTAGTGATATCATTTTATAAATATAAGTTATGTCGACTTTTATTGATTATTCTTTTTCAAACAACACAGTCTCATCTTAACAAGAGAGTTTGCAAACGCTGAAGATTTCATTTCGCGTGCCCTTTATTTCAGCAAAACCAATTTTTTTGTCTCAATAAAACTTCCGGCACGCAATTGATAAAAGTAAACTCCACTTGGTAAAGAAGTTGCATGCGACGTCTTTACGTTAAATATAACTTTGTAATTGCCGGGTTGCTTGTATTCATCAACAAGAGTTGCAACTTCTCTCCCGAGCACATCGTAAACTTTTAAAGTAACATGATTTGTAGTGGACGCAAAATTTGCGTCCACTACAGGTATTGTAAATTCCATTGTTGTTTCGGGATTGAATGGATTTGGATAGTTTTGGGAAAGAGAAAATTGCTTTGGAATTTCAGAATTCTCACCAATAGAGGAAACTTCTCTGATACGTAAAGTGGTTTTTCTTGAAAAGGTTTTTAAGTTACCATCAGTTACGTAAACAATCACTTCAGATTTGTTTGCGAATATGAAGTCGTTATTTGACGGAACCCAACCAAATAATCCGTTTTCTAGTAAAACCGACTGTTTGGGCAGCGGTGTCGAAGGGTAAAATTTCAATGAATCTCCATCAGGGTCAACGGCTTCGTACTTAAACAAATATTTCGTAGTTGCCATAATAGCTGTATCCGGCATTTCTTTAACAAACACCGGCGCGTGGTTTTCTGTTGTGTCTTTATTTTGAGCAAACAAAACCGAGAAAGAAATAATTACAAATACTAAAATGAATTGCTTCATTGCTTTCTATTCCACTATTTTATAAAGCACAATTTTTTTGTCTCAATAAAACTTCCCGCTCGCAATTGATAAAAATAAACTCCACTGTTCATCTCTCGACTGCGCTCGAGGTGACGTGCGTTGAATGTAACCTTGTAGTTACCGGGTTGTTTGTATTCATCAACAAGAGTTGCAATTTCTCTTCCCAGAACATCATAAACCTTTAAAGTAACATGATTTGTAGAGGACGCAAAATTTGCGTCCTCTACGGGTATTGTATATTCTATTGTTGTTTC
>Ga0208968_1002056_pt1 | contig 10345 bp, 10 predicted proteins | sample RifOxyA3_FD_184031 | JGI IMG/M metagenome (GOLD analysis project Ga0208968, IMG submission 184031) | Groundwater microbial communities from Rifle, Colorado - Rifle Oxygen_injection A3 (SPAdes) | ecosystem: Environmental > Aquatic > Deep subsurface > Groundwater | place: Rifle, Colorado, United...
TGAACAAAGGCTTCAACTTCAGGAGGAACCGCTTTATCAAAAAGGATCAGGAGATCGATATCGGAATGGATGCATTGTTCTTTTCTGCCGTAACCCCCCAGAGCAATGATGGCAAACGCATTTCCGGAAATCGTCATTTTTCTTGCCGCAATGCTTTCTTCAAACACGGTGAAAATATATTCATCCAGAATCAGGCTGTATTTTTCAAGAAATTCGGGTTCATTTCCTGAAAGAAACTGCTCAATAAGGACTGATCCTTTTTTTATCAATATATTGGTGCTTGTTTTGTCCATAATTATCCACATCCATTTCCAGATTATACAAGCAATTGATGTGCCAGGCCGGACAGGATCGTTTATAGGGCCTTTGATCTTTTAAAACCATGGCTAAAGATAGACAACATCACGAATTAAGTTACAAAAAAGGATCAAGTAACAAACAATAAATTTCATATTTGTGTTTTTATTCTTCAAGTGGGAAATTGATGATTTTGTACGGAAAAAATTTGGATAATACGGATAAAGTCTATGCAGCCGCTCTTTTGGCGAAAGAACGGCTGCGTTGGAAAACAGGGTAATTTGTATGGCTGCTATTTTTTTTCTATTTTTTCAGGTTCTTCTTCTTTGTCTTCGAGGTTAACTTCCTTGGTTGCCTTTTTAAAATTTTTAATTCCTTTGCCCAAACCGGCACCGATTTCAGGAAGTTTTCCAGCTCCGAATATAATAAGGATAATGACAAGAATAATGATTAATTCCGGCATTCCGACTCCACCAATCATAGTACACGCTCCTCTTTGAATCATATTGTTATTGATCAGGTAAAAACTATTAGCACTAAGTCTTTCAAGTGTCAATCATTTAGAATTTCCGTAAAAATCATCGAGTTACATTTTTGTAACCTTAAACCGGTTAAGGGTAGCGAGCCAATAAAAAACTTGTCAAAAGCTATTTTGTGAGTATTATAAATTCCTGAAAATAATTAAAATTAAAACCATAACCACAAGTGGAGACCTATTCATATGCAGCAGGAACCGAAAAATGAATTTCAGGGCGCTGGAAAATATATCCTGGATCAGGAATTGGCGTCAATTGTCAATATATCCATGAAATTAGAAATGCCTTTGCTCCTCAAGGGTGAGCCGGGGACCGGGAAAACCATGCTGGCCCACGCCATTGCAGAAAGCCTTGCCATGCCGCTGATTATTTTGAATGTGAAATCCAGCATGAAGCTCATCGATGCCTTGTACCAGTATGATACCCTTACCCGGTTAAATGACTCAAGATTCGGGGACTCCAAAAGGGATGTCAGCAATATTGATGAATACATCAAAATGGGAAAAATAGGTCAGACCTTTTGTGCAGACCGAAGAACCGTTCTGCTCATCGATGAGATCGATAAGGCCGATACGGATTTTCAGGATGATATGCTGGATGTGCTGGATCAGATGCAGTTTGATATCATTGAGACCGATAGAACCATCAAGGCCAGACACAGACCGGTGATCATCATCACCTCCAATGCAAAAAAAGACCTTTCCGATCCGTTCCTGGGCCGGTGTAATTTCCATCACATCGCATTCCCTGATCCGAAGATGATGAGAAAGATCATCAATGTTCATTTTGAGGGGATAGACACCAAGCTGGCTGAAAATGCCATTGATGCCTTTTATGTCCTGCGGGAAATCGATTCCGTTGAGAAAAAACCGGCCACACGGGAATTGATTAACTGGATCAGGGCCTTGAATGCTGATCCCGACTTCAGGGCAAAGGATCTGATCACAAATCAGCTTCCCTATCTTGGCGTTCTGTTCAAGAAAAGCCCTGATTATGAACGGGTAAAAAATCTCGCCACCCGAAGAAAAATGTTTTAAGGCTGGAAAACCCATGTTTTTAAAATTTTTCTATACACTCAAAGAGGTCGGTATTCCCTTATCGCCCACATCTTTTTTGACCCTGCAAAAAGCATTGTACCAGGGCATTATCAACAGCCTGGATGATTTTTACACCTGCGCCAGAGCTATTCTCGTTAAAAGTGAACGATATTTTGATCTCTATGACCAGGTGTTTGCCCATCATTTTGAAGGCGTTCCCCTGCCGGAAAACGATGGGTTTGAGGTTGACGAGATAGCGCGCGGGATGTTGGAGGAATGGCTGAAAAATCCGAAACGAGTGGCGGATGCCTTGGGTGTGAATGAAGATGAACTCAAAAAAATGTCGCCGGAAGAATTGATCGAGTATTTCAAGGAAAGGCTCAAGGATCAGAAAGAGGAACATCACGGCGGGTATAAATGGATCGGCACGGGCGGATATTCACCCGTGGGCCATTCCGGCTATCATCCCGGCGGTATGAGGGTGGGAGGAGAATCCAGGAATAAATCTGCGGTCAAAGTGGCCAATGAACGCCGGTATAAAGACTATTCAACAGCTGGCCCGCTGACCCAGGCCAAAATCGGTGAAGCCTTAAAACGGATGCGGAATATGATCCCGGCCGGGCCCAGGGATAAAATCAATATTGATGAAACCATCCGGGAAACCCTGAAGAATGCAGGGGAGATCGAGCTGATGTTTGACAGGGCGCTGAAAGACAGGCTCAAGGTCATCCTGGCCATCGACAATGGCGGCTGGTCCATGGACCCTTATATCCACGTCGTTCAGACCCTTTTTGATTATGCAGGATCCCAGTTTAAGGAAGTTAAAACCTATTTTTTCCATAATACCATCTATGATTACCTCTGGAAAGATACGGCCCGGTATAAAAAACCCAAAAAGATCATTGAATTTTCAAAGCTTGATCCGGAAACCCGTCTTGTGATCGTCGGAGATGCCAGCATGGCGCCCTATGAACTCATGGCCCATGACGGCTCCATTCATATCTCTGAAAGAAGCGGCAGCCCCAGTATTGATCAGCTCCATTTTTTGGCCAAAACCTTTTCCCATTGTGTCTGGCTGAACCCGGTGTCGGAAACCATGTGGGGATATACCAATTCCATTATGGCCATCTCAAAGATTTTCCCCATGTTTGAATTGTCTCTGGATGGACTTGAAAAGGCCGTGACAAAGCTTATGGCCAAGAACTGATGCATTGAAATGGTTCAGAAGTCAACCTGATACAGTTTTTTTGTATTATTGAAAATGGTTTGTGAAAGAATTTCAGGATTAGCCTTTTTAATTTCCGCAAGCTTCAACAAAACGGATTTAACAAAGGCAGGCTCGTTGCGGCGGTATCTATTTTTTTCAGGGGCAGGGGTGAGATAGGGAGCATCTGTTTCAATGAGTAATCTTTCTTCAGGGATCTGGGGGGTCAGGCTCCTTAAATATTCCCCTCTTTTCTCAATGGTCACAATGCCGGTGATCCCGATATAATACCCAAGATCAAGATATTTGAACAATTCTTCCCGGGTGCCGGAAAAACAATGAACTACTCCTTTTCTGCTTTTCGGACCATGGGATTTTAAAATGTCGTAAAACCGCCCCTGGGAGTCCCTTTCATGAAAAATCAAAGGCAGGTCAAGGCTGCCGGCCATTTCAAGCTGGGCGGCAAAGCAGGCTTCCTGGCCTTTGACGGTCGAAAACATGCGGTTATAATCAAGGCCGGTTTCTCCCCAGGCTTTGACGCAGGGGTTTTTTTTTGCAAGATCCAAAAGGGTGTCCAGCGCATCCCTTGAACAGTGAGTTGCATCATGGGGGTGGATACCCACGGACGTGATGATATGACCATGGGTACGGGCGATCTTGATGGCTTTCAAAGAGGTGGGAATATCAATGCCGACAATCATCAGGCCCAGAACATTTTCTTTTTCAGCTCGGTTGATGACGGCATCGAGATCTCCAGCATAAGCCTTATCATCAATATGGCAATGGGAGTCAAATAATATCATATCAGTATCTTTTGTCCTGTGATGCGAAGTTCACTTTTCGTTTAACAATATTAAAGCCTTCACTGAGTGGAAGAAGCCGTTTTACGGTAACAGTGAAGGCTCAGTGTAAGGAAAACTGTTTTGCAGCACTCCTTGACACTTGCAATTTATAACAGTAAATTCAGTTCCAGTCAATTAAGGATGGTGCGGGCAATATAACTAATTCGGACATGAACCCAGATATCAAAAAAAATTCTATTATTCGGCTGTTTAATGTCAGTAAACGATACAATGGAAAGTTTGCCTTAAAAGATATTAATCTTGATATTGAGCAGGGAGAATTCATTCTTATTTCAGGTCCTTCAGGGGCCGGCAAATCCACCTTGCTCAAAGTATTGTACCTTGCTGAAAGGGTTTCTGAAGGGCAGATTCTGATTGATGGCATGAACCTTGCGAGGATCTCTTCATCCCGGCTTCCTCTTTTGAGGCGGCGGTTTGGAATGGTGTTCCAGGATTTTAAATTGATTCCCAACAGAACGGTTTATGAAAATGTGGCCCTTGTCCTTGAGGCGGCCGGACAAAAACCCGACTATATTCGGAAAAAAGTCATGCAGGTTCTCAGAACAACCGATATGGACAAAAAGGTTAAATCCTTTTCACCGTCGCTTTCCGGCGGAGAACAGCAGCGGGTCGCCGTTGCAAGAGCGCTGGTGGGGGAACCCTCCATCATCCTTGCCGATGAGCCCACCGGAAGCCTTGATGCAAAATCTGCCCAGGCTGTGCTGGATTTTATCATGGAATACCATAAAAAAGGCGCCACCGTATTAATTGCCAGTCACAACCTGCATCTTCTGGAAAGTACGGTGCGGGGAAGAAATATTGAAATCACGGAAGGTACCATAAAAAGAACGGCAACAATGCTTTAGATTCGAGAGAAATCATTCATGTCCCCTTTCATAAAAAAAGCCCTGACCGATATCCGCTTGAACCGGTTTTTGAATCTGGTAACGATTTTTACGATCTCTCTGTCTATCCTGGTGGTCAGTGTTTTTATGCTTTTTTTTGAAAATGCAGGCCGGGTGATTGAAGCATGGAATCAGGGGGGGCGGGCCATGATTTATCTGAAGGACAGTTTCACCATGGATATGCTGCCGGAGTTAAAAAACAGAATCAATGGGTTGGGCAATATTCACGATTTGGTCTTTATATCAAAAGATGAAGCCCTGGACCGGCTGAGAAAAGAAATGTCCTCCAGCAACACTTTTTTAAAGACCTTACAGGGAAACCCGCTTCCCGATGCCGTAGAGATCAAAATGACATCCTATAACAGTATTGAGAAAGTAGAGGCCTTTGCCCAAAAGATAAAAGAGATTGAAATCGTTGAAGATGTCGAATATGGGCAGGGCTGGCTCGGGAAATTTTTAAAAATTTTCAATTTGTTCAAGATTAGCGGCTATGCCATGTGCGGCCTGTTTTTTCTGGTGGCCATGTTCATCACGTCCAATACGGTTCGACTTGCCTTTTATTCCCGGAAACTGGAAGTCGAGATCATGCGGCTGGTGGGAGCGACGGAGACGTTCATTAAAGCACCTTTTTATGTGGAAGGCCTTCTTCAGGGCTTCTTGGGAGGAGTCTTAGGTCTTGTGATTCTTCTGGCCACCTATCTCATGATTTCATCCGGAGCAACACAGAGTCTATCCCCCTATATTTATTTTGATATCCGGTTTCTTTCAATAAAAACCATTATTCTGATTATTTTTGTCAGTACTTTTTTAGGCTGGTTCGGATGTTATCTATCCTTAAAACAAATATTAAGATAATATTTTTTTCTGGGCTTCTTTTTTTTCTCCTGTCAAGTGAAGGTACGGCTGAGAACCCGGTTCTTTTTCGGGGGATCATTAATTCACCCAAGATGAACATCCGAAAGATCCCTTCTCTTCTTTCAGAGGTAGTCGGTGTCGCGGATAAGGGGGAAATGGTGGGTATCCTTGAAAAACAAGGGAATATCGTGGGATGGCTTTTAGTAGACTATAAAGGGAGCAAGGGATATATCCGTAATCGCCCGCAGTATATCGAACTTATATCTGTTTCCGGAGAAAAAGAAGAGACTGCTTTGGAGAAGAAAACTGAAAAAAAACAGAAAAAAAAAGAGACCATCCGGGCTGATATTAAGGCCCAGGAGGAACTGGTCGAAACCTTTTCTCAAAAGGAAATTGAAATTGTAGAGGGCCTGAATGAAATTGATTATGCATTAAACAGGGCCCGTCTCAAGTCCCAGGAATTGTCCGGGGAAATCGGGCAGATGGAGGAAAAGATCACCCGGCTGCGAAAGGACAGAGAAGGATTGGCCGAAGACATCGCCCGGAATCGGGATTATGCGGGAAAGAGGTTGAGGGCACTTTATAAAATGCATATGCTCGGCCGGTTGGATGTGGCTGGCATGCCTTCCTCGGTTTTTGATTTTTTTTTGCGGCAGAATTCAATGAAATCCATTGTCAAAGCTGATTTTAATGTCATTGACCGGCAAAACAGGGATCTGGCTGCGTTTGAAAACCTGGAAGAGGAGATGAAAAAAGAAGTTCAGGCAAAAACCCTCCTTGAAGCAGAACTTAATGACCAGATCCGGATCAACCATTCAGAAACGCAAAAAAAGGAATTGATATTAAAAGAAATTCGCCAGAAAAAAAAATTATCCCTGGCTGCAGTGGAGTCTTTAAAGATTGCCGCCCTTCAATTGGACAGCAGGATGGAGACGATTGAGTCCAATGAGGTTAAAACCGCAAAGGGGGATTCCTTTTCCGGCCATCAAGGAAGGCTCATGATTCCGGTGGAAGGTGAAATTATTTCAGAATTCGGCAGTTCAGCCTCCGGCAATTACAAAGTCTTCACTTTTCAAAAAGGAATTGATATAAAAGTGGAAAGGGGTGAGCCCGTAAAATCCGTTTTCAAGGGAGAGGTCATGTTTGCCCAATGGCTGAAAGGCTATGGGAATTTGTTGATCATCAATCATGGAGACAATTATTATACGCTCTATGCCCATGTTGAAGAGATATTTAAAAAAGAAGGGGAAGCGGTTGAGACCGGTGATGTCATCGCAACTGCAGGAGATACAGGATCAATCAAGGGGCTGTGTCTGCATTTTGAGGTCCGGCATCACGGAAAACCGGTAGATCCCATGAAATGGTTGCGAAAAGGAGCGTAAAAATGAAATTCAGATCCCGTAAGATCATCAGATCCGGATATTGTGCAGCAATTGCCATCGCTGTCCTGATATTGGCGGTGGACTTGATTGATCCCCTGATGGCGGATGATAAGACATACAGTTCTTTGAAAATGTTTACAGATGTGCTGGAAGAGCTGGAGAAAAATTATGTGGATGATGTCAATTCCGAAGAATTGATTCACAATGCCATCAAAGGCATGGTGGGAAATCTTGATCCGCACTCAAGTTTTATGCCTCCCGAAGCCTTTGAAGATCTTCAGGACGACACCAAGGGGGAATTTTCAGGTATCGGTATCGTCATCACCATGAAGGATGGTATTTTAACCGTTGTATCCCCCATAGAAGGAACCCCGGCTTATAAAGCCGGTATCCATGCAGGGGATATCATCATCAGGATTGATGAAAAATCCATCAAAGACATGGAACTCTGGGAAGCGGTGAATATGATGCGGGGTCCCCAGAATAAGCCGGTTCATATTACGGTGATAAGGGAGGGAGAGCCCGAAGCCATTGATTTTGCCATCAACCGGGATCTGATTCCAATGGAAAGCGTCAGAAGCGCAACTCTGAAACCCGGATTCGGCTATCTTCGGATTACCAATTTCAGGATGAATACCCTTGATGATATCAAGACTCACCTGGGGCGTCTTGAGGCTGAAAACAAGGATTTGAAGGGCCTTGTCATGGATTTAAGAGATAACCCCGGCGGCCTTCTGGATCAGGCGGTAAAAATATCAGATCTTTTTTTATCCAAAGGGGATATTGTTTCCATAAAAGGAAAACAGGAAAGTAATTCCCAGGTGTTCAAAGCCTCCGAAGGGAAGGAGGACCGGAAATACCCCGTCGTCATCCTCATCAACGGCGGATCGGCGTCTGCTTCTGAAATTGTGGCCGGTGCTTTGCAGGACCACTCAAGGGCCTTGATCCTTGGGGCCACATCCTTTGGCAAAGGCTCTGTGCAGACGGTCCGGCCCTTAAAAGATGGATACGGGATTAAATATACCATTGCACGGTATTTTACACCCAATGGAAGATCCATCCAGGCCAAAGGCATAGCGCCTGATATTGAAGTGGAATATGAAGTTCTTGAGGAAAAAGAGAAAAAGGCGTCTGCCTTTGACCGGATGGTTAAGGAAAAAGATCTGAAAAACAGCCTGAAACCGGAACAGGCGCCATCATCGGACAAGGCGAAACCCCAGTCTAAAAAAAATCAGAGACTTTCTGATACGGATCAGCTTCTGCATGATGCACAGGTTAAAAGAGCCCTTGATATTCTGATCAGCTATGGAGTCTTCAGCAATTTAAATGGCAGCTAAGAAGAATATCCCCAAAAAAAAGCCGATATCCGGAAAGCAGACCAGGGCCTCTAAAAAACAAAAACCTGCAGTCATCAATGAATTGAAAAAGATTCTGGTGGGATTTGCCATTCTAGTTTCCGTGTGTCTCACCGCCGCAATGATTGCCGATCTGTTTTTTCACCCCGGTCGCCCCGAAAAAAAACAGATTGTCCAAAAGCCTGTGGTCCCTTCTCCAATCAAACCGGTTGAGGAAGGGATTTCCGATCCCAGAGACAAGAGACAGGCTGAGGGTATAAAGGAAAAACCGGCTCCGGAAAAAACTGCTCCGGATAAACCTACAGGGGATAAACCCATAAAATATGAGGTGTTTGAAGGCGTTGATCAGACCATTGTGGAAAAACCGCCCCCAAAAGTCAAGGATAGGATTCCCAGAATAGCGATTATTATTGATGATATCGGATATGATAAAAAGATGGCCCAGGAATTCAGTGTGCTTAATTCAAACCTTACCTTTTCCGTCCTGCCGTTTTCTCCCCATGGTCGGGATATCAGCGAGGATCTGTATTCAAAAGGGGCTGAGATCATGCTTCATTTGCCCATGGAGCCTGTGGATTATCCCAATGTTGATCCCGGACCCGGAGCGATCCTGTCCGCCATGCCGCCGGATGATCTCCTGGAGCAGCTAAAAAAAAATATCAGGGATGTGCCCTATATTATCGGGGTTAATAATCATATGGGATCGGAATTGACAACCCATGCGGATCAGATGAACCAGATTTTTACCATTCTTAAAAAAGAAAATTTGTTTTTTATTGATTCCAGGACTTCTTTGAAATCACAGGGTCAGGCATCTGCAAGGCTCTTAAAACTTAAATTTGCCCACAGGGATGTTTTTCTGGATAATCATCAGGAGGCGGAATACATTGCCGGACAATTAAGAGAGCTTGTCAGTACGGCCAAAAAAAAAGGCTCGGCCATTGGTATCGGGCATCCGTATAAAGCGACCCTCCTGGCCCTTTCAAAGGAATTGCCAAAGCTGAAAAACAAGGTGGAAATTGTCCGTGCAAGTGAATTGACGGTCATTCCGGAATAATTCCGGTTCCTTTTAATTGGTTTATTTTTCAGCCTCATCCATTTTGGCCAGTTCTTTTAATATCCCTAACGGGGATTGACCCAGAGCCAACGCCTGAATTTGTTTCATCCTGATTTCATCATGCTCAAATTTCTTTTTCAGCCTTGTTTCATAGGCTTCTTTGATGGCTTCAACCAGCTTGTCAAAGTCGCAGGGCTTTTCCAGTACCTTAAATGCGCCAAGCTTTGTGCAGGTTACGGCGGTTTCAATGGTGGCATGGCCGGAGAGAATCAGAACCTCCAGATATTTGTGATTCTTTTTCAGTATTTCAAGGACCTGTACGCCGTCAATGCCCGGCATTTGCAGATCGATGACAGCCACATCAAACCGGCCTTTATTTGCCGCCTCAATTGCTTCTTTGCCATTTGTTGCCGAGGTGATGTCAAAAAATTTTAATTTCAATCGTTCGGTTATGGTATGTAAGAATTTTACCTCATCATCAACCATGAGCAGATGGATTTTCTCCTTTCCTTCCATGATTTTCTCCTTTGTTATAATTATAATCTTATTATTAGGGCCTTTTTAGTAGGTCTTTCCAAAATTATGCGCTTTTTTCAACTTGTTTTATTTTATCACAAACGTAAGGGATTAATATATTAAGTTCATAAAAAGAGTGATTTTTTTGAAATTCGATCCCCAGCGCATCTGCTGCTTTTTTTATTTTTTCATTGGGAAATTTTTCAGCAGGCATTTGAGCGGAACTAAAAAAACCAAGGAGAACTCCCTTATCGTTTTCTGTGGACAAGTGAAGGCGGATTTCACCGGTCGGTCCAGCGGATTCATAGGCAAAACACAGGATCTGATATATGAGATTCTGAAGAAGAAACGGACAGGTT
>Ga0208968_1002060_pt1 | contig 10332 bp, 8 predicted proteins | sample RifOxyA3_FD_184031 | JGI IMG/M metagenome (GOLD analysis project Ga0208968, IMG submission 184031) | Groundwater microbial communities from Rifle, Colorado - Rifle Oxygen_injection A3 (SPAdes) | ecosystem: Environmental > Aquatic > Deep subsurface > Groundwater | place: Rifle, Colorado, United...
AATGATTGAGCTCAATAAAACAATCAACTGGAAACCGGAATCTACCGGAAGCGGAAGGTTTGGGAAGTGGCTTGAGAACCTTCAGGATTGGAATCTCTCCCGAAGTCGTTATTGGGGAACACCGCTCCCTATATGGCGAACAGAAGACAACTCATACGAAATTTGTATAGGCTCTGCAAAAGAGCTGTTTGAAGAGTGCGAGAAAGCTGTAGAGGCCTCAGTTATGGAGAGTAACCCTCTCAAAAATGCGGGATTTACACCCGGAGATTTTAGCAGTGATAACTACGACAAAATTGATCTGCACAGACCATATGTAGATGAGATTATACTTGTCTCACCATCCGGAAAGATTATGAGGCGCGAAAGTGATCTTATAGATGTTTGGTTTGATTCCGGTGCGATGCCTTTTGCCCAGGAGGGTCTCGAGAAGCTTGGCAGCGAGCAGTTCGGGAGAGCATCCGACTTTATTGCAGAGGGTGTAGACCAAACCCGTGGATGGTTCTTTACTCTTCACGCAATATCTACAATGGTAAAGGACTCTGTTGCGTTCAAGACGGTAATATCAAACGGCCTTGTTCTGGATAAAGATGGCAACAAGATGAGCAAAAGGTTGGGAAATGCTGTGGATCCTTTTAAGACCCTGGGTGAGTTCGGGGCAGATCCTCTCAGATGGTATATGCTCACAAATGCCCAGCCGTGGGATAATCTAAAATTTGATATTGGCGGAGTTGATGAGGTTCGCAGGAAATTCTTCGGAACTCTCTATAATACATACTCTTTCTTTGCACTCTATGCAAATGTAGATGGATTTTCAAACAGTCAGCCTCAAGTTCCGTTAAATAAACTTCCCGAGATAGACAGGTGGATCATATCTCTGCTTAACACACTTATAGAAGAGGTTACAGAGAGTTATGAGAACTACGATGTAACATCTGCAGGAAGAAAAATACAGGACTTTGTGAATGATAATCTGAGTAACTGGTATGTTCGACTTAACCGCAGAAGATTCTGGGGCGGCCAAATGGACGAAGATAAGCTCTCTGCATACCAGACGCTTTACAGCTGCCTGGAGAGTGTGGCAATTTTATCTGCACCCATTGCCCCTTTCTTTATGGAGAGACTGTTTCTGGATTTGAATAACGTTACCCAACGCTTTAAAGAGAGTTCTGTTCACCTTGTACTTATGCCTAAGTGTAACCCAAGTGCAATAGATAAGGCTCTTGAGGAGAGGATGGAGTTGGCTCAAAGGGCCTCCTCAATGATTTTGGCTCTCAGGCGTAAAGTGAGCATTAAGGTTAGACAGCCCCTGGCCAGGTTGTTGATTCCGGTTTTGGATGAGAGAATCCGAGAGCAGTTTGAACTCATAAAACCACTTGTGCTCGGAGAGGTAAATGTAAAAGAGGTGGAGTATATTCACGACACGAAAGGTCTTATAACTAAAAAGATAAAACCAAATTTCAAGGTTCTTGGGAAAAGATATACAAAACAGATGAAGGAGATCTCAAATGCTTTTGCTAACTTCACACAAGAGGAGATTTTTGAGATTGAGTCGAGCGAAAACTACCAGATTCAACTTAGTGAAGGGGTTGTTGAGATTACTCCTTTGGATGTTGAGATAACATCGGAAGATATGCCGGGATGGTTAGTTGCTTCAGAAGGGAAACTCACTCTTGCTCTGGATATTACAATAACAGATGAGCTTAGACGCGAGGGGGTGGCAAGAGAGCTTGTAAACAGGATTCAAAATCTTAGAAAGGATTCAAGTTTTGAGGTAACCGATAAAATAAGGATAGAGCTTGAGAGCAGAGAAGAGATAGAGGATACCCTTACGGTTTACAAAGATTATATCTGCAACCAGACTCTGGCATCGGAATTGATTATCAACAACAACATTGAAGGTGGAAACGAGATAGAGTGGGATGAGGGTGTTTTAATGATTAAACTGGTAAGACTATAAAATTTATATTGGTGATGCACGGGAGAGATAAATATATGCAAATTGCAGTAGATCTGGCAAAAGAGAACGCTGCATCTTTGAGCGGAGGGCCGTTTGGAGCGGTTATTATAAAGGACGACAAAATCATTAGTGCCTGCACCAACACTGTTACTCCAAATGTTGACCCGACTGCGCACGCAGAGGTTAATGCCATCAGGCAGGCCTGCAGAGAGTTGGGTACGATAGATCTTTCCGGGTGTACCCTTTACTCCTCTTGTGAACCTTGCCCGATGTGCCTCTCGGCTGCATACTGGGCCAGGGTAGATAAAATTTACTTTTCTGCCGGGAGAGACGATGCCGGAAAGGTGGGCTTCAGTGACTCATTCATTTACGATGAGTTTACACTACCTCTTGAGAAGAGGTCAATTCCAATTGAACAGATTCTTAAGAATGAGGGTCTTGAACCATTTATGCTCTGGGAGCAAAATGCGAATAAGATACCGTACTAACACTATTTTTTATATACTATTTATTATTATCTTTACGCTTTCTTAAAAAAAAGAGATATGACAACGAAAGGGAAACCAGCAGAAGAGGCTATGGAGAAGGTTCGCTACAGCGACGAGGAGCTTCAGATGTTTAAAGAGCTTATACTTCAGAAACTGGAGATTGCAAAAGAGGAGTACCAGCAGCTAAAAGCTGCTGTGACCCACAGTTCAAGCAATGACACAGAGGATACATCACCTACATTCAAGGTTCTTGAAGAGGGAGCTTCTGCTCTCTCAAAAGAGGAGGCAGGCCAGCTTGCCCAACGCCAGTATAAGTTTATACAATCTTTAGAGGCATCACTTATAAGGATTGAGAACAAAAGTTACGGAATTTGCAGAGAGACAGGTAAATTGATTCCAAAGGAGAGATTACTTGTAGTTCCTCACGCAACTCTTTCAGTTGAAGCAAAAAATAAGAGAGACTAAAACAGATGAGCTTATCGCAGGGTAAAAAAATCACTTTACTGGTTGTATTATTGCTTGTTATTGATCAGATCGTAAAGATTTGGATTAAGACTAATATGACCATCGGTGAGAGTATTCCTGTTCTGGGAGATTGGTTTCAGATCTACTTCATTGAGAATAACGGAATGGCCTTCGGAATGCAATTCGGAGGCACTTTTGGTAAACTTGTGCTCACCCTTTTCCGAATGGTACTCATTGGGTTCATAATATATTATGTGAACAAACTGGTTAAAGAGAGAGCGCCTGCCGGGGTACTTTATGGAGTTGCACTTATTCTAGTTGGAGCTGTCGGGAATGTAATCGACAGTATCTTTTATGGTGTTGTATTCAGTGAATCTACCTACAGTACAATGGCTACAATCTTTCCTCAGGGGGGAGGCTACGCACCGCTCTTCTTTGGTAAAGTTGTTGATATGCTCTATTTCCCATTAATAGACACCACACTTCCGGATTGGGTTCCCTTCAGGGGAGGTGAGAAATTCATCTTTTTCAGGCCAATCTTTAACATTGCAGATTCGTGCATAACCATAGGAGTGGCCTATCTTTTGATTTTTAAAAGAGGTTTTTTTGCCACGGAGAAAAAAGTCGTTACTGCCAAATAACTAATCAGGAACGTATAAAAATTAAGAGGGTGTAAAAAAATTTTTTACACCCTCTTTTTTGAAAATTCACTCTAAGGTACTTTTTCTAAAAAAGCCACTATCGTAATTTGTCCATAAGTTTTTGCCTTGAAAAGTGTATCCGGCTCTTAACGGTTCCCAGGTGCAGACCCAGTTCATCTGCAATCTCCTGATATTTAAAGCCGCTATCGTGCATCTGGAAAGGGATCCTAAACTCAGGCTCCAAAGAGTTCACCACCGAGGTGAGTTCACGGAATCCAAAATCTGTCTCAGGACCATAATCCGAAGGCTTGTTATTTATGACAAATTCGTGGACATCTTCATTGAAAAGAGACTGCCTTTTTGTCCTGCGGCGGTAATCATTGATGAAAGTGTTCTTCATAATGGTGTAAACCCACGCCTTGATATTGGTGTGTTCGTTAAACTTCTCCTGATTGTTGAATGCCTTGAAAAAGGTCTCCTGAACCAGGTCTTTAGCGTCGTCTCTGTTTGATGTTAAGCTATATGCGTATCTGGACAGGTTTGTCTCCAGCTCCAGTATCTCTATTTCGAAAGTTTTACTTTTCATATTATTAGGTTTATATATTTGATATGAATAGCCAATTAATTAGTGAATTGTAACGACAAATATTATGCCATAATTACACCCTGAATTTAACAATTATTTTTGCTTCTACCAAAAAAATAAATATCTTTGCAGCCCAATCAAAAGGAGAGATGGCAGAGTGGTCGATTGCGGCGGTCTTGAAAACCGTTGAACTGCGAGGTTCCGGGGGTTCGAATCCCTCTCTCTCCGCCAGAACAAATAAGCCGGGCAATAGCCCGGTTTTTTTATTTGCCCCACCTCGCCAAGCTTGCTTGAGCGAGGTTAGGGGACAAATAAAAAACCATTCGCGCAGCGAAAGGCTTTTTTGTTCTGAAGCCCCCCCTCAGGGATCACCGAGCGTCAGCGAGGTAATCCCTGAGGGGGAATTGTGTAACTTGACGATTTCTCAGGGATCACCGAGCGTCAGCGAGGTAATCCCTGAGGGTATAGGTAAAACTATATTATTGGAATAAAATTGCTGTTATTATAGATTTATCAATAGATGTAAACTCCTGCTAATAAAATTTTACAAATGAGTGCAACGTTTTTCCATTTTGTGCATCTTATATAGAGTGAGACATAATTTGCCCACGAAGAGCCAATTATTTCGTACATTATAGTCGGGTATTTAATAAAAGTTATATATTTGTATTCGAATAATTACGGAATATTAACATTAAACAAGGAGGTGCAGCAAATTAGGTCAGTATGCTTTGATTTCCCTGCTACAAATAAAATAAAGCATATCAACTACTTAAGTTTTTAATCCGGGGCCAAAAAAAAGAAAGACCCCTTGGACCCACGCAAATGTTAATAAATCAATGGAGTATTGTTTATAATTCGTGCGAAAGCCATTGACAGAACCAAATAATTGTCTATATTTGCCAGAGCATTTTTATAATTATTAACACTTTAAGATTATTCTACATTTGTACTAAAGGATTAGAATCTTGTTTATTAAAACTTAATACCTTATATTTGCCAATCAAAATTTTGTTTAACCAAAGTATTTTTAACTAAAATTTTAAAATGAAAAGAAAATTCACATTCTTCGGTATTTGTGTACTTTTGTGCACACTTATGATCTCATTGGGATCTTGCCAAAAGGATTATTCTGAAGACATTCAAAAGCTTCAGGATGAGATCAACGCCAACAAAACAGCTATAGCTTCTCTAAATCAGGCTATTGCTGCCGGCAAACTTATCAAAACCGTTGCTACTGTTACAGGTGGTTATCAGATTACTTTCTCTGACAACACAACCATAACTATCAACCACGGTGCGACAGGTGCAACCGGAGCAACTGGAGCTACAGGCGCAACAGGCGCAACTGGAGCAACAGGCGCTACAGGCTTTACTCCAATTATCAGCATTGACGCTGACGGTCATTGGGCTGTTCAGACTTCAGCTACTGGAACTGCAACCAAGATTCTTGTTGGCGGTCTTCCTGTTGTAGCTAAATTCAGTGATGATCTTGGTGTAACGGCAGAAGGTATGCTTACAGTAGGCGGCGTTGCCACTACAGTATATATACCTCAGATTGCATACAACGCAACTGCAAACAAAATGCTTATCACCGTTAAAAACCCAGACGGAACTTACTCTGGTTTTTATGTTCCAGTTGTTGACGAGAACGCAAGTCTATTCTTCCAGAATGACGTAGTTAGCGTTATCTCTCCAATCGGAATGACTAAAGTTATGCTTTCGTTCGGTTATGTTCCTTCGAATGTAGCAGGAAGTTATCCTTTAGTTAACCCTGTTACTGCTACCTTAGCCGGTGCAAATACAGCTCTTGCTTATGCAGGTGTAACTTGGGATCAGCTTTTAAGATCACAAGGTAATGTTCCTGTTATTATCAACCCTGCTCAGGCAGCCCTTACAGGATATACTTTTGAAATTATCAAACAAAACGGAACTTTGTATCCAATTCAGCCGGGTGCTATAGTTGAAGGTTTTGCAGGTGCATTCTCACAATTCGCCGCTGCTCCTTCTAACGGACTTTACACTCTTCCTTTGAACCCTACAAAAGCTGCCGCTGTTGCTGCTGCTGCTGCTGCTGCCTATCCTGTTGGATATCCTGGAGCTGTTGCAGGTGAGTCTTATGAACTTGCAGTTCGCGCTACAAAAGCAGGTCGTGAAATTTTCACAGGATATCAGTATGCTATTAAAGTTCAGCAAGATGTAAACACTGTTTACACCTACAAACCAGGTCTTACTGCAACTGTAGCAGGTGATCCTTTGTTTGCTACTATTCCTTGGAAAGTGTATGTACCAATCGGAACTACAAAAGACCTTCTTAGTTACTATGCTCTTACAGCATTACAAACAGATCCTACTGCAACAACTGCAACTACTTTAACTCCCGCTCATTTCTATAAGAGCTCAGTTGCTATTATTCCTGTTCTTCCACAAAACGTAGACGTTGAGAATTTTGTTTCTATAACTAATACTTCAGTTACAACAACTCAAACATCTTCTACTGTTTCTAACCTGAATAACAAAACCATTCCTTTCAAACTTACAACATTTGACTGGAGAGGTATGTATTGGGACAACCAGAAGAACATCTCTGTAGTATTCTACTCAGCTCTTAACAACGCATTAACAGCAATTCCTTTCGGACCACAGGTTCTTACAACTGCTGCTTCACCTGCAGACCAGAAAACTGTTATTCTTACACAAATGTTCACAGAGCTTGACGCAGTCGGCAAAACTGAACTTTGGAGAACAAATGCAGATAACGTAAAAGTTGTATTCTACAATTCAGTTGGTACAGTTGTTGCTCCTGCAGCAATGGGTGTTAGCTATCAGTTTAAAGATGCTAACGGAAATAATATTCTTGGTCTTAACGCTACAGCTACTCTGCTTGCAGATGTACAGGCTATTCGTAAGATTGAATATACATTTGACGAAACTGTTGCCGTACCGGGTAACTATACAGCAAAACTTGAGTTCACAGACAGAAGAGCTTATGCTGCCGGTTCTGAGTTCAAGTTAAGTATGCCGTTCACAATTGCTAACCCAGATCTTACTACTACTCTTAATACACTTAAAGAGCGTAAGCCAAATCTGTTCGTAGGTGATGCACTTTCAGTTTATGGAACTTATCCATCAGCTCTATATCCTGGTGCTACTGCACAAACAAATGCTACAAATGCTTACTACGATCTTTACAATGCATATGTTAACCTTTACAACCCACCTGTAGCACCGACTTCAACTTGGAAATTTGCAGTTGTAGCTCCTGCTCCTGCACTTCCTGCTCCTGCTAATCCACTTGTTGGTGGTCTTCCAGCTGTTGTTGCTAACACAGACAGGTTCGTTGTAACCAATAACACAATGTATACAAACATACCTTACAATGTAAGGTTAACTTACTACTACTTCGGTAACCCAGCTAACTCTGTTGTTCTTGATAACATCACAGTTACTGCCAGAAGTGAGGTAAAAGACGGTTTGGTACTTCCTAATACAAATGCTAAGCCTGCCGGTTGGTTATTACCTGCTAATCTTCAAGTAACAAATGGTGACCTTGTAACTCAAGTTCCACTGTCATTCTATGTTAAAGCTCAAGATTACCTGGCATTCAACCTTAAAGCTTTCGGTCGTGACGCAGCTAACGCTATTGTTGGTGCTGTTGACACAAGAATCGATATAGCTAACGTATCTGCTCCTGGTATAGCAAGTGTGAAAGTTCTAAACACTTCTGCTAATGCTCACCTGGTTGCTGTAACTGTTGGTCACGCCGGTGCTGCTGCAGGTGTAATTGCAACTGCTGCAATTCCTGCTAACCCACTTGACTTCACAATTTCTGCAACTAACGCAGTTGCGGTTATCACTAACGACGTTATTGTTCCTTTGACAATTGAAATTACTGACATCTTCGGTAAGAAACTTGTTGGAACAATTGACGTAACTGTTAAGAAGCCGTAATTATTACGTTCTAAATATTAAAGAGGCGCAGCAATGCGCCTCTTTTTTTTTGTTACCGACTTTGGTCATAACGCATTTAAATATTCACGAAAGTTTTCTATATTTAAATATTAATTCAAAAATCAACTTATGGAAAGGGTAATAACTCACAATACACAGACAAATAGATTTGAGACAATAGAAGAGGGCATAACCGGATATGTAGAGTACGAGAGGTACGATAGTGGACTGGATTTAACCCACACCATAGTACCTAAAGCCATTGGCGGCAGAGGGGTTGCAGCAGACCTGGTTAAACATGCGCTTGATTATGCTGCTCAAAACAGTCTCAAAGTTAAACCAACCTGCTCATATGTAAAGGTCTATATTGATAGGCACAAAGCGCAGTATGGTCACCTGGAAGATATCATAGAGACAAAATTTCCAACTATTGAGGGTGGCATTGGCAATGCTTGTGGTATAAAAAAGTAAATTACTATTATGGATTTCAATGATACCAAGACGGCATTCTCTATGAAGAGTATGACCGATTTACGCAATGCACAGATGCTCTTTACAGCCATTCAAAATCCGGTATTGGTAAAAAGTCTTAAATATATGACCAATCTTGCTCTTAAGGTAAACTTGCCTGTGGCCTGGGTTGTAAAGCCTACCCTTTATAGACAGTTTGTAGGAGGAGAGAACCTGCAGGAGTGCGAAAAGATTGTAGATCTGCTAAGAACTTATAACATTAAGTCTGTTCTTGACTACTCTGCAGAGGGTGGCTCTGCAATTGAAGATGTTAGCAGAGCTTTTAATGAAACAATGAGGTCAATTGAGTTTGCAAAGGGTAAGAGCAATATAGCTTACACGGTATTCAAACCGACTGCAATGATTATAGGCTCCGTGCTGTCAAAGGCCACCGTTGATATTAACACACTTAATGAGGTTGAACGGGCGGAGCTGGATAACTTTAAGACAAGAGTGACTCAGTTATGCCAGAGAGCTTATGATAATGATGTAAGGATACTTATAGATGCAGAGCACTATGCAACACAGGGAATTATCGATACTGTTGCAGAAACTGTTATGCGAAAATTCAACAATAAAAGGGCAATCGTCTTTCAGACTCTTCAGATGTATCGCACAGACAGGCTGGAGTACCTGAAATACCTCTTTAATGACTCTAAAGAGTACAACTATATACCGGGAATAAAGTTTGTAAGAGGGGCCTATATGGACGAAGAGCGTGCATTGGCATCCCGGATTGGCTACCCGGATCCTATCCACCCCGATAAATACTCTACAGACAAATGTTATGACAGCGGTCTTAAGTTTGTTATGGAGAATATAGAGAGTTTTGAACTATTCAGCGGAACCCACAACTACCAGAGCAATATGCTTTTGGCAGATCTTATAGATGCAAAGGGGTTGAGAAGGGACGACCAAAGAGTATTCTTTTCACAGCTTTACGGTATGAGCGATAATATCTCTTTTAACCTGGCTGCAGAGGGGTTTAATGTATGTAAATATATCCCTTATGCACCGGTAAGAGATGTTCTTCCTTACCTGCTCAGAAGAGCAGAGGAGAACACATCAATGGCAGGACAGACCGGCAGGGAGTTACAACTTATTAGAGAGGAGATTGCAAGAAGAAGGGGTTAAGTCAATTATTGAGGATTATAGATATTTCTTCCTTTCCATATCTGTGTTTTATGCTGTCGGTTTTTTATTGCCCGAAGGGTTATTTTTAGAAATATAATCTGCTGATGGAGAATATACTTAAGGTTATCTCTCCAGCTCTGTTCACTGGCAAGAGATACGAACAGCCGTATAAGAACAACTGCAGCCAGAGATAGAATTGCCCAGTTAGCTCCGTTCAAAAGGAGAACAAGCAGTGGTGTGAATGTTGTTAGCAAAGCAAAGAGCAGGGTAGTAAAAACAGAGTTACCAAAAAAGTGAAATATGTTTTTTGAGAAACCGTTTATGGCATCCTCCAGATTGTCGTACATCATACACCTTACGGAGTCGTCTCCGGTTAATGTGGCTACTCTCTCTGTTTGCTTTTTGTAGTACCGGCTTATATCAATGTCTTCTGCCCGGCTCATTCTGAACTCTTTATGCGGTTGCAGATCTTTGTATACACTCGCTTTAAAGAGCATAAACTGTCCGTTAGCTGCCGAAAAAGAGCTCCAGCTACAGTATCTTACAAGAGGCAGTGGCAGGAGTGAGAGCAGAATCCAGTTCATAACAGGGGTCACTATC
>Ga0208968_1002061_pt1 | contig 10330 bp, 7 predicted proteins | sample RifOxyA3_FD_184031 | JGI IMG/M metagenome (GOLD analysis project Ga0208968, IMG submission 184031) | Groundwater microbial communities from Rifle, Colorado - Rifle Oxygen_injection A3 (SPAdes) | ecosystem: Environmental > Aquatic > Deep subsurface > Groundwater | place: Rifle, Colorado, United...
AGAACAAATCGGTACATAAATACCGGTTTGCTTAAAGTATTCGTCGCGTGCTTCTGCCACTTCAATCAGCGAGGTAGCCTGTCCACGTCCAATTCCTTTTTGCTCGCGGGTGATACAAATCGATCCGCCGCCAATACCAACTTTCACAAAATCGGCGCCTGCTTCAACCAGATAAAGAAATCCGTCTTTATCGACCACATTTCCGGCACCTACTTTTACTTTTCCGTTGTATTTTGTTTTGATGAATTCAATGGTTTCTTTTTGCCATTCTGAAAATCCGTCAGACGAGTCGATGCATAAAATATCGGCGCCTGCTTCGACCAACTGGGGAACCCTTTCTTTGTAATCGCGGGTATTGATACCGGCGCCAACCAATAATTTTTTATTGGGATCGAGCAACTCGTTTGGATTTTCCTTGTGTTCGTCGTAATCTTTCCTGAAAACAAAGTATTGCAGGTTCTGGTCTTTGTCGATAATGGGAAGCGTATTGAGTTTGTGTTCCCAGATGATGTCGTTGGCCTCGGTCAGCGAAATACCCAGTTGTCCTGTTATAATCTTCGAGAACGGAGTCATAAACTCGCTGATGTTTGTGCCCAGGTTGTCTTTTGTTTCGCGGTAATCGCGGCTGGTAACAATGCCAAGAAGTTTTCCGTTAGAAGTTCCGCTGTCAGTAATTCCAATGGTCGAATGGCCTGTTCTGGCTTTCAGGTTAATCACATCGGCAAGTGTATTGTCGGGTTTCAGGTTGGCATCGCTGACAACAAACCCGGCCTTGAATTTTTTTACTTTCCTGACCATTTCAACTTGCGGTTCGATTGGCTGAGATCCGAAAATAAATGAAAGTCCTCCATTTTTAGCCAGTGCAATGGCCATTTTATGATCGGATACCGACTGCATTATTGCTGAAACAAATGGAATATTCAGCTCCAATTCGGGAGTTGATCCTTTGTGGTACTTTACAAGCGGTGTTCTTAGCGAAACATTGTCGGGATGACATTCTTTGGTTGTTAATCCCGGAATTAAAAGGTATTCATTAAATGTTCTGGAAACATGGTTGAAATATCGGGCCATATCGTTTTATTTAAATGAAAAATTGGGCAAATTTAATTAAAATTTGTTCGCTTGTTCAATCAGGATTTGTTCAATATTCGCCTTTGCGGAAGGCAGTACCTGTGAAATAAGTATTTTTGCAATAAAAAAAAGCGGGTTGATAGCCCGCTTTTTTCCTTATAGTTTCTACTAATAGAATTTTGATCGTTTGTCTTCTATATCAACCAGCTTTTTAAGGCTTTCGAAAACCTGAGAGCCTGCCCTGTTGCTCAATGCTTGTGCAAGTCTGGTTTTTTCTTCTTTCATGTCGCTGCCGGGAGTAGTTACAAAAGCAGTTACTTTTGCCAGATAAACTCCATTAATTCCCTGGATAGGTTCCGAAATTTTGTTTTCAGGAAGACTGGATACCGTTCCAACGATGGCCGGTTCAAATCCTGCTACCGGAATCGAGTAAGTATCGAAGTTGAGGTTGGTAGCCTCATTTACAACTGTTGATAGTTTTGAAGCGACGTTTTCGAGACTGGTTTCGCCTGAAGCTGCCTCTTTCATTTTGGTAGCAAGTAACTGAGCTTTTTTCTCTTTCCGAACGGCAAGGTCAACAAGAATTTTGGCTTCTTCGAAAGTCGATACACCTTCTTCGGTTGCTTCTGTCAACATGCTGATCACGAATTTGTTTCCAAACTCGAAAATTGAAGAGCCTTCATTGTTCACCAAAATCTCACCTTTGTCAGCCGTGAATGCAGCGCGGACCAATTGTCTTGATGACTCAAGTCCTACAACTTCGCGGTCATTTTCTTTTAGTGTGGCAATTTTCTTGTTTAATTTTTGTTCCAATACAGCTTTGTTGAAATTTTCAGTTGTTGGATTTTCGCTTGCAAACTTACTGGTTTCACCATATATTTTCTGGTAAGTATCGGTGCTTGGTTCAACGTTTCTTGAAAGAGTTGCAATTCTAACCTGATTGGTTTCTTTTCCTTTTTTTGTTGGTTTGATCAGGTGCAATCCAAATTGGGTGCCTGCAACGTAAAGTTTATTTACTTCACCGTTAAATGCGGCTTCTTCAAATTCCGGAACCATCTGTTTGCGTTTAAACCATCCAAGATCTCCGCCTTTCGAAGCAGAACCAGGGTCTCCCGAATATTTCATGGCCAACTCGCTAAAACTTGCACCGTTTTCGATCAGTTTTTTAAGACTGTCAACCAATGCTTGTGCCTGTGGCACACCACCAACTGTTTGTGGGTTAATCAGAATATGGCTAGCTTCAACTGAGTCAGGTACAAGTTTAAACTGATCAATTTTTGCCAGTTTGTAAGCGTTGTTTTCAAAATATGGTCCGTAAATATCGCCTTGTTGTGCAGAAAATGCCCATTCGGCCATTTCAGGAGCCAATTCTTCCTTTTTGAAAAAAGATGGGTCAAAACGTGTTTCGGAATTTACATTTATATATTGTTCGTTGTCCTGAACGGTCGCAAATTCTGCTTTGCTGTCGGTAACCCATTTCTGGGTAGCTGCATTGTCGGCGGCTGATGGAAGAACATCGAAAGTGATGTATTCGATTTTACGTGTTTTTTCCTGTTTGTATTCTTCCTTGTGTTTGTTATAGTATTCTTTCAGTTCACTGTCAGTAACTTTAACAGCACTGTCAGAAATAGATGAATAATTCAAAGCAATGAACTGAAAATTAGCATTTTTGTTTCTGGCTTCCAAACTCTTTTTAGCTTCTTCCGAAGTGATATATAAACCTTTTGAAACAAGACTATTGTATTTTGTACGAAGTTTATCCTGTATTATTTGGTTTTCGATATACAACCAATATGATTTTTGCTGTGGCGTAGCATTTATATCAAGTGATTTTAAAAACTGAAGGATACTTGATTTATCAACTTCACCTGTTTGCTGATTTCTGAAAAGTTGTTGAATGATAGGGTGGGGATTGTTTCCCTGTACAAGGTCGAATAATTCTTCTGAACCGACAGTTATGCCGAGTTCATCAGAAGCTTTCCCTAAAATATTCTCCTGAAGCATTCCCTGCCAAACTTGTTCCCGGATTTGTTCCCAGGTGTTTTCGTCTATTTGGGTTTGTTGGGTATTCATTTTGTAAATTTCGGCAAGCTCTTCTACTTTCTTCTGAAATTGTGGATATTGAACCGATTCGCCGTCTATTTCCGCAATTTTCATTTGACTGGGTTTCATTAAATTGCTGCCTGAACTCAGCATATCGCCCAGAATAAATGCACCTAAGGCAAGACCGATTACGATCGCTACCATTAAACTTCCCCGATTCCTTATGTTCTGTAATGTGGCCATTGACTTTTTGTTATTTTATAATAATTATTTATTGAAATTTTCGAGGTACGAAGATAATAATTTTCAATATTAAACCTCCGAATTCAATTTTTATTTTAGTTATTGTCCAAGATATTAAGGTGTACCAGTTCGATTTTGGTGTTGCTTGCTTTTAATATTTTGAAGCGGTATTGACCGATGTTAATGACGGTATTGATTTTCGGAATACTTTGATAATTAAAAAGGATAAAGCCGGCCAATGTCTCGAAATTTTCATTTTCGGGAAAATCGAGATTGAACTTGTCGTTTAGTTCATCGAGTTCAACACGGCCCGAAAATACGAACTCATTCGGCGAAATCTGTTTTTCGATCAGGTAAACGGTATCGTGCTCATCTTCAATTTCTCCGAATATTTCTTCCAGTATATCTTCGCTGGTCACCATTCCTGAAGTTCCGCCAAACTCATCGACAACAATGGCAATGCTTAGGCGTAACTGAATAAATTTGCCCAATAGTTTACTGGCAGGCATGGTTTCAGGAACAATCAGTACTTTTCTCAAATTGGATTTGATAGAGTCGGGGTTGGTAAAGATCACTGAATGGTGAATATAACCAACAATATTGTCGATGTTATCGTCGTAAAATATAATACGGGAATATCCCGTTTCAATAAATTTCTGGTGCAATTCTTCCACTGTGGAATTGATGTCCATTGACACCATTTCGGTACGGGGAACCATTATCTCGCGCAGTTTGACTTTTGAAAAATCGAGTGCATTGCGAAAGAGCTTAACTTCATTGTCGATTTCTTCTTTGTTCTGAGACACATTGTTGCTGTTTTCAGGCTCATTTACAAAATGATCAAGATCAATGCGGCTAAAAACAATTTTTTCGTTCACATTTTTTATCTCTTCATTTAAGAAAACTTTCAAAACTATTTTTGAAATGCCCATGGTGAGCCTGGTGACCGGATAAAATAGAAAGTAAAAAAATGAGATAGGAATGGTAAAGAATTTCAGCAAGCCATTTGGATTGATCCTGAAAAACATTTTTGGCAAATACTCGGCAGTTGCCAGTATGATGATGGTCGAAATCAGTGTTTGAACGAGAAGTACCAAAGAGTTTGGAAGGTACTCGTTTAAAACAGGTTCAAGCATCCGGGCAAAGGCAATACCATAAATAACCAACGCTATATTATTTCCAATTAGCATTGTGGCAATAAACTGTGCCGGATTTTGTGTGTAAAGTGTAATTAGTTTTGAATAAATTATGTTCTGCTTCTTGTCAAGTTCGAGCCTGAGTTTATTGGCTGAAATAAAAGCAATTTCCATTCCGGAGAAAAAGGCTGAAAAAAGTATGGTGAGAAATATGATAAGAAGCAAGTCCATAGGAAAGTTTAATTATCATCAACGTCAACGTACATTTGGCCTTTCAGATTCTTTATCTTATAGGAGGAAAAGTCCTGGTCGGATTCAAATCCGATTCCAGTATAAACCTGATCTTTCTGAATGATTTTAACAAATTGATTGGAGTAAATCTTCCCCTTTTTCTGATCCCATACCAGGTATTCAGTTTTTAAGGTATCACCTTTCAGATTGACGGCAACTACATCGTTCTTAACTTCCCACCGATCGTCAGAATCAAAATTTTTAGCATATAGGGCGCTAATACTTGAAATGACATTCATGTTTGCGTCGTATTTTATAATATTTACACCTGACGGAAATTCGGTATAGGGTTCTTTTTCATTATCGTGCCTGAGTAATTCCGGAGTTTGAAGCTTAAACCTTATGACGGTTGAATCGGAGTAAAGCATTTCATATCCTTCGGCAGTAAGACTTGGCAATACTTCGGTGACCGAAAGAATTTTAACCTTTTCAATATCGTTCGCACAAGAAACGAGCAGCCCGCTGATTGTAATTATCACGAAGGCAATTTTAATCCTTTTAACAGAATTGAAACTGCCTGACAAGTAAAGGCTTTTGAAAATTGTTGCGAAGCTCATTGTTGTAAAAAAGAAAATCAGAATTAATTAATTTTTTGGGCAATTTTCACTTCTGATCGATGGGGGCAAAGCTATGAATAAAAAGGTAATAAAAGAAAAGCATTGCATTTCGGTGTAAAGGAAATGCAATGCTTTCAATAAATCAGGCAATTATTGGTTTGCTATCTTTTCTCACGGACAGTTGTGGTTTCACCAATCCATCCGCCCAAAGAATACGATTGACCTACTGTTAATCCGTTGAAGAAAATTTCTTCTTTCATAGGAAAGTACTGTGAATAAAGAGCAATTTTTTCGTTTGCTTCAGCTTCAACAGAAGGATCTGCTTTTTTTGCTTTAACAAAATAATCGACAGCAAGCAGAAATACCATTGAACGTTCAAAATCATTTTCTCCAAAAGATTTGCTGTTATGCGCATAAACATCGCCAAGCAAAAGGTATGGTTTTCCGTAATTTGGATTGTTTTCGATAGATTTCTTTAAATAAGTCTTTGCTGTTTGCGGGCTACTTGTGAAATTCAAAGTTGCCATTTCGTAATAGTATTTCGAAAGGTTCAAAGGATCTTTTTCAGAATCGATTGCCAATTTATAATAATCCTGCGCTTTGTCGTGCTGATCAGCTTTAATATACATGCGGGCCATATTATATGCTGCTTCAGCAGACGGTTCGAGTTGATAAAGTTTATCGGCAGCTTTTGCATACAATGGGCTTGCATCACAGTTCTGACGGTCAAGCAGTCTGATCATTTTTTTCAGATCGTCGAGATTGGTGGCAACCTGATCAAATTTTGGAGTGTAAATACTGATCAATGCTTCGCAGTCAGCAGCTCCGCTCGACTGGAAAACCTGTTCGATATTGTCGCGTGCTATGATGAAATTGTTATTTGCCGGATCTTTTGCAAGAGCGCTGCTGATAATTTTTGAAGCGAGGTCATAATTTTCGATCACTTTTTCTTTTCCTAATTCACCTAAGCCGAATAGTCCGCGGGTTGATTGCATCAACAGAATAAGAACAGGTGCTTCTGATTCGAGACCTTGCAGTTTAACTGATTCATCAAGATAATTATAACCTTTCTTTAATATTGGTTTTCTTTCATCGTCAGTAATATTTTCATTGTCAAGTTGATATTTTAGATAGTCAGTTCCCTGGCGACCTAAAATGTAACCTCTCTGATTGAAATATTTAATCCGGCGGTCATAAACCTGCATAAGAGTATCTACATACAGATGTTTCAGTTTATGATCGGTTGTTCCTTCAATCAGACTTTGATAGATATTAGTACCGTGCAGATAGATATTGATGGTTGATAATGGATACGTTCTGTAAAGTTTTCTCCACATTCCAATTGCAGATTTGTAGTCCTTTTGGTCGTAGAATTGTTTTTCGAGCGTGTAAGAACTCATGAAATCCTTGTCTTTGGCAGCAATCAATTCGGCGGATGTTTTTAATATTGCACCTGACTCACTAGCTTCTGCTGCGGCTGGAATCACACCGTCGAAACTGAAATCGATCACATCACTGGTATTGGTTTCAATGTCAACTTTTCGTGAATCGTCGATAAAAGTAAACTTTAAGTATTTAGATTTATCCGGTACTTTTATTTCATAAACACCGTCGAAACTGGTTCTAAATACTTCGCTTGACTTGTGTGCTTCAACGGTTACCCCTGCAGCTACTTTGCCTTCCCTGTAAACAGTTCCTTTAACAACACGCTGTGCAATTGCTGAATATGAAATCATTACAGCAACTGCCAGTGTGAGAAAAATTGGTTTGAATTTTAACGTTTTCATTATAGTAATTTTTATAAGGTTTTATTCTTCTAATCAAATTTGCGCTTAATGAACCAATAGTCGTAAAAATTTAAATATATACTAAATTTTGCATAATTGTTTTTCACCAGGTCATAATCAGTAGTTCCTTTTTTTCCAAGTTCAAATGCGAAATTTGCCGTCGATTTTGATTTTGGGAACGGTAGACCTGCTCCAAAACTTATGCCAAACTCACTTATCTGATGATTGTTCAATTTTAGGTATGAATTTTCGTAATGAATTCCGGCCCTGTATTTCACCCTTTTCAAATAACTCCTGATGGAAAATGCTTCCGGAATGTATTCAAATCCGGCAGAAAATCTGCTCCTGTCAGTAATTAACTGGTCTGTCGCACCCAGAAAGGTGGATTTACTCCAACCAGCATAGTAATAATCAGCGTTGATCTCTAGTTTGTTGATATTGTTGTACGATAATCCAACGCCAAAAGTTGAAGGCATTCTGATCAAATTTTTTGATTCGATCTCAAACGTTGTATCCAACTTGTCTTGATATTTATTTGAACCGATTATTATTTCTTTATAGGTAAGTGATTGATAGAGAACAGTAAAGTCTGATTTGTTTTCAAATGTGACCCCCAAGGTAAGATATTGGTTTTGCTTTAACCTAAGATCGTATTGAAGTCCATAAGAAAGCGTGAAGTCCCGGAGCCGTGTACTTTCAGTTTTTGAAAGTGAAAAAACTGTCGGGTCAGCAAATTCCAATTTTGTGTTTTTATTGATACGCCCAAAAATATAATTCAGATTTGCTCCTATCGAAAGACCTTTAAAGGGACTTACTGAGGTTCCGAAGAATGCTTTTGACGTTGTTCCTTCGCCAAAATAACTGTGATAAGTATTTCCAACATTGCTGGTGCTATCAGCAAAACCAACTTCGTAACCCATGTCAGAAAAGGGTTGAACACCCATGCCTGCACCCAACCATTTTGTAACTGGCCAACTTAATGAAAAGTAGCGGAAGTTGATGTCGTCGGTTTTTGTATTTCCATAATTGCTTTTGTAATTAGACAAAGTGCCATCCAATCCGAATTCGAAAATAAATGACAAACTGTCGTTGGCAGTATAGGAAGCAGGGTTCGCCGAATTGATCTGCACAGCATGTCGGCTGCCCAGCGAAGCTCCTCCCATTGCTGCGGTGCGACCGTAGCCGTAATGATGTAGATCGCCCAATCCATATCTCGAAAAGGGAGATGATGTGTTGTTGTTTTGCGCAAAGCCAGATAATCCGCAGAGAATCAAAACCATCACGACTGATAGTGCATTATTTCTTTTTCGCATTGTGTTCCAGAATCCTGTTTAAACCTATGAGGGTCAAATTAAAGTTTACAAATATGGAATAATTTAATTTTTTATCAAAAAAATAAGAATCACCCCCGGTCATAATGATATGTAAATTTTGATAATTTCTGTTAAATAAGTCGATCGTTTGTGCAATCTCAAAAAGAATTCCGTTCTGAACTCCCGCACGAATCGCATCAATTGTGTTTCTTCCAACCGTTTCAAAATCATCACTATAATTAACCAGTGGCAGCTTGCCTGTAAAATGGTTCAGTGCTTTGAAACGCATCTCAAGTCCCGGTGAAATATTTCCGCCAATGAACTGGTTTTTTTCTGAAACCAGATCGTAGGTAATGGCCGTACCTGCATCAATAATCAATAAATTCTGATCCGGAAAGAGTTCGTTGGCGCCAACTGCCGCTGCAATCCTGTCTTTCCCGAGCGTTTCGGGCGTTTCGTATAAATTTTCAATCGGGAGTTCAGTCAGATGGTCAAGTTCAACAAACCGATCAAATCCTTCGGACAAAACACGTTTTAATTCATCGTCGTATGGTTTCACTGAAGAAAGAATCACCTGTTTTAATTGTGGATGTTCCTCTTTCAGCATCATCACATGATTGACTGTTAAATGATCAATCGGTACATTGAACATCAAATCATGCTGGTTGAACAAAGCGATCTTTGTCCGGCTATTCCCTATATCTATGACGAGATTTATCAATGACTAATCTTCTATTCGTTGACTTATATCCAGCGCACTTACAGAATGGGTTAGTGCCCCAATTGAAATATAATCGACGCCCGTTGCAGCAACATCATGTAACCGTTCGAAAGTCATGTTTCCTGATGCCTCTATTTTTGCGCGGCCTGCAATCAGTTCAACAGCTTTGCGCATGGTTTCATTGTCCATGTTGTCGAGCATGATGATATCAACCTTTGCATCAATTGCCTCCTGAACCTGAGCAAGATTGGTGGTTTCAACTTCAATCTTAATACCGTGTTCAACCCCGGCACGGACTGCTTTTACCGCTGCGGCGATTCCTCCGGCCACTTCAATATGGTTGTCCTTAATCATTGCCATGTCGTGAAGCCCATGGCGGTGGTTGCTGGCACCGCCTTTTTTTACCGCATATTTATCAAGCTTATTAAATCCGGGCAGGGTTTTGCGGGTATCAAGTATCACGGTTTGAAAATCTTTAACAGCATCGGCGTATTTGGCCGACATTGTAGCAATTCCGGATAAACGCTGTAAAAAGTTAAGGGCAGTCCGCTCCCCGGTTAGCAGGGCACGGTAGGTACCTTCAAACTCGACCAGCACATCTCCGGTTTTTACTTTTGCGCCTTCTTCAACCAACTCGTTCCAAATCAGGTCATGATCGAGTTTTCTAAAAACCATTTCTGCTATTGGAAGTCCGGCAACTACGCCATCTTCCTTTGCAACCATTTTGGCTTTGCGCCTTGTTTCCGAGGGAACAATATTGTTGGTAGTGATATCACCGTCACCAACGTCGTCCATTAGTGCAAGATCGATGAGCGTGTGTGCTGCTTTTCTTACGTTTTTGTTCATGATATTACTTGCGAATTTCCTGAAATGTATATGTTTGACCTATTTGCTGAACCAGGTGGGCACAAAACTTCGGATCTTCCAGCTTGAAGTCTTCCCGAATATGTCCGCCACGGCTTTCCTCCCTGATTAATGCCGCTTTGCAAATGAGGGTGCAAATATCAGTAATGTGTTTGATTTTTAAAAGATTGTATTCATTAATTTTTTGAGGTAATTGAATTCTTATTGCATTAAGTTCTTCAATTGCCTCCGTAAGTTTTGCTGCCGACCGCACGATACCGGCTTTTTTACTCATCAATGTAGCAATTTGGTTTTTTGTTTCAAG
>Ga0208968_1002063_pt1 | contig 10327 bp, 1 predicted proteins | sample RifOxyA3_FD_184031 | JGI IMG/M metagenome (GOLD analysis project Ga0208968, IMG submission 184031) | Groundwater microbial communities from Rifle, Colorado - Rifle Oxygen_injection A3 (SPAdes) | ecosystem: Environmental > Aquatic > Deep subsurface > Groundwater | place: Rifle, Colorado, United...
TTTTATTTATTATAAATTTTTATTCCTGAAGAATTTAATTTTTTAAAAATATTATGAATAATTATCTATGAATATTTATTTGATAATTTTTATAATATTACATATGCTGGTTTTGCTTAAATTTATTCATATTATAATTTTTTAATCAATTGTGGAATCCAAAATAACCAAATAGAAATAGGAATTTAATTTGAAATTTATGAAATTATTTTTCAAATTTTTTAATTTTATTATTGTGTTTCAAAATGATAATTCCAAAGATTAATAATTTGTGCAAGAAAATATTTTGAATTTTAAATCTAATAATTTATTGCTCCACTATATGCAAAAATTGCATCTCCTAAATCCTTCGTATTTTTATAATGCTATTTCCAAAATTTGCAATCTAAAAAATTTGCCCATGCTTTCCAAGCAGAGCCAGATTTGTTTCATTTAGATAATGCTAACTAAAATCATTAATTTGCTTATTGATCTTTTTGCAATTTTTGTAATATTTCTCCTTTTAATTTATGTAATTAGCTTAATTATTTGTGATATTTTGAATTACTAAATATTTATATTGATTTTTAAATAGAACGTAATGAATTCTATTATTAATTCATATAATAAGATAGCAATTTTATATTTTAAATTTGTTTTAATAATAATTAATATTCATTCTATGCTGAAGGAATCAATATTTATTCTACCTTTTTTAAGCAATTTGCAGCATTTTATAATAAATTCTATTTTCTTGCTAATTTTGCTAATATTAAATAATTCCAAGCAATATCTTGCAAATTATTTTTTTGTTAATCCTCTAATTTAACTGAAGATACCTTGGGCAAAAATTAAAACATAACATTTCTTAATTATAATAAATCTTTAACAAATGAAAATTATTAATATTTTGATGGAATTTTAAGTCTTAAGTTGTTAAAAATAATTTTATGTTTTGAATCAGGAATTGCCTTCATTTTTATGTTTGAGTCTAAAAATATTTGTCTTAAATCTAAAAATTAATCATAATATTGTAAAAATTGTAACAACTAATAATGTGAAATATCATTAATTGAAGGTAAATTTCATGCTAATTTTCCTAAAATAGTAAAAAACTTTTAATTTAATTTTTGTTAACTTTGATCACAATTTTTTTCTAAGCATTCCTATATATTTAATGATTGAATTTGATTTGGATTTGAAATAATCTATTAAGCAATTGAATGTACTGCTTGATAAAATGATGCAAAATTGTAAATTGGAAATTATTATAAAGATATGTTTCATTTTCTTAAAATGTCTTTACATGCTTACCAATTTTTTTGCTAAAATGCATATATTAATTTTATTTTATTATTTTTATTTCAATCTGAAATTTTACTTAAAAGATCCCATTGATGTGTATTATTAGCAGCCTATATCCAAGAATCTTAAATAATTTTTGATTATAAGTCTTAATCATTTAAAGATAATTTTTACATTTCTTAATTAAAATTTTTTTAATTAATTTGATTTTATTTGTGCTATGCATTTTTCAAAATTAACGAAGTTAAAGCAGGAAATGATATTTCCCATAGATTTAATTGATTAAATATTATTGAATTTCGTAATATTGGATTTTTTTTTGCGATAATTCTTTTTATTCCAGCTTACATGTCAAAATCCTTTCTGTTTCTTGACATAGCAATTAAAGAATAAATTATTCCTTAATGATAAGGATATCAATAAAACATCTATTATAAATAACAAGATCCAGCTAAATTTGACATTATTTTTTTGGATGAATATTATATTATTTAAGGCATAATTCTAGGTAAAGGTTCACAAATTACTACACTTTATAATATAGTTTTTAATGGATTTAATCTTTTAAATAATGCAGTATTTAATAACTAACTATTTTTAAACATTTATTATATTAATCCTCCTATTGTATATTTTTAATGTTGCTTTAAAATATTCCAAAATTGGGGAAATACTCTTAACCAAATCTATTTAAAAATACTCTTTATGTAACATGATTATCAAGAGAAATCATTTATTTTAATGGATTAAGCCATCCTTCTCAACCTTTTTATATTTGTTTTTTTCTAAAAGTTGTGATTTGCTTTTATAATTTTAAAATATTTGCTGAAGTTTAATAAAATATCATTTAATTTTAATTTTAATTATTTTTAAACATAACAAAATATTATTTTTCTCTATTAAATTAATATTTTTTTATAATTGTAGATAATAAAATACTTAAAGCCTAATTAAAAAACTTGCTAAATCCAATAATCTTTAAATTTGATCCAATTTTGCTGATAAAAAATAAATTGAAATTTTGAAAATAAACTTGTGCCAAAGTAAAGATCAATCAATGAATAAAATTAAGATCTTAGATTAAATTTTCGTTGTTTTTTTGCCATTGTTAAATTAACTATTAGTTTTCTTATTTAATCTATAGTTAATACATTTTAAAATTATTTAATAAATTTGTGTATAAAATTAAATAATTAATTATCTATTTATTTAATTAAAAAAAATTATGGTTATAATATTATTTGAAGAACTTATCATTTTTATTTCATACTAATATTAAATTTTGGTATTTTTTATTTATTTTTGATTAGAATAATTTTTTGAAAATATTTGATAATTTATAAAAGAAGTTTTTAATCTGCAACTCTTGAATCTTTAATTTGCTTTATTAATGATTTAAAACATTTAATAAAATGTTTTGAATTTTAATGTTGAAACATAATTTTTATTAAAAATTTTATCATTAAAAGTATGGATTTTTTTGAGGTAAAATCAATTTTATTATTTGTTTTTAATTTTAAAATATCTTTTGATTTTTATTTGTGTTATTAATTATCTTTCTATTTAAGTATGTTTTTATCAAATTATTATTATGGAAATTTTTATCTTATTTTTAAATATTATTTAAAATTATCTAAATGTTTTACAATTAATCTTTATATTATTTAAAAAAATTTCCCCATTTAAATTTATTTTAAAAAATTTCATTCATATTTTTTATCGCATTTTCTAATAGCATTTAATATTCTAATTGAAACATGAGGAATCATTTTATATAATAATTTTTTTCTTTAAATTATTATCTATTGAGCGGTTATTTGCTAATTTACTTTTAATTATTCATATTATTTTAATGATATTTAAAAAACATTATATTCATTTCTTATAACTTGATTTAACAAATTAATTAGTTAACTAATTATTGGCTTTTTATATATCAAATTAAAAATTTTTGGAATTATCATTTAAATATATTAAAATAATATTGGATTTTTTATTAATTTAATTTAATTATTTTTTATATTTTTTGTGATTAACCCCTATTTAAATAAAAAAATTAAATACTTTTAATCTAATTTTTATATTGTTTATTTATCAAGATAAGTAATCATTATATTTAATAAAGCAAAAAATATATATTTTACTCTAACTTACTTTTTAAATTACTCTTTATTAAGGAATTTTTCTTTATTTTTATTAAATAAGTTTATAACATTTACTTTTAGGATTTTGAATAAATCATTATCTTAATAAATATAATTGTTTTACAATAATTTATAAAATTTAATTTTCTAATCAATTAGTATTATCTTGTTCTAAATAAAATTTACAAATAATATTTATTAGTAATTACTTCATTAAAGTATATGAAATATTATCTTTATTTTGATTTTGATTTTGAATTTAAATATTAATATGTTTATAAAATTGTAAAATTAAAATTCAAACATCCTATGCTATCCTTCTTCGATGTAAATTATTAATCATATGAGCATGAAATTAAAATAATCTTTGAAATAACAATCATAACTAATAAAAAAAACCCCATTTACTCAATTTTAATTAATGTTCTTAAATTTTGAAAAATTTCTTTATATGGTAAGTAATTTATTTTGAATTGTATACTAATTAGAAGAAATTGAATTTATTTTTTTTGAATCTTTTATTAATATTTCAAAAACTTATATATTTTATTTTTATTATCCTTGTGAAATCATATCTTCAACTAATTTATTCATTGTTTCGAAAAATATTTACGATTGATTTTAAGGTATAGTTTACTGCGATATATATTATAGCATTTATTTTACTCTTTTATTTAAATCTTTTCTTTATTTTAAATATAATGCCATCGCATATAAATTCCATATTTTTTTAATAATTTATTTTTTTTTTGCTCTTTTCCAAATTATATGCATATTTGCTTAATTGAAAATTTAATTTTGTAAGATATTTTTATTTTTGCTCGATAAAAGTAAACAAATTTAAACACTAAATTTTATTTTCAATTAATGATTTTTATATGATTTATCGTATATAAAAGGACATATATACTTTATTAATCATTAAAGAAAAATACTATCGTTTTATTAATTATTAATCGAGTTATAAATTAAAGGAATAATAATGTAATTATTTATTATTACTGCTTTATTATAATTTTTTTTACATTAAGTTTACATCCATTTTTTATATTTTACTCAGGCCTAAAATTTTTGATTTTTTGATAATTTTTATGCTAAATCAATAATATAAAATTTAGGCAAAGTAGTTGTTTAAATTATATCTGAAAATGTAAATAAATTAAGCATTTAAAATGCAGTATCTAAAGCATCTTAATGTGGCTATTTTAATCAATAATTCATTAATATTTATTTCACTTTTTTTAAGTCGCTTAAAAATAATCTCTAAAAATTTTTTTTAAATCCTAAAGATATGCTTATTAACTTTTAATTAAAATAATATTTTCTTAAAGACTAGGCAAGTATCGGATTAATTAAAGTTTATTATGTTTTTTTTAAAGATCTTTTTAATATACTTATACAAAAGATTAAGAAGAAATGAACTTTATAATAATGTTTTCTAATTAAAGTACTTAATCAAAATTTTATGCAAATTTTAAAAATTTTTTAGCAATTTTATTCATTTTTCTAAAAAATATTTATCTTAAATGAAACAAAGAATTTTATTTCTACGTTATATTACAATAATATTTAAAAATATTTTCTAATATTCTGAACTTATTTATTAACTTAAAATTAATTTAAATGTTTATTATGAAAACTTACAAATAAAAGAAGAAAATGCATTAATAATACAAAAATATTATGGTCATTTTTTAATTCCACCATTTTATAGCTATCAAATTCATTATAATACTTTTTTAATGATATTCAAAACTGTTCATTGTTATTCTCTAGATTATGTATTTGATGGATCATTTCTGGCATATATGAAAGATTTAATTATAATATAAAATTTTGTAAAAGATTGATTAAATCCTTTTTTTTTAAGGTCCTTAGATTTAATTATTTTAAGTAAATTTTATTTTGCCTGATTTAAAAAAATGAGGAAATTCGTTAATATTTTCCATTAATAAAAGCTACCAAAAATTTTCCATATTCTCAAAAATAATTTAGGTTTATTTGTGTCTTTAATATAGGGATTGATGAAATGTTTAAATTATTATCCTCCCCACCAGCTTCTAAAAGAATTTCTTTAGCTATTTGCAATGACTTTTAAATTGTGCTTTGCTGATGAAATAATTATTTGTTATTTTCGACTTAATTATTTTAATAATATAATAATCCATACTTTTTTCATTGAAAATAATTGATTATTCTATTAATTTGATAAATTATTTTTTTTAAATATTTTATAAAATATTTAATGAATTGCTTTAAATCAATATACAGTTCATTTGGACATTTGATAAGTATTAATAAATAATTTTTATCAAATAGAATCGGAAGTACCTATTTTTTTTGGATATTTTTAAAATAATAAAATAGAATTATTAAGATTTTATAACGATTATATTTAAAAATATTATGAGTTGAAATTAAAGTAATTTTTGGATTTTAATTACTAAAAAAATAAATTAAATTATTTTGATTATTTATTTTTCAATAATAATTCTATTTCCATATATGCATTATGAATTGTTTGATTTTTTTATTTTGCAACGCAAAAAGCAAATTTAATTAGTTAATATTAAAATAATATTATTTCAAATAACTATTTTATAAATCAAATAATTTTAGAAAAATTTTAACTATTTTATTATATTTAGTGAAAAGTGTTTAAAATTACAAGATTAAAACGTACAATTTGAACTATTTTGGAAAAATTAAATGAAAAAAATAATTATTTCAAATTAAAACTATTAATATTTTTAACCATTTATTTGTAAAAAAAACATTATTTATAAATATTTTGATTATTTAAATCAAGAGAAATTACTGGTTTGTTACTTTTTTATAGCAAATAAAATATTTAAAACATAGTTTTTTATAAATTTATCGGAGTATCTTTAGTTGTTTAATTATTTTAACTATTTTTTATTTTACTTAATCCTAAAATATTTGACTATATTCTTTTTAAAAATTATTAAGATTTTTTTCTTATTCTTTTTTTTGAAGTTAAAAATTGTTATCAAAAAAACTTAAATATTAAAATTAACTGATTTTGCTATATTTATAAATTTTAATTTTGATTAAAATAATATATGCTATTTTTGAAAAATCCAATATTTTTTGGATGAAAAAAATCTATCATTTTATTTATTGATTAAATTCATTTTTGATAAGTATTTACTAAAAAATACGATGGCAAATTGGAAAATGCAAAATACAATGATTTAAATATATTCAATTAATGCTTAATTATAGCAATTGGATCAATATAATTAATTATTACTTATAATGAGTTAATTCATCCTTATTTTTTATAATAATCCTTTAAATAACATAACGTTGATAATCTTTCAATCATTATATCAACTATTTATAATCTAGATACAGCTAATTTATTGTTATCTAATATTTTGTAAAATGTTTTAAATAAATTATGAAATGCTTAAATTCCTACTTTATTAATTAAATGATTTTTAATTGTCATTGCTGATTATTTTTATTAATTTAAAAATTAATATAAAACATATAACATTATTAATGGATCAACTATACCTGGTATTCCTTTTTTTAAAGATCCATCATAAATAATGAAAGCTATTGCAAATCATTTGCAAACTAATTTAAATAGTTTATTAAATAAAATTTGCTATTAATTTATTTTACTTTATTTACTATCCTATGTTCATAAAACTGCTTTTACATAAAAAATTTATGTAATTAATTTTTAAAAAGTATGTTTCTAACAATCTCTTTTTATTGTTGAAACAAAAATATTTTTTATTTTTTAATCATTAACAATTTTTTATTAAAAATTTATAATTCTTTGCTTTGCCTTTTCTAAACTTTTCCCAATATCTTGAGGATCATCAATAAATGCAGAAAAAGTACATTATAATAATTCTAATATACTTGTAATTTTTTCAGGATTTGTTCTTTGAATTGATTAAAGTAATCTAAATGATGAATCTAATAATCAGTCTAAACCAATTGTTATTTATTAATTAGTTATTCTTTATTTTACTTTTACTCTTAAACCTTATTATGGATAAGATTTAGTATATACTTACTTATCTATCTAGAACGTTCTTCATTTAGGCCCTAATTTTCCAATAATTTTGATTATTTTTTGATCATTTTGATAAGGCGAATTATAATTTCTTTGATATTGGGAATTTGATGTAGTATGCTATAAAAAATGTTTCTATAAATAATTTATAAATTAGTTTTGATATGGTTAAATTAATTTTAAAAGAATTTAAGGATTCTTTTAAAAATGCATAATCCAGTTATCTAATGTATTAACAGCAGAAATAGGAAAGGAACTACCAATTTTCATATAATGTAATGAATCCGAAAATGTCTGAGCAATATTGCTAATAAATAAAGGGAGATATTAATTAGGAATTGGTGCCAAAAATGCTAAATCCGAAAATAAATCATTTAAAAAAGATCATTAATATCTTCATTTTTAAAAATAAGTAAATGCACCATACATAGATGCGACATATTATTTATCATAGTCATATCACTTCTTATTCTTTCGATAAGTTCTTTAAATTGCTTTAAATATGGCTTTAGCTAAATTAAAATAATTAATATAATTTGATTTTCTTCTTGCTTAAATTATACTTTAATAAATAAAATCAATGTATTTATGTCTTATAATTTTATCTTCTTGAAACCATCCTAGTGTTTATACAGTTAAAGGAATAATTTTTGAATATTGAGCTTGCTTTTATGTTAATTTTTTTATACTTTTTGGGGCAATACTAAGTTTTTGTAGATGGTTTTTAATTTATGTAAGTAATTAATGTGCAAAAATTTTTCACTAATACTAAAAACAAGAATCATTGCCAATTTGATAGCTTTATTTAATAGCAAAAAAATTAAAAATATGGAATATAGAACTGTGTGTATAATCTGATAATAATGATTTCATTAAATTATGAATATTCGACTATATTACCCATGTAAAAATATTAGGTTCTGATATTTTGGAAAGTATAGTTCAAAAATTTTTAACTAAAACAGAAATTTAATTCTAAAAATTTCCTCTTCAAAATTTTCATAATGCTTTAATAAATTTTAATCCAGATTTTACTATTTTATTGAGAATTATTAGTTATTATTAAACATCAAGATTTTATTTAACTGCAGGTACTTTAAACATTTAATAAATTAGATTAGCAAATAATGCCATAATTTTGTTTCCTAATTTTTAAATTTGATTAATATCTTAAACATACCAGATAGGAAAATCGAATTATGTTCAAAAATTAGAAGTAGAATTAATATAAAACCAAATATCTTTTTTTTAATTTATCTAATTGTGTTAAAATGATTCATTAATTAAGGACTGCATTCTTGATTGAGATAATTATTTCTATTTTTAAATTTTTTTATTTTTATATTCTTGAGCTATTTCAATAGTTTAAAATTTTTTTGTTGCTTATTTTAATCAATATGTTCCAGATTTTGCGATTTCTACATACATTCTTTTTATATCTTTATTTTAATTTTAATTAAAATTTGTTAATACATTTTAAATGAATGAGATTTCTAATTAAATAAGTGCTACTTGTCAATTAATTAAAATTTTTGGTGAATAAAGAAGTTGAGATACTTTTTACAAAATTTTATTTTGGTGAATTTTTAATCTTTATTTATCTTTTACAATATGATATAATAAATTAGCTATCAAACTATGTGATTAAATAATTATTTAATGACTAGTATTATGTTATCCTCAAAGAATTTGTTAATTTAAAATGCTTTCGAAATGTCTAATAAATGATTATAAAAGAGGGACTTGAATTTGCTTTATTGCTTTTAATACATTTAATCTAGTTTCAATTAAATAAGCAGGAATTCTTTTTAACAATAAAATTCATGCATCAGCTATTTAGTTTCCTTGATTATTTATCGGTTATCAATAGACTTTTAATCTTAGCATATTTTGAAAAAGTGCTATATTTGAAGCTTGGGCTTTTATTAATTCAGCATATCTTTATTTATAAATAGGAATTTACTAATATTAAGGTTTTGGTTAATATTTTAAAGGATTTAATAAGGAATTAATTCCTTATTTAATAAGAAAATTATTTTTTTTAATAGCTAAAGTAGATAAGAATAAAACTACAAAAGTTGATTAATTAAAAATCTAATTAAAAAACTTTAAGAGATTAATTAACCATTCTTATTTTTTTAGAATTTTAATTTTGATTAATTGATTATTTTTTGAATGTTTATTAAGCATGTTTATTAAAATTTTTATAAAATTAAAGAAGAATTTTTCCAGAATTTTAAATATGATTATTCTGTTTAAAATACTTCAATTTTTTGATAATGATTTCTATATATTTAAAATAATATTTTAAGAGCTAATCAAGCATTTTCTTAATTATCCATTTTAATTCATTAAACTAATCTTTTTAATGATACACTTAATGTAATGGAGCAAATAATGAATTAAGCGAATTAATAGAATGAATCCGATTAAAACTTTTTAAAATAAGGTTTCTGATTAAATTTTTTTAATTTTGTTAATTTTGAGGTGGAATAGATTGCAAAAGCTATTTTAAAGAATCAAATAATTTAGTGTAAATTTATTTTGCAATATTATCATCATAGGTTTGGGTACATTCAAAAACTTCCTAAACTGCTTGCAATTTTTTTGGTAAATCTAAAAAAGTTAGAAAAAGTTAAAAAATTAAAAAATAATTAAAAAATTAAAATTTTCTTACCTTATTTCTAATTTGATAATATTGAAAAAATAGCATCAAGTTTATTTTTTATGGCTTCCATCTTATAAATGAAAAAAAATAATAAATTTAATAAATAATGAAATAATTTTTTTAATTAATTTAATTTAATTTTAACAGGGGTTTTGGGGTTTTGGGGTTTTGGGG
>Ga0208968_1002065_pt1 | contig 10327 bp, 8 predicted proteins | sample RifOxyA3_FD_184031 | JGI IMG/M metagenome (GOLD analysis project Ga0208968, IMG submission 184031) | Groundwater microbial communities from Rifle, Colorado - Rifle Oxygen_injection A3 (SPAdes) | ecosystem: Environmental > Aquatic > Deep subsurface > Groundwater | place: Rifle, Colorado, United...
ACGCAGCATTATGCCGGATGCACTGTTTGCGCGCCTTCGCGATCATCGCTTATGACAGGCCAAACCTCCGGGCACACGCCCATTCGGGGGAATATGTCATGGGAGCCCGAAGGTCAATACCCGATTGCTGCCGAAACTTATACAATGGCCGAAATGCTGAAAGAAGCTGGTTATATAACCGGCGCTTTTGGAAAATGGGGACTAGGTTCTCCCGGCTCCGAAGGCGATCCGAATAATCAGGGATTCGACGAATTTTACGGGTACAATTGCCAATCGTTGGCGCACAATTATTACCCCGGTCATTTGTGGGACAATCAAGCCAAAATAATTCTGAAAGGCAATTCCGGTGATCAATTTGGAGAATATGCGCCGGAAATGATTCACCAACGGGCGCTTCAGTTCATCGAAAAAAATAAGAACAAGCCGTTTTTCCTGTTTTATCCGAACACCATTCCACATGCAGAATTGCTTCTTCCTGAAGAAAACCTGAAAGCATTTAGGGGAAAACTTTTACCTGAAAAGGAATTTAAAGGAGCTGAGCCTGGAAGCAAAAACTTCAGGAACGGTTCCTACGGTACACAACCTGAATCTCATGCAGCTTTTGCAGCAATGGTTGCTTTGCTCGATCAGCAGGTGGGAGAAGTAGTTGCTAAACTGAAAGAGCTTGGGCTTGAAAAGAACACGATTGTCATTTTCACATCCGACAATGGTCCGCACCTGGAAGGTGGCGCCGATCCTGATTATTTCGATAGCAACGGCCCGCTGAAAGGCTACAAACGCGATTTGTACGAAGGTGGAATCCGTGTTCCGATGATTGCCTGCTGGGCTGATAAAATTACCGCCGGATCGAAAAGTGAACATGTTTCGGCTTTCTGGGATGTGATGCCAACGGTGGCCGAACTTGCCGGAGTTAAGTCTCCGCAGAAAATTGATGGAATCTCTTTTCTTCCGACTCTTTTAGGAAAATCCGGTCAGAAAGTACACAAAAGTATGTACTGGGAATTTCATGAACAGAAAGGCCGTCAGGCAGTTCGCATGGGTGACTGGAAACTTATTCGTTACAATGTTTCAATTCCTGAAAAAGCCACCACCGAATTGTACAACCTGAAAACCGACCTTGGCGAAGAAAACAATGTTGCTGCAGAAAATCCAAAAGTGGTTAAGCAAATGCTCGAAATAATGAAAAACTCACGGACTCCTTCGGATGTTTTCATTTTCGGGGCGGAGAATAAAAACAAATGAAGATGGAAGTTTGTATTAAAAATCTGAACCTTAACCGAATAAAATGAAACCTACGCAGCAATTTATAAAACTATTTACTCTTGTACTGATACTGATTGTATTTAGTTCAGGAAGAAAAAAATCATCGTTTACGTTGGTTTTATTACCCGATACCCAAACCTATACAGAAAATTATCCTGAAATTTTCAAGTCGCAGACAAGATGGATTGCCGAAAATGCAAAGGATATTTCTTTTGTCCTTCATCAGGGCGATATTACTGATGACAATAATGAATCACAGTGGAATATTGCAGCCGAATCATTTAACCAGATGGACGGGAAAGTTCCTTATACATTTGTTCCCGGCAACCATGATACAAGTGATGGTGGAAATGCAGTTGACCGTAATAATTCGATGCTGAACAAATTTTTACCTTACAGCAAGTACAGTAAATTACCAAACTTCGGTGGAGCTTTTGTTACAGGCGATATGACCAATACCTGGCATACCTTTAAAGCAGGTGGATACAATTGGTTAATTCTTTCACTCGAATTTGGCCCGCGAAACAAAGTTCTCGATTGGGCGGCCGGTATTGTCGAAAAACATCCAAAGCATAAAGTGATTATTAATACACATGCCTATATGTATTCCGATGACACCCTCATGGGCGAAGGGAAAGGGCATAAATGGCTGCCTCAGAATTACGGAGTTGGCAAAGCTGTGGGAGAAGATGCAGTGAACAATGGCGAGCAGATTTGGGAAAAACTAATAAGCAAATACCCGAATATTCTGTTCGTGTTCAGTGGTCATGTTTTGAATGACGGTGTTGGAACGCTTGCAAGTGAAGGCAAGCATGGAAACAAGGTTTATCAGATGTTGGCCAATTACCAGGGTGGGGTTGAAGGCACCGAAAAGGGGGGAAACGGTTTTCTTCGCTTAATCCAGATTGATCCTGAAAATTCTACGATATCGGTAAAAACCTACTCTCCTTACGTGGACAAATACAAAACAGAACCCGATCAGCAATTTACTTTCGAAAAGGTGAAATTCTAAAAAATATATCTTTACAAAAACAGAGAATATGATTTTAGAATTACAAAGAAAACCGGACTTGCTCAAATTAATGAAGCATTGAAGAAAATTAAGCCGGGAAAAAAGTTCAATGCAAAAAAACATTGCGGAAAGGTAAAATGGGATGTTGATGGTGTAACTTATCAAAAGGAATTACGGGATGAGTGGAATTAGTGAAAAGTCGAATTTGCAAAAAATTACAAGCCAAGAACTAGAAAGCCATATTAAATCAAGAAAAAGAATAGAGAATCTTGATATTTTAGGGGATGTCGTTATTATTAACTCAATCACCGATACTCTCGATTTTTTTAATTGTAAATTCTCATCCCTATCTATTTATATTGAATTGGAAGGGCTAGCTATTTATAATTGTGATTTTGAAAGGATTGTTATAGAACGAGACATTCTCGTTTTCAAAAGCATATTCTTAAATACGAATAATTATCCTCCATTAAATTTTCATGCGTACTGATTTCAGATTGAATCTCTTCCGTCGTTAAATTAATGATAGAAGGCACATTGAAATTCTGCCAAAAGCCATCAGTACAAAGGATCAGAACATCTTCATTCATTAGAGATAACTCAATGATTTCCGGCACTTCTTCCATTGGGATTCCGGAGAGGGACCTGGTAACAATATTCCCATAACGTTCAATTTCTTTAGCAGAAACAGTTCCTTTTTTCTTCATTTCATTTATGAGCGAGTGATCTTCTGATTGGAAAAGAATCTCACTATTCCGAAAATGATAGATTCGGACATCCCCTACCCAGAAAAGATAGGCTATACTTCTTTCAATCAGTGCTCCTGCAATGGTTGTACCCATTTTAACTGCAAGTTCTTGCCGCATTTCATTGATATTTTTATTGGCAATATTCAATGAATCAGATAGCACCTGTTTTATTTCTGATTTCCCATAGTTCACCGTTAAGTATTCTGCGATAGATTCGCAGGCCAAAGAGGAAGCGATTTCACCATAAGAATATCCTCCCATTCCATCAGCAACGAGAAATAATGAACAATCAGGCGAGATCTGCCGGCTCAGGGTATAGTCTTCGTTGTTTTCTCTTTTCCCTTTGGCAGAAAATGAATTTACCTCCATTATCAAATTGCTTTTACAGTTTTATTTTAATGCAAGAAAATTTCTTAGTTGGATCCATGATTATTCGGCATTGGGATGATTTTCTATGAGTTCGTTAATTATAACAGCAAAACCACCGTGGACCTCTTCATAAGTCAAGCCATAATGAGTCTCAAGAATTTGATTAATCAGTAAGCTTTCTTCCGCAGATTCTACTTGTTCTTTTAAAATGGATATGAATTCATCGAGTATTTCCGGACTCGAAATAAGAATTTCTTTTGCATCGCGACCTAATAAGGTTGCACCTGCAATATATGTTGAGAAATCATCAACCTCATAAATATCGTAGTTCTCGTTTGCAGCTCTTAGTTCGTTTATTTCAAGGTAGTTGGAAATGATAAAAGCAATATCTTCGGCATCTTTGTTTGTTTCAATTTTTCTATCGCGCCATGCGGATAATTTCAATAGAAAGATTCCGGGTAATGAGGCAACATAAATTGTGAAACTGTTGTCAATCTCCACTTCAAGTGTATTCCTGGCGATCTCAGAAAATCCTATGACCGACATGGCATGTGTTTCCTCCGGGGGCCAGTAAATGTTGTTATCTGCTTTGGCTACTTCTGCAAAAGGTACAACATCAACCATGAAGATTCTCTGAAATAAAAATCGTTGTTTCTGGCTGGAAGACTTTTGAAATCCCTCAATACATTCAATTCCTTTAGAAATTTCGTCGAATTTATCCCAATCGGGGATGGCTATCGCTATATCCAGATCATCCGTTTTTCGCCCTGGTTGCTGACTATGGATACCGGATATAATGATATCGCGGGCTGTTGCTCCTATAACAAAGAATTCCGAATCAATTGATGCGAAGAAATGTGTCAGTTTTTCAAGAAGCTCCTTTAGCAAAGGATTATTAAAATTTTTGCTTGATATACTGTAGCTCATTGTTTAAAATCATATTTGCGGTTTCTATATTCCGATCACTGCCACTGCTCATCAGATCGGCATAGATAAGAACAGGAGGAATTCCATTGTAAATTTCAGGGGACCAGAATAAATCCAGCAATTCAACTTTACCATTGTCATCAGGTACCAGCCCAATTTCTTTAAAGCTTTGCCAATTACGGTCGGTATAAATCGTAAACTTCCCCGGATGTAAATATCCGTTTAGCAAATGGGCTCCAGGTTCACCTCCCCAATATGCAAGTCCGGCTGACTGATTCATATCCAAATCCTTCCATTTCTGATAACTTTCAGGATTTACAAAGCGCATCTGCTTCTTTAATAATCTCGGCCTTAATGTGTCGTGATAGGCTGTAATCCAACGAGCTAAAAGCTCCTTGATGTTTTTCAGTTTCCTGGTTTGTTTTGTTTTAAGGATGAAATTCAAGTCTGTCAATTCCTGCATAATGATCCCCACAGAACCCAACGAAATATCAGCTAATTCAGCAAGATTACGGTAAGTAAGCTGAGTTTTCTGCGGATCAACCAAAAATAATAAGATCAGTTTAATACCTGATTCCTGAAAAGCCCGTGTTTGGGCAACTCTTTCGGCCTTTGCCATTTTCTTTCCTTCAATTAGCAGCATCAGATTATTTTGCCGAATGCTGCAATTACCGGCTACATCCAAATAATTCACTCCTTCGGCAACATACTCTTTCGCTATCTCGACAGGGATATATTTTGTTATTAAGATTACCGGAAGGTTAGTCTCCCGCGAAATGTTCTTTAACTCCATGAGAGTAATTCCTTTATTGCCTTTCGTAACTGTGGATTTTGTTTCGATCACGAATTTTTCATTGGCAATTTTAAAAAATGCATCACCTTGAATACTGCCGTCTTCTAAATCAGCTATTATGCCAGTGAACTTCGACAAGCTACTAATCGCTTCATTAATAATATCTTTATTCCCTTTCATAAGCAAGAATGTTCATTATATTTGTCTGTTCATTTTAAATGAACAGACAAATATAATGAACACAAACAAGTAATAAAAGTGTTCTGACAAATTTTTTTGATGAATTAATGGTTCACTTGTTCATTTTATAGGCTTGTTCGTTTTAAATGAACACTGAAAATGAATGAACAAAAAGGCTGATTTTTATACTTCATTAATCTTGTATATTTCTACAGGATAGCGTATTAAAAAAATAATAAATTTTATTCGATAAAATTGACACTGTAAGATTCGTGGAAGTTGAAGTTTAATACGATTCATCGTCAAATCCATTAAAAGGAATATCATCATCCGGATCATGATCAAACGGACCAACACCCGGAGGATTGAACAGCCCCCAGCGGTCGGTGATGTAATCCCATTTGTCAAATCCAGCTACCCAATCAATAAACAGCAAGCGGTATTCCTCAATCAAATCCCTAACAATCTGAAAATATTCCACATGCTCAAAACCAAACATTTCGAGGGAGTGATTTTGGATCATCAGTTCCCGGGCAGCTTTTCGGATAATAGCAGCGCATTCCATTCTGATATCATATATTTGACCACCTTCAGCACCAGCCACTTTAACGGTTAACAGCATGGCATCCTCCAGCATTATACTTTTCACATGCCCCAACATTTCATCATCATCCGGTATGAGTTCACAAATCTGATGAACCACTTCATAAATTTCCCATCCCTTTTTATAAATGGGTAGATCTTTGGGATCTACTTTTTCGTTTTCGTCGTCAAACATGACTACTTTTTGTTATTGTGTTAATGGTCATATCCATAATTTAATTGATTCTGGTATTATTTCACTCCCATAAAAAAAGCTTTTGAATACTCTTTATATTCTTCATATTCTTCATGTTAAAATGGTAGTTATAGTTTGGGCGCATATTTTTTATTTATTGTTGTTGGAATTCAGTCATAAAAAGATTCTCTCTCTTGAAACTCCAAGGTACACACCTCAATGTTATTTGATCGTCATACTGAAAGAGCAATTCTTTTGTAAATGTCTCACATTCCGGATAAATCAATATCAAATCATTTGATTCGTATTTTTTGCCGTAGGCATACAACTGATACATGTCTGCCTGAGTAATCAGGTAGTTTTTGCCTGATAAATTATGGTCGATTATTTTCCATTTTGTATCAGCAACTATCAATACTTCACTTGTCCTAACCACGAGATCTGGTCTGATTCTGAATTTGTTTTGTTTCAGCAAGAGATCGGTTAACAGGAAGTGCTGACGATCCTGGGTGGTTATTTTTAATTCAGGATATTGCTTTTTGAGTTTGTGGGCAACATACGATTCAAAAAGTACTTCCATCGGAAATAGGATGGCTGTGTTCAGGTTCTTCCCTTTGTAGCTTGTGAATGATTTTCCTTCCAGAAAAAGTCTTGCCCAGGTTAAGGCCGTGTCGTAATAATTGAATAACCTGCTGTGTCCATTCAATTTTGCCAGGTCTGAAGCAATGTTTTTCGAATGATCAACCTCTTCAAAAATCGTTAATAAAGCAATAATCTGGCTTTTGTTTTTTGTTGACTTGCTTTTCTTGCCAACATAGATTAGCGCTGATTTTAGTATTCTGTTTTGCGGAATATTAGCTTTAAACTCATCATACCGTACAAAAAAACGATCAGCCCGGGTGACGTTCTGTTTGATTTGCTCGCTAAAAAGTAAGCGACCTTTTAAGAACTTCTGATTCTCTTCCGAGTTGGCATAAAAATGTTTGATTCCTCTTGTAAGGATACTTTCCACCTCTTTTAAAAACATTGAGATGAAAATTTCCAGAATAGGCATTCGGTTTGCATTGATATGAGCCTTATCAATGGTTTTAAAAGGTGAATTATGCAGTGTCCGAAGCATCGAAAGCAAAATGGACCGGCTTTCATTGATCGCCGTGATGGTGTCATCTTTTTGTACGGTATATATTTTTGGCAAAATCTCAATAGTCGTTCCATTTCGGGTTTCAATTACGCCAACGAAGTTTTTTACCCGTATAAAATCTTTCCCTTTTTGTCGGTGATACGAAAAGGCTGATTCAATTTCAGTTGCAGTATCGCTATTTTCTGCAACAAAACACTTCAGGTTTTCAAACGATTTCGGTTCAAGATAAATCGCCTGCACCGAATCTTCACACTCCTGAAAATCCTTTGCATTCCAGATGGTTCCGTATTCACATATTTGTTTTACGTTTTTCACCCGAGGTTATTTAGTTGCCGATGGTCGTTCATAAATATGAATAAAACTTTCAGCCGGAATAAGGTTAAAGTTCCCGGAAACCAAATTGTTATTGATTTCATAGATGGTTTCATCTTCATAATCATCCAGATCTAAACCAAACAACTTCTTTTCATCTTCTTGTGTATATTTCTTTCTGATACGGACGAATTTCTGTTCCTCAGATTTTCCCCATTGTTTGATGTCACCTAAAACCAACTGCAACTTTTCCCAGTCTTTGTAGAAATACTCCTGAAGAAGGGGAATAATTTTATCCCGGAATGCCATGCAAATATCAGATTTGCTCGTGCAATTGATTAAATAAGAATGACCAATGGTGTGATCGCGGTCTAACAAGAACTCGATTCGTTCATTTACAACTGAAAGAAGTCGTTGCAAATTTATGCCTTCAATGTCCGCATTTAATTTTGATGGATCTGGCATCAGTTCTTTAAATGAAAATCGACGGCGTAAAGCGGTATCAAGCAACGCTATGCTTCGGTCAGCGGTGTTCATGGTGCCAATAATCCACAAATTGGAAGGAACTGTAAATGTCGATTTTGAATAGGGTAGAATTGTTTCTACCTTATCACGCTTGTCGGCTTCAATCAGGGTAATTAACTCACCAAATATTTTCGAAATATTTCCACGGTTAATCTCGTCAATAAAAATCGCATATGGATTCCCAGAATCTTTTCTTGCTTTTTCACACATCGTAAAGAATACACCTGGTTCGAGTTTATAGCGAATTTCTTCTTCATTATTCAGATCAGGCTTGATCCCTTCAACAAATTCTTCATAACTGAATGATTGATGGAACGTCACCATTTCGTATCGTTGGATATCCTGTGTGTTAGGTTTGTAGTTTTTCCAACTCTTCCATTTATCCACTAAATCCGGAAGTATTTCTTCTGTTTTTAATTTATCGATTGACCAAAAGGAATTAAAATCCTTTTCAAATACCTGAATTTCACTTCGTTTTGTAACATTAACATTTGGGCATTCCGCTTTTGTATAGTATTGGAGCCAATACCAAATGGTATTTCTCGGTTTGGTGTTTTTTGACTGATTTATTTTTTCAACCATTAGAGGATGTTGAGCCAATTCGTTAACTCTTGTCGACTTGAGGTCATACATACAAATAACAATTACCTCCCACCACTTCAGATCAGAAACTAATTCATAAACGAATATCTCCTTTGACTTACCCTTTGATTTGTCAGTAAACTTTTTAAAATATTCATTAATCAAAGTATAGGTTTTGCCGGTTCCCGGGGGGCCATATAGAATTAGATTTTTTGGAATATCTAGTTCTACTTTGAATGCTGAAACGTTATCTTCTATGGTATTAATTGCATGTGAATTCGTTCCATTGGATCCACCGGGTTCTGGCACTGGAAATGTCATTTGAAGTATTTTTTCACGATATACTTTGTCAAAAACTGCTTTTCGGTAAGCTGGATTATCACTTTTCAAATAACCCGATTTACTACCATAGTTGAGCTCCTTTTTTGCAGATTGAACCCATGCTTCCCATATATCTGGAGAAATTGTTGAACTCTTTTTGAATTGCACCCATACTGGTGGATCAGTTTCACCTTTCAATGCATCATAAGATCCAATTTTCAGGATATTTTCATTGCCGTCTAATGTGGGTTTTAATGACCGTGGCAGAATTAGAGAAAAAAAATCTTTTTCAGTATGAAGAATGTATCGCTGATTCAATGTAACAGCTAAAAAAGCAGAATTATTTGGGGTTGCAAAAACAAAATGGGAATCATCAGGTTTAACCTGCAATGACGTTGTAATGAATTCAGCTTTTGAAAAATGTTCTTCGACCTTCTCCCTGTTATTTATTTTTCTGATCCGATTGATCAAGGCTGTTTCGTCATTCTCAGGCTCTGAATTCAATCGCGAGCTAATCCAAATAAAGTCCTGTGCTAATAATGTAAAATGAGCCAGTTGGGAGATTTCAACAGGAAGATTATTCTCAAATTGTGTTTTATATTCCTGGTTAAGTATCAATAATTCTCTTAATTCACTAATCAAGTCAAAATATCTGACTAAATGTTGGGTATCAGGCAACTTGATATCCATTCTTTTGACAAATTCACCTATTTTCTTAGCTTTATATGGGCAATATTTTTCAGGATACCTCATGAATAAATACACTGAAATAGTCCCGTCGTCCTGATAATCGTTAAGGTTTTTGCCCGGTTCCAGTTCTTTAATTTTGGCTTTCCCAAATATTTTAAAATCTTTTATTCGATCGGAAAGGTCTTGCGTTTCATCAAATAGGTTTTCAAATGCTGACTTTGTCTCTAACGGATATGATTCAGCAAAACGAGTAATCATCTTATAGGCAAAATAATAGCTACTTGTTAGTAAATTCTTTGCTAAAGACAAAGCATCCCTGAGCATAACCGGAAAATTCTCAGCTTCCAGATCGAAGGTTTTCTGAAAGTGTATTAATGCTTTCCATTTATAAACTTCATCATAATCCGGCTTTTTTATCTCTTCAAGGTATAAAGGAATCAGGGCTTCTATCTGTTTCGAATTTTCGGCATTCAATATCATTGGTTTAGTTTTATAAAATTTTTGACTGGTTTTTTGATGGTGAAATTATTGTCTATTGGCTTTACCCAAAACTCCTCCACGCATTATCATTCACCTGATCGATGATCCGAACAATTTTACCAACCATTACATCGTCAAATACTCCGTTGATTCCCTGATCGTTGATGTTGGTAAACGGCGGCTCAAACAACATGGCTTTATCAAT
>Ga0208968_1002067_pt1 | contig 10324 bp, 11 predicted proteins | sample RifOxyA3_FD_184031 | JGI IMG/M metagenome (GOLD analysis project Ga0208968, IMG submission 184031) | Groundwater microbial communities from Rifle, Colorado - Rifle Oxygen_injection A3 (SPAdes) | ecosystem: Environmental > Aquatic > Deep subsurface > Groundwater | place: Rifle, Colorado, United...
TCGCGCTTGACGGAACAAAAACCAAATCAAAACTAGGTGCCAACGCTATGTTGGGAGTTTCACTGGCCGTTGCCAGAGCTGCTGCCGATGCGCTTGACATGCCTCTTTACCGTTACATCGGCGGAGCAAACGCAAAAACATTGCCTGTTCCGATGATGAATATCATCAACGGTGGTTCGCATTCTGATGCCCCTATCGCTTTCCAGGAATTCATGATTCGTCCAATTGGTGCTCCTTCTTTCCGCGAAGGTTTGCGCATGGGTGCTGAAGTTTTCCATCACCTGAAAAAAGTGCTTCACGATCGTGGTTTAAGTACTGCTGTTGGTGACGAAGGTGGTTTCGCTCCGAAATTGGACGGAACAGAAGATGCCTTAAACAGCATCATTCAGGCAATCAAGAATGCCGGTTACAAACCAGGTCGTGCTCAGGACGGTGGCGATGTTTCAATTGCAATGGATTGTGCTGCTTCTGAATTTTTCAAAGACGGCATTTACGATTATTCAAAATTCGAAGGTGCAAAAGGTGCAAAAAGAACATCAGCCGAACAAACCGAATTCCTTGCCCAATTGGTCGCTAATTTCCCCATCGATTCAATCGAGGATGGAATGGCTGAAGGCGATTGGAAAGGTTGGGTTGAATTAACCAAGAAATTGGGTGATAAAATCCAGCTTGTTGGAGACGACAACTTCGTGACCAATATCGAATACCTGAAAAAAGGAATCGAAATGGGAGCATGTAATTCAATCCTGATCAAGGTAAACCAGATTGGTACTTTAACCGAAACTTTGGACGCTATTGAAATGGCTCACCGTGCTGGTTACACCACTGTAACTTCACACCGTTCAGGCGAAACTGAAGATTCTACCATTGCCGACATTGCTGTTGCTACCAACGCTGGTCAGATCAAAACCGGTTCATTGAGCCGCTCTGACAGGATGGCAAAATACAACCAGTTGCTTCGCATCGAAGAAGAATTGGGCGCTTCAGCCATCTACGGATACAAAAAAGTACTTAAAAAATAAGCTGAATAAGCGATAATTGAAAAGCCGGTCCCTGCAAGGGCACCGGCTTTTTTCATTCAGCCCAGTTCTGCATTAAATTATTCCGGAAAAAATAAGCAGGAAAAGCCATGGCAAATATATTTTGCATATATCTTTGTCGATTACATGCAAATAGGTAGTTTTAATTCTGAATTATAAACCTTTGGCTCGTGTGTTTCGATATTCTCACTTTATACCAAACATTCATTAAATCTATGAAGAAATTTAAAATAGTATTTCTAATTCTGTTGATAACAGTTTCCGGATCAATCAGCCTTCAGGCGCAGGACGAGTTTTCAAAGGGTTTGGGATTGGCCGCGAAAAGCTCGACAAATGGCTTCGGCGGTGATGCCGTTTTTAATTTTCACAAGCGGATGAGCCTGCGATTAGGGTATGAAAAAATTGCACTGGCAACGAGTTTTAATTTTGAAGAAGAATCGGTTGAATACGATGCCAATGTGAATTACGAAACCGGTAGCATTTCATTGTTATTTGACTATTATCTGGCCCGTCACCTGTTCTTAACTGCCGGTGCAGGTTGGAACATGTTTGATGCTATTGTCGATGGGGAAGCTGCAAGCGCTCTTCAATATGGGGATATACAAATTCCAAGGGAAGACATCGGGACTTTTGGGTTCGAATTAACTCCTTCGTCACAAATTTCTCCGTATGCAGGAATTGGGTTTGGACGAACTTTGGGATTAAAAAATAAAGTTGGATTCGCATTCGAACTCGGAGGCTTTTATCAGGGTCCACCTGAAATAACCCTTAACTCGACAGGGTTGCTTTCTCCTACATCAAATCCCGATCAGCAACATGCCGAAAGACTGGAGGAACAGATCAGCCAGTACAATATCTATCCTGTTTTGAAATTCTCACTCTCCTATAAAATTGTAGGTTTCTGACAACTATTATTAATAATCTAAATTGATTCGATATGATATCTAAAATGCAATTCAGAAATATAGCTTTAGCGGGTGTTCTGCTGATGGGAACAATGTTCCCAGGTTGCAAAAACATGTTCAACGATCCTATGGCGGACAAGGAAACGGGTGAGCCGGTTACCTTGCTGTTGATGGACAGAAACTTTATAAAAACAAAGATTGCTGTTCAGTTGCAGGATATGGTTACTCTTCAGGCAATCGAAAACGAGCAGGTTATAATTCAGTTTTCAGGCAACGATGCTGCCAATCTGATAAATTTTGGAGGCTTTAAAAATACAAGCTTTAATACTCAAGATGGTTTTGTTGAGGTTGGACTTGATCCCAATATTATTGTCAATTCGCAGAATCCGATAGAACTTACTGTTATAGCTGGTAGCCAGAGTTACATTTCGGCTCCTCAGTTTATCAGCTATACTTCCGAAGGAATAAAAGATCTGGTGATTAAAATGTATCGTAAAACCGAACTGAAATCGGCAACTCTGGGAGCTTATACTGAACCGTTTGACATTGCTTACAATGGACAGCTTAAATCGCCAAATTTGCCATATCAGGCTGATTTTAGCAGTTTTACAACAGGTACCGCGTACGAATACATTAACTTATATACCACTACTGCAAGCGGTTTGCTTGTTTGCAGTAATTTGAAAGACAATGTTTTGTATTCTGATTATGGTGTTTATACCGTTAGCCAGTCGGGCGGAACGAATCTTATGCCACCTGCGCTTCCAACAAAAAATATTGGATTACAGACCGGAGTCTATGTTTATTCAACGGTTCTGAAATCAGGTATGGCGAAATGTGAAAATGGACTGACACTTCATGTTGAGCGTGCAAACGGAGCGACCGGAACCGGTGTTTTTGATTATCAGATAACTTTCTCTGACGGAAAAATAAAATCAGGTAAAATCTCATGTACTTTTCCATCCGATAACACGATCGAACAGTTGTACTATCCTGCTTCCAATCCGGTGGTGAAAGTTGAGTTGCTGGGCGATGCCCAATATGATATTTCGGCAGCTGTAAATTTAAATTCGCCATGTGGGGCAAAAGCCAGTTTTGTTGCAACCCCCAAGAGCAATTTGAAAACTTACAAGCTGATAACACGTTATAGTTGTCCGGAATCAGCGGTTGGCATGGGCTTGTCGATTATCGGTGAATTCAGAAAAAAAGATTCGACAGACAAATGGACTTCGTTTAAATTTATTGAAGGTATTTCTGAATTGCAGTTGGTTGCCAATGCCGATTATGATTTCAGGGTAAATATTGATGGCGAATATTACAATTACACAGTTCCAACAAACCCCGATAAAGTGAAATCCTATCTGGAAAGTTCGAGTGTCGATTTCAAATTCAGGAACCTCTCGATTATTTCAAGTGAAACGATGGTTACAATAACGACCGATGTACAGTTTAGTCAGGCTGTTTGTGATTTGATACAATAAGTCTATTTTCTGAAAATGTACAGTAAAGACGAAACCAAGCTTTTGCGGAAAGAATTCTGGATTGTGTTTGCCCGGCGCTGCGAGATTGTTCCTGAATTACGGAGCAGAAAGAAAAAATGGGTGTTGTACGATACCGGATTGAGTGGCATTGATCTGAAATTTGAGGTCACCCGGCAGGAAGCAATGGTGATGGTTGAAATAAACATCAAACAGGAAGCCCGTCGGCTGGAAGCTATTGAAACCATGCAAAAGTACCGGAAATTGCTCGAAGATGGTTTTGCACAACCGCTCATCTGGGACTTTTGCGTCATCAGGGAAGGCGGGCAGGACGTTTGCCGGATTTACACTTCCCTTCCCAATGTCGATTTTCACCGGCAAAACCAATGGCCCGATATTTTCAACTTCTTTATCGATAATATGCTAATCCTTGAAAACAACTTCATGGAAATTAAGGATGGGATAGAAGCGGAGCTTTGCTAAAAATGAATTCTTTTAAGAGCTAAAGCCCAAATTCGGCGGGGTATCTTTATATCCGTCACATAAATGTGACGGCAAAGGATATCGCCTTGAATGTGCCAATCTGTTAATAAAAGCCCTATTCTTTGCCGTCTGGCTTTAGCCGATGGATTAGAATGGAATTAGAATATTGGGCTAAAGCCCGGTAAAATAGATCTTTCAATATCCGTTACATAAATGTGACGGCAAAGGATATTGCCTTGAATGTGCCAGTCTGTTAATCGAAGAGCTATCCTTTGCCGTCTGGCTTTAGCCGACGGACATGTTTATATAGAAATTCCGGGCTTTAGCCCTTTATTCTTTCAAAACCATATCTTTTAAGGAAAAGCTCGACCTCCTCTTCCCAACTAATCCTTTTGTGATGTTCATCCTGATTTTTAATGTATTCCCTTACCCGGTCAACATGAGAATGACTGACAGAAACTGCAAAATAATCATCTTGCCAGGAAAAATGACAGGGCAATATTTTCTGGTTATTTATCCAGAATGAACTTTCACCTTTCAAATATTGCATCACTGTGGCCAGATTTTGTTGCTTGCCCAAATTGATAAGGGCATGAACATGATCTTCGTGCGCATTGATGTAATCCAAAACAATGCTTTTTTCATTGGCATTTTCCCTGAAATGTTTTAGCAAGGCCGGACGAAAAGACTTTGGTATAATGCAGGTTCTGTTTTTTGTGCTCCAAACACAATGAAGCCAAATTTTGACATAAGACATAGTAGATGTTGTTTTAGGTGAATCCACTAATTTAATGAATATCAGTCAAAAATCGGCTTCTATTTTTTCTTATTTTTCTGCATTTGAAGGATGGGCTAAAGCCCGGAAAATGTGTGATCTTCGTCCGTCACATGAATGTGACGGCAAAGGATAGTGCTCCGAATAAAAGTTTTGCATGTTGAAATGAATATCCTTTGCTCCCGATAAAAATCGGGACAGGCCGTCTGCCTTTAGGCAACGGACATGGATTATATTTCTTTTTCCCTCCCCCATGTAATGAATTCCTGCCCAGTTCGTCTTAACTTTGAAACAAGCAGAAAAGAGTTCGAATGTTAGCCAGAGATTTTAAAACCGATGTACTTCCAATCAGCAACAAGTTGTTGCGGTTTGCCCTTCAAATTCTTCAGAATGAAGAAGAGGCGAAAGATGTACTTCAGGATGTGTTTCTGAAACTTTGGCAAAAACGTGATGAACTTGGAAAAGTGGAAAATCTGGAAGCTTTTGCAATTCGCATGATTCGTAACCGTTGTCTTGATCTGATCCGCTCACGGAGAACGGTTTCGTTGGAGTTGGTGAAGAAAAACAGACAGCAGGAGGAGGATTGTTCGGATGCGGATTATCTCGAAAATACAGAGTTGGCTGGATTGGTAAAACGGATTATCGCTGAATTGCCCGACTTGCAGCGCACCGTCATTCATTTGCGCGACATAGAACAGCTTGAATATGAAGAAATAGCTGAAGTTACGGAGTTGAATGTAAATGCAATCAGGGTAAATCTATCGCGGGCACGAAAAAAAGTGCGTGATGAAATCTTAAAAATTCAAAATTATGGAATCACAGAGAATAAACATATTGCTGCAAAAGTACTTTGAAGCCGAAACCACACTCGCCGAAGAAAATGAACTGATCACTTATTTTACTTCCGGAGAAGTGGATGAAAACCTGAAAATGTATGTTCCAATGTTTTCAGGGATAAAGGAACTTTTGGCCGATGAAAATCCTGGACTTGGCGACGATTTGATGAATCATATTCTGGAATCGGAGCACAGGGAAAAGCTGAGATACCGCTGGATGTGGCAAATGGTGACCGGTGTGGCTGCATCTGTGATTCTGGTAATGTTGGCTGTGAATTTCCACGGCGATCGAAACCAATGGAAAGACACGTTTACCGATCCTGATGAAGCTTATGCTGAAGCCACCAAAACCCTTGAATTTGTTGCCGGCAAATACAACAAAGGATTGGCTCAGCTGAAACCAATCGGGAAAATGGAGGATGCCACCATTCCTTTTTATTCAGGAATGGAAGCTCTGGACAAAGGATTTGAAAAACTGAATGACATTGAAAAACTGAACAAAAATTTAAAAAACGAATAGCCATGAAACGAATCTTATTGATATTGGTATTGCTCATCCCAGTGTTGGTGATGGCACAGGACAGCAGCCCGATTGACAAGCTTTTTAACAAGTATGCCAATAGAGACGGGTTTACAACGGTGAATATCAGCGGTAAATTGCTGGGTTTTGCCAGTAATCTGGGCAACTCGAACAGCAAAGAATCTGCAATGTTGGAGAAAATTACCGGAATTAGGATACTGTCGGTCGAAGACAAAGATTTAAATAAGAATCTCAACTTTTTCAAGGAGCTGGAAGATGACGGGTTTTTCAAAAACCACAATTACGAGGTGTTGATGGAAGTGACGGAAAAAGATGAAGTTGTCAGGTTTTACGGACGTACCGGCGAAAAAGGAAAGCTCTCGGAATTGTTGCTCGTGGTGGGTGGCGACGACAATACGCTGATCAGCATTCGCGGTCTCATTGATCCGAACGACATCGGGAAAATTACAGGATCGCTTAACCTTGGCGTTACGACCAAGTAGTTTAAGCGGTATTTGAAAACACATAAATCCTGTAACAGAAATGCTGCGGGATTTTCTTTTTTTTCGACCTTTCAAAAAATGTGTTACTTTTATTTCTGAAACAAGAACGAACAAAATGAATCCTCAGAATTTCTGGAAAAAATATGAATTCGCAGTCAATCAAACCCTACTGTTTAAAGCGGGTTTTGTAGAAGTTTTTGTGAAACACATTTCCAACGGCTGGCTGATAAATAGTCGTGTTGCCGATCAGCCCAATGAAGAATTGCAGGTGGAAGAAGTGGAGGGTTTTGACGATGATTCGAACGTGTTTCATTTTCAAACCGGAAAATCGTATGATTTGATAGTTGTTCCAGCCCTTCCCAATAAAGCGGTGGTTTTCAGGAATAACAAGGTTATTAAAATTGGTGCCGGCGAATTGGCCAATTTGAATTTTCGCATACCACTTGACATTCAATTTTACTTTCAGGAAATAAAAGAAGAAAATCTATTGATTGAATTGCCTTTACAACGTTTGTCGGATACCTGGTTTGGCGAGGCCGACAACGGAGAACCGGCTTTTTCAATTGGAAGCAATTACGACAAGGAATTTTCTGAAATAAATGCCATGCCCTGGGAAGCTGTTGCGCCGGTCGAAATAAATAACAATACCACTGGCGTGTTCGATCTTCAGCGCCTGATTCTGCGTGTCGAAGATTTTTCATTGTTCCTGAAAAACAAACAGCTTTTAACCAATCATGTAGCCATTGAATTCAGGGGGCCCGAACATGCCGGAAGTGTAAACTTGTCGGTGAAGAAAGAAATTCACGGACAGAAACCGCTTCAGTTTGCAAAACCACGGAATGAGGTAGGCCGGAATCTGTTGAGAAAGAGTTTCTCTTTTATCAAAAACATTTATCAAAGCTAAGTTATGGATTTGGGTCTCTCAACTTTTTTTAGCATCGAAACAGTCGATAAATTTATCCGGATCATGTTCATCCTGGTGGCAGGTGTCGGATCTATTCATCTGATTTCCTACATGGTAAGGCGTTCACTTTACAAACATCTTTCACGCCAGTCGATGATGCTGGTGTCGCGAACCATTATTTATACCGGATATATCGGATTGGTGCTGATCGTTATTCGTGAACTAAACTACGATTTAACGGCGCTCTTCGGTGCTGCCGGAGTCGTTGGTATCGTCATCGGTGTAGCCTCGCAAACCAGTATTGGCAATATCATCAGCGGGCTGTTTCTGGTTTCTGAAAAGTCTTTTGAACTGGGCGATGTGGTGCGCATCGGCGACAAAACCGGAACTGTTTATTCCATCGATCTGTTGTCGATTAAGATAAAAACTTACGATAATTTGTTGATCCGAATCCCAAACCAAACGGTCATTTCAACCGAACTGGTGAATGTGACCAGGTTCCCGATCCGGCGACTCGAATTTATGATTGGAGTTGCCTACAAGGAAGATTTAAGAAAAGTTAAAACCATACTCGAAAACGTTGCACGCAACAATCCGCTTTGTCTTGAGGAACCTGAACCAGTCATCATTTTCAAGGAGTTTGGCTCCAGCAGCATCAACATTACTTTTGGCGTTTGGTTCGAAAAAGCCAACTATCTGGCCGTGAAAAACAGTGTGTTCATCGAAATTAAGGAAGCTTTCGACCGCGAAGGAATTGAAATACCTTTCCCACACGTGAGCGTTTATGCCGGAGAAACAAGCAAACCGATAAAAGTGGAGGTTGAGAAGTAAAAAATTGACTTGATTACCAATATATCTAAACGATTTTGATGCGTCCCGTTCATTGGTACCGCAGTTGTATGTCGATTTGTGGATTAAGCGTGAAAAACTTGTGATTGGTTCCTTGCCGCGTACCTATTTCAATCTGCCTGCAATGCGGCTATTGATGCGCTGAAACATCGAGACTGTTACCGTTCCCGACTAATATCATAATATTCAAAGAGCAGCAGAGTTGTTGCCCTATTTTATTTGTCCCTTCCTTCAGGTTCCCGACAAAACCCATATCGGTGCGATTGACTTCGTATGATATTTTAAATAGGAATATTTTAATTAAATACTTTTATTTGCGATTTGCAATTTGAATATTCCGGGAATGACGGCCATCAACTACTATAGTAAGTAACACCAACGAAAAACAGCTTTTTAATGACTTTCAACACGGAAGTCAGGAAATCTTTGACAATTTCTTCGAGAAATATTACAAGGGATTGTGTGCGTATGCTTACCGGATACTTAAATCGAATACCGCATCAGTAAAGCGTTGGCTTAGGTACGCAAAGATCTGGGGGAGCATCTTCTGTTATTGCTGTTATTCGTAAAATAATTTTTCTATTTTTATAGATCGTTTGGAGTGAAGACAGACTTCGCCGTCATACCTGTGAAATAAATTTATGAGAACACACGATCACATACCTGAATTTGTAGTTACCCACCTTCATGGAGAGGCCACTGAGGAGCAACCCAAAGCTGCTGCAGAATGGATGAAAACTGCTGAAAACATTGAATTTTACCTCCAACTGGAGAAACTTAACAGTTTGTCGGCTGCTCTCCAAAGATATTCCGAATTTGTTCATGGCATGAAGGTGTTTGTCGGCCACGCATGTCGGCCTGGGTAGTCCGCCTGTGATGCATACCTGCTGACATATGGGCGTAATGGTTGGCTCGGCAGCTTCAGATTACTAAGAAAATATTTGCAGCCTGTTGATGCTTATAAGAATTACTTAAACGAAATAAAAAATATTTTGGAAGCGCTGAAGATTAAAAGTAACTTCTTTTCCCCGGAGGGAATGAATATCAATAGAAGAATCAGTTACGCAAATATTAATTTTCCCGTCTGCTAGCAAACCTTATCGATAACAAACTTGTTCAAGTATTTCGATACTCCATATTTAATTTTTATTATACAGACATTCAGGGGCTTTGGTGGATTTCAACGGAGGCTCAGATTTCTGAATGTTATCTTTTATCAAATTTAGCCATAACAAAATCGTTTTATCCCGGTTTTATAATGAATTTGTTACATCTAAAAAGTACGCGCAAAATGAAAAGAACGCCTTTTATATCCACGATTTTAATCCTATTCCTCCATGTAAATTGCATTTCTAACTATCCTTCTGACTATCCTGAAGATTATCAAATTGAACCTTCTGACGGAAGCTGGGTCCAGCCATGGAAGGGAAATCCCTGGTATTGGCAGTACAAAGAAAAACCAGTCTTATTGTTGGGAGCCAGCAATGACGACAACCTGTTTCAATGGCCTGAAGATATACTGATCTCACATCTTGATTCGATGAGAAACATTGGTGCAAATTATGTGCGGAATACCATGAGTGACCGGAAGGATCGGGGTTTTGAACTGTATGCGTTTCTGCAACTTGAAGATGGCAAATACGATCTGGATCAATGGAATGAAGAATACTGGAACCGTTTTGATTTCTTTTTGAAAGAAACAGCAAAAAGGGAGATCATTGTTCAGATCGAGGTTTGGGACCGCTTTGATTTTTGGGACAAAAATTGGCTTCCACACCCGTTCAACCCTGCAAATAATGTGAATTATACTTCAATTTTGTCCGGCCTGGAATTACTTTACCCGCTTCATCCGGGCAGTAACGTGCAGCCCTTCTTCTTTACCACGCCCGGCCAGAAAAATAATGTGGTACTGTTAAATTATCAGCTACGATTTGTTGAGAAGATGCTTTCCATTTCCTTAAATTATGACCACATCCTGTATTGTATCGATAACGAAACATCGGCCCAAGAAGCATGGGGAGCTTATTAGAT
>Ga0208968_1002070_pt1 | contig 10318 bp, 18 predicted proteins | sample RifOxyA3_FD_184031 | JGI IMG/M metagenome (GOLD analysis project Ga0208968, IMG submission 184031) | Groundwater microbial communities from Rifle, Colorado - Rifle Oxygen_injection A3 (SPAdes) | ecosystem: Environmental > Aquatic > Deep subsurface > Groundwater | place: Rifle, Colorado, United...
AAAAAAAAAAAAAACATATTGGCCAGAGGAGTAAATCCCTCTGGCTTTTATGCTTGTTACTTAAGTTTATGCTTCAGCAGTTTCAGGCTGTTTACCCATCAACATGCTCTTTTGCATGCAACTCGCAGCTGCAGCACATGCATCGCGTGCTTTTTCTGCATTGGTTTTTGTCCCATCATTTCCTGGAATTTTGTTTTCATCCTTGGACTTCAGGAATTCAGCAAAGGCAGCCACTGCTTGCAACTCGTCCATAGAAAGTTTCGGACGAATCTTGTCAGTGAATGTTGCGAACTGGTTATTCAGTTCAGCGATTTCTGCATCATTGAGACCAGTTTGTGTTTTGGTTTGATGTTTTTGCGACATGGTAGTTCTCCTTCGTGGTTAAAGTAAAGTGTTACTGGATTAGTTTGGTTAATGCTGATTTGGAATACTTCAGTCCAGTACTGACCAAATAGACATCTCTTACTATCGGGTGTCTGAGTTTACGTAATGCCTTGCCTTCAATTTACCTAATACGTTCTTGCGTGAAATCAAAAAGTTTACCAACAGATCTAAGGGTGTGTTCGACCTTATCGCCCAAGATATGTAATCTAACAATATACTCTTCTCTCTGACTCAGAGTACTAAGCAACTTGTCGATGGCTATGGTATTCTCCTTTAGAACTAATGCTTGCTCAGGAGTTGTAACTAGGCAAGCACGATGAATGCTCGATATGTCATGATCATCAAAAATCTCACTTGACAATGAAGCATCGAGTGAAATCATGTTATCGTCAGCATCGATGTCATCTTTGCATAGGACTCCTAACTCCTTGTACAGAGCTCGTAACTCCTTAACTGAGATACCACAAGCATCTGCAAATTTCTTTACTGTTGTGTGTCCGAGAGCGACCATGGATGTTAAGAGATATTTGTCTTCTACTGAGGCAGTCATTACACTACCCCTTTGGAAAGAGTTTGAGCAATATTGTTTATCCAGTAACCTACATTGCTTTCAACACTATAACCATTGCCAACAACATTCACTAAAGTATCGTAATCAATACTACCAAACGGGATCAGGTATGTACTGTGCAAAGCCTTAGTCTGATTGGTGACAATAACATCACTGCGGCCGCTATATCGCTGAAATACCACAATAGTTCCAAGCACAGTGCCTATAAAGATCAGCTTACGATTATTGTCAGTAGTGCTCTTAGCTTCCATAGTTGGCTCAAGGATAACTGCATTAGGGCCTTCAACGGCGTTATCAAAATACCCAGTATTATTATTCCATGCTGGATCGTATGGAATCTCAGTAGTGATCATGTTGAATTTTTTGTCAAATAAGGCTGCTACTAAACTTGACTGAGTCATTTTTGTTTCTCCTGAATGTTTACTACATTGAGCATAAAGAATGCCATAGTGAAGAGAGATATTGCTTCATCTTCACCTTAGTTATATATAACTGAGATATTCTAGAATCAAAAATAAGGTCATAAAGGCTAGGGAGAAACCTAGCCTTTTTAAATGACTTTACTTAATGTTCCAGAGCTTATCGATTGCGTTGTCAAAATCAGTTTCAGATAAATCAAATGAATCCAAGATAAATGCATAATTATCACCAAGGATATCAACGACATCACTTACATTATCACAGGTTTCTAATTTGTTCTTGATATCGATGAGTTTAGGTAACTCAAACATACCTGGAAGTTTATTCCCTTTTGATAATGCATCAATAAGAATAGCACGAGCTGCTTCCTTATCAAATGTAATTTCTTTAATGGTAGGTTTTTCTACCATAACTGCTTCTGATAAGGCACTTGTTTTAGCAATTAGTTCTTCAGCGTGTTTTGCAAGTTTTCTCCATTCTTTATCTGAAATAGTCATGATAATTCTCCTATACATTAAGAAGGCTATCTCGCCCAACTCCTATTTTGGCCAGGGATTTTCTCCCTGGCCTTTATGTTGTTATTTCTTCTTAACTATGACCGAATAAAGCATAGATGCCAGAATGGGATCGATCATAAGTCCCAAGAAGAACCAGATCCAAAAAGAACGTCCCCGATGTTCAGCAACTTTACCGAGAACCCATGCGAAGACAATCCAAAGTATAAATACGAATACCATTTTTATTTCCCCTTTATTAAGAAAACTATAAGAAATTTATAGTTAAGTTTATTTACTTACTTTGCGGTATTCTGCAGAAAGCTCATTGCTACGTGCTATTAATGATTGCTCAATGCATGAATTAGTTCTGCATTGTGCCCTGACATTATTCCACCACTGTACTTGATTGTTCTTCAAATTTGCTTTTGTGCGCTAGGGTATCGTGGAGAATTGTAAAGGCGCTGAAATGCAATACCGTTGTTTTGTGTTTGTGTCTGAATAGCCATCCTGTAACATGTGTTGTAGTCATTTTGATTCTGCCTGCTATCGCAATAGCTATTAGCAAAAGCATTTGTGGAAAAAGCGATAACTGCAATTACTGCAAAGATAAAATGTTTCATTTTGTAATTCTCCTTAAGATTTATAAAAACTACTTAACTACTTCTACAAACTTTTCTTTGAACTCAAGAGCCTGACTGACGATAATGTCATTAATACTATTTATATTCTCTATTACAGTAGTGCCATGACTACCACTATTGTTTACTTCAAAAACACCATAATAGTAATAACCAGCCCACCAATGCTTAACTACTTTTGTGATTTTAATAAAATCCTTATCTCTAAGGAACTCTTTATTTAATAATGGGTGATCTAGTGGTGGATTAACTTCAACTACATTTCTCTGTCTCCTATATGCAGTATAGAGTTCATGATCCCACCTCTGATAAATTCCATCATCAGTTCTTTTTACACTAACATAAGACATTTTGCATTACATCTGTTATCATTTTTAACTCCTTAGTTAAATTATTTTACGGCATAAAACAGACGACTATCCGTCTGCTTTTTCTAATGATGCAACTGCTTCGAAAACTTTACGAACACCATCCATTAACTCTGGATCACCTTGAGCTTTTGAAACAATCGTAAGCAGATTATCTAATGGACCAGGTTTTGGTCCACCAACTTGCTCAGAATCTACCCAATCCTTTTCAGATTTAAAATCAGAAAAACCTGGAGCTTCTTTACGAATCTCTTCTTTACGTTGTTCGCTTAGATGTTCCTTGCAGACATAACCGCCATTTTTAAGTGGTGTGCCATCGGCAGCTTCTTTACAATGTGGGTCAAACCAACCAGTACTTTTTGCAGAGATTGCTTTCTTGCAAGTAGGACATGCGACCATTTCGAATTCATTAATGAATGGTTGTCCTGTAAATTCTATTCCGAATTTCATGCTTCCTCCTTTTTACCACGTATGGTCTTGACGAATCGATAGATTGAGAAAGAATGTTCTGGCATTATGGTTATTAATCTTGCTGCTTCTACTTCAGCAGCTAACTGATTCTCATTTAAGAATGGATTCTTTGAGAAATGCGGAATACCTTTCTCATCAACTCTTCCAATGATACATTTATTGTCAGCACCTTTACCATATTTCTTGCCATAACGACTACCTAGCAAAAAACCCGAATATGCACTTCTAACGGTAGGGCTCAGATATTCTCCATCTGGATCAAGACTGAACTCACCAGCGAATGCTGGAACATGAGTAACAAGCATTCTCTCAAATGTTCTTCTTCTCATGTCTATTACTTCTTTATTTCTCTTACCCATTTTTTATCCCTTTATGATTTATTTACCACAACTACCCAGTGTGGCGATGGTTTGTTAACTTACTTCTTTTTTCTAATCAAGGCATCAAATTCATCTGACGGTATTCCAACATCATCAGTCTCGACAAGTTGAAACTTACCATTGGTGGTGTTTGCAAACATATCACCTGCAATACAAACACCATCAGTAACTAATTCCCATTCATCTGGGATTACAGCCAGACGTTGTTTAGGTCCTACTTTAATTGTAGCCAAAGCGATATCCCATTTCATTTTAATAACCTATCGAATTGTTAAAGCGCCACATAGAGTACTTTATCCAAAGTGTTTCGGAGGCCTTTCATCGCATTCACCTGACGTATCATCATCCTTCGCTGATGCGGATAGAGCTTCTTTAAAGAACGTTTTAGTCTGATATAACAATGACGAGCATACCAGGTAGCATCAAGTGAGTATTCGTGAAGCATACCTTGTCCGAAAGGAAGATTATCTTCTTGTTCTTCAAGCCTTGCATTGTCATATAGTTCTCTTGCTTCTTTATCTGCAGCATTAGTGCGCTTTAGATATGTTTTAAATACGCGTAATGACATAACTACCTCCAATTAAGTAAATCATGTTGGACTTCCAAAAGTGGTTTGATATAAAGCCTGGGTAACTCAGAACCACTTTCTTGTAAGATTTCTAAAACTCTTCGCATATCGTACTCAGCATACTCAGCGCTAAGATAGATGTTTCCATCAATAATCTTAGCATCTGTTTTGGTGAATGTCATCACAATAACGCCAAGTTTTGAATTTAATTTACCAGTACGAAAACTACCCTTTATCTCAAATCCCGAGTATATCCGATATTTGATAGGTGTTCGTGGATCATCAATACAAATAACATGCATTATCTTGCTCCTTTATATTGATTAATTATCAAATACTTATTTCCTTTTAACTGCAGTTAATTAGTACTCAATACCAAACTGTCTTGATATTTCTTCTCTTCTGCCTGCATGATTTTAGTTTTCTCAGCATTGCGGGATTTTGTTCTACGACAATCAATTGATGTTTTATCATCTAAGATAAATACACCACCATTTAAACAGATAGTGAAGAGTTCTTCAACTTTCTTTGTTTTTGCTTTTTCTTCATCAATAAGCATTTGTGCTTTTGTGTAATATACGGCTGCTTCAAGATTAGCCTTATTGTCAATAAATGCCACAACTGCATATGTTGCAATTATGAGAAGTATTGGCATAATGAATTTTATTACCTTGATAATTACTGCTTTTGGTAAACGCTCAGTTGGCCAGTGCATACCGAATGTACGATAAGGCCAACTAAGATTGTAAGTCTGGGGGCGGCGTGGCATACGTGGAAATTTTTTGATGTACATTTTTTACTCCTTAATGTATTTCGTGATTGATTTTTAGCCGCGACGACGACGACGAACCTCATTGATAGATAAATTTAATCTTGCTGCTTCGTCACGAACATTCTCTGTAAACACTGGTTGAACATCTGAGAATGGTCGTTCACTGATAAGCATCTTGTATGCGGCACATTTACCATCACCAAACCAGCTACATCCAGTGTCGCAGACGCGTCCACCTGTATGTTGATGGATCATTGACATAGTTGCAGGACTACCCTTGTTCATTGAATCCCCAACTATCTGTGGACAATTAGCTTGACGATATTGTGCCATTGTAAAACTTTTCATTTTCTTTTTCCTTTAGTTAACTAACAGATATGCATAATCATGATGATTTAATAAAGTCTCCCCAAGATGCTCTGCCATTCTTTCAGCAGTGAGATGATCTGTTCTTAAACTGTGATTATGTAAGTCGAACAGATAATACATTTTCTCATCATTATCTTTTACTACAAAATTAAGACCAACCCATTCAGAATCAAGCATGACATGGTGAACATTACGTGGTTCTGAATCACATAATTTTTTGATATCTTCTCCAGTTAAATTAATATTCATGACACTTTCCTTTTATTTAGATTTATAATGAACGATACTTTGTTCCTAATTCATTTGTGTAATATATGTTTATAATTTAATTGAATAGCATAAAACCCTATAGAACCATACATAGCTCTATAGGGTTTATTATTGCTTATTACTTAAACACCGTAGAAATTCAGAATGTTTTGACGACCTTGGTCATTAACACCAAACTCCATAGTTGCACTCATGTTGATTTGCTTCAAAGCTAAACCACGGCTCTTAGGATCAGCAGTCAATTTGATCAGATTCAACAAACGTTGAAAAGCTTTGCGTTCATTATCACCGAGAGTCATTTGCTCAGTAAAACGGAATACATGCGTATCACGAAATACACCATCTGCATTATCGTTAAACAGTTTTAGGATAGCACTAAATGCAGTAGTAAATTCATCTGCATTGCCATTGAGAATAGTAAGCAAAGCACGATACAGGCTTACTTGATGACGAGCACCATCAGCAGGGAAAACTTGTTTACCAGGTTTCATGTTTTCCATATAGTCAGCGATGTTGTGCATAGCAATCTTACCCATGGTGCTAAGTTTCAATTCACCTTCAGTACTTGCTTGAGCGACAGGAGCTGTAGGCTGCACAACAGGGGCAGGAGCAGCAACTACTGGAGCAACAATAGCAACAGGTGCTTCAACAACAGGCGCTGCAATAATTGCTTCTGGTTCTGGTTCAACTGCTACTACTGGATCAGTTACTGTGCTTACTGTTGTTGAATCAACAACGGCATCAACGGTGGTAGTTACGTCCTCGGACCCAATGATGTCTTCAACACTACCAACATCGGCATCTACTAGTGTTTCAGTATCAATAGCTGTAGATTGTTGATTATCAGAATTGTTATTGTGATGATGTTTTGCCATGAAATGCTCCATTTAGTTAATGAGAGGAATTTTATCTTAGTAGATATACTAATCAAAACATATAATGCTACAGTTAAAAAAGATTTAGCAAATTAACTCTACTAGGTGTTCTCCTATTTTGCCATTTCTCCTAGTAATCGCATATTTGACTACTTTTTCATCAATATTGAGATGCTTACCAGCTTGTCTGATGCTGGTAAATTTAAATACTTCTCCATTATTTTTAGTAATCTTTACTGGGACTGGATTCTGCTTGCCACCATGTTTTTTTCTGGTCGGTAAATTTACTACAGCATCCCTAATCGGTTTATCGTCATATGTAAAAAACCACTCACCATATGGTTTACTTTCTCGATACTTTACTACGTGTTGCTGGACATTGTGGTATATCAGATTAAGCATACTGCATAGTTCCTCAAGAGTATTATGCAGGACAATTAAATTAGTTAATTTATTTCTTGCATACCACACCCCATAGAGAATATCCCATTGATTTTCTTCAATACTATCATTTAGTAGTGATGGCCAATCACTACCATCATCTAACTTAAAAACAAACCATTTCTTAGTTAGTGATCCTGCATCTTTCGATTTTAAGTGTCTGGAGAGCCTTCTATAATCTATTTCAAATTCTTTAGCACACTCCATAACTGATGGGAATTTAATAACTTTCCCATTTAAGATATGTTTAGCAAACACGCAGTTGTAGTTTTTTAAAAAATTAACCAAAGCATGCCTACTATTTTCAGTGGGAGTTATCCATTCTAAATTAAGTAAAGAGTTATTACTTTTATCACCATCGATATGATTTACTTCCAAAACATTATAACTTTTATCAAGATGTCGTTTTGGCCTACCAATAAATGTTCTAGATAATAACCTATGTACATAAAAATTGACAGTTTTTTCTGGTGTGTTAATGCTTATTTTCCAATATCCTGATGGCAATATGCCTGGGGTAACTTTATTTAGTGTTCTCAAATTAATAAAGTTACCATCAGGACTCACAATAACATAATCATTTTCAGGAATATGGTAATACCCGTGAAACTGCCCGTGTTCTCTAGGAATTATTATTTCCATTTATATTCTCCATATATTTAATACCACCCACATACTAATAGTGATATTTGGTAATTATATAGAGAATAACTATGAAATAGCCTTCTTATAGTCCATTTTAGCAAGAGCTAGCTTTTTTCCGTGTGTCATCTTCATAAATATAGCGAGTACTGCGCTACCAAAATCAGAAACAGCTACAGAGATACCTGTTGGATTATTTGCTAAATTAACACCGACGCATGTCTTGCAAAAGTCAGTCTTATCTAACTTACAAAACATAGGACTACGCAACATTATTTTCTTTCCAATATAGCTTTTAGCATTTTCTTCATTTTCTACCAAAATACTACCTGATTTTGTAACAACACTAAAACCAATAAGTTTTTTGTAATTGTTATCAGAGACAGTTACATCAATACCAAGAACACTACCACAATCATCAGAAACAACATTGATATTGGATGATGCGCGATATAACCACTTAACTGCCTCACCACCTAGAGCTGTAGATGCACCTCGGTTAAATGAACCTGCACGTAAAGAGTTATTCATGGCTGGGAACTTATTAATATCCCAGCCTTCTGAAAGTGAGTTTCTGATAAGTTCAACTTCAATCTTATCTTCTAATCCTGTTTCAGCACCATACATGCCGTATAATCGCTTACGTACAATATCGACAGATTTATTATTGATCAGGAACCCTTCTCCCAGATCACCTTTAAGATATGCTCTGTCATATGCAACTAACTCGGCATCGATTTTAGCAATAACTGCTGGATCATAAAGTCGATCTTTATTTTCTTCCAAAAGACTATTTCTAAGTTCTGCAATTCCAGGGGCACCAGTAATAGTTTTACGTGTAGCGGCTGGAACACAGAGTTGTGTAAAACCAGCTAAGTAAAACATACCATCGCAGAACTTTATATATTCATCAACATAAATGAATTCATCTTTTCTCTCCTCCCCTTCTTTAGGATTATCTTTGAAACGAACAATAATCATTTCTTCAATATTGCGGGGATTAGCTTGTACATTTATATATGGAAGTTTGTTGTTGAAAGCATAAATGAGAACTGTGAAATTAAATAGCAATCGACCATAAGTTGTTTCAAGCTCAGCATTGGATGTATAATTGTTTACTCCATCCTTGCCATTTATTGTGACAGTTTCTTTTGCTGTAAATAAAGGCTCGCCAGCTTTACCATCCTCTATTAATGTTAATTCATTGTTGTTCTCTGGATCAATAAAGAAATAACCAGTTGGAGTTTGCACAACCCGATAAGGATATGGCTTTTTCTTCCAATCATCAGCTGCTTCATTTATTAATGCAAAAATACTAATAACAAAAGCTTTACGCCTATACTCACCAGCTTTCATAGCGAGTAGAAATAATTCTTTTTTAAGCACGACGTTTATCCTTATATGCGGTTTAATTTCAACATTAACTCAGTCGCCAATACTATCACTTTAGTGACAGTGTCTACATTAGAGATATAGTCATCAATATTTTTAGTAATGACAGGCAATGGATTTTCATTACCATCGCATGAGATAATAGACATAGCTATTAATTCGCATGCTATCTTTTCTATTGACTTAGTTTCAAGATCACGACCAACAATATCTATATACGTTCTGAATGGAAGTCCAATATCTAACCCGGCTAACACTAACTTCATAGTGTCTAAATTTTTCTCATGCGAATATCCACAGAAGAACTTAAATTCACCAATAAGCTTCTTCTTATTTGCACGATCTTCTTCATCTATTACAATTTCTGTATTAGTAAAAGATTCCTTGATAGTGCTAATACAAAATTGATCAACTGATTCTAACTCAACCATTAATTCATCGGCTGTTAATATTGAAACTAGATCAATTAATTCAGCAAAGATTTCAATTGGATCTTTGTTTTGTTCAACAGTATCAGCAACCATAACTTTATCACTATAGTCAAAAAGATCCAGAATACCATTAATAAAAACAGTATGCATGCTGATAGTTGCTTCTGGTTTAAGAGTGATTCCTTGTTCTCCCAATACCTGTCTCTGTAGTTCTAGGGTAAGATTAATTATCCCAGTAAGAGTATCGCCAAGTGCTACTTGATCTTCAGCCATCAAGATATCGATATAAGCATCTTGGTAGTCAGCTAAATTCACTCTATCAAAACTCTTATGAGCAGCCTCAATCATATCGTACATCTCGATAGGCGCAGAATCAAGTAAGTATCTATTCAGGATATCTAACATTTTTATCTCTCAAATTAGGTAAATTTAAATTCGATGCATTCATCATTTAGAATACAACTATAATAGCAATTCTAAGTTGTAACTTGATAGACTATCAAATTATTGATACTATTATTACTTTTTATTTTCAACGTAGGAGTTTGTAATGACGCAGAAGAGTTTTGCACGTAAGCAACGCGATCTTAAAGAAAAAGCCAGGAACAATGCAATAAGCGAGCTTGAAGGAAATACATGCTGGGATGATCTGAATAAAATGTATAGCGAGATGTGTGGTTTGCTTAGCTCTCACTCTCATATTCGTGTATATGCTGACGATAAAGAACTGATCGCTATGATTGCTGATAAAGCAACACTGGCATCGAACATTCGTATTCTTGCACGCGATCTTGCAACACTTAACGTTGAGCTCAAAGCTATCTACGAT
>Ga0208968_1002072_pt1 | contig 10310 bp, 6 predicted proteins | sample RifOxyA3_FD_184031 | JGI IMG/M metagenome (GOLD analysis project Ga0208968, IMG submission 184031) | Groundwater microbial communities from Rifle, Colorado - Rifle Oxygen_injection A3 (SPAdes) | ecosystem: Environmental > Aquatic > Deep subsurface > Groundwater | place: Rifle, Colorado, United...
CCCCCAATCGTCGCCCCGCCCGGACCAGCCGGGCGGCGGCGCAGGATGGCGCGCGAGTAACATGGGAGTCACGGGTGCAGGACGTACCGCAACAGGCATCCAGCCGAGCCGTCCCGCCCGACGGGCGGGATGAGGGAGCGGTCTCTGGGAGGCCGCTTGCTGACACGCGCGGCTCGGACAAACGCGCACCCGCGACTGACGCATCACAGTACTGCCTCAGCGCCGCCGGTTTGCTGCGTGCCCGTTCAGTACTTAGCGATGATCTGCGCTGCGTTCATGAAGTAGCAGTGGCCATCGAAGTAACTCACGTTGCTGCCGTTGATGTGGGCCGTGAACGAATCCGACTGCATCGTGGCCCAGTTGCAGGCATTCGGATGCAGCAGCTTCGGGTAGGCCAGGCAGTGGTCAGGGAGCAGGAAGTTAGGGTACGGCATATCGCCCCACATCAGTTCCTCGTTCGAAGCGTGTTTTCGCCGCCGCAGTTCGGGGTCGACCTTGTAGCCCGTGGGGACGCCCGTGTTGCTGGGCCCCTTCATGCCGGGCCCGTACGACAGGCACTTGCCGGCAAACTCGTCCGGGTACGCGTCAGCACCCCACATCGGGTGCCCGCCCGAAGTCCATGGCCGCCGGTCGATCCGGGACGGGCAGACCCAGACCTCGAAGTTCCCGAGGTACGGCAGGATCAGGGCCTGCGGCGCGACGCGCGCCAGATCCGGCCGCCACCCAACGGCGGGATCGTCAGCGCGCACCGGCGGGCTTTCGAGCCACCAGCCGTCATTGTCGTCGATATACATGAAGCTGGCGCTCGTTACCTGCTTGATGTTCCCGGCGCACACCTCCTTGCGCGCCTTCTCCTTGGCCATGGCCAGCGCCGGCAACAGCAGCGACGCCAGGATCGCGATGATGGCAATGACGACGAGAAGTTCGATCAGGGTGAATCGGCGATCGTGCGAAGTGCGCATCATATCGTCTCCTGGCACGGGGGGTTGACAAATCCGGTGTCTGTTCGTAAGATACACGGAACGCGCGCGGAATGCCAAAAGATGCACCGCCCCGTGCCAGTATTGCGTCAGCGTGCCCGGGCCGCAGACGGCCCGGTCATGTGTGGATGTTACTCGCGTCCGTCCGCGCCGCCGCGGGTCTTGCGCCCGTGGGGCGACGATTGGGAAGGGGGGAGGCGACGGACGCCCCTCTCTTTTTCCCAATCGTCGCCCCGCGGGCGCAAGACCCGCGGCGGCGCGAACCGGTGCGAGTAACGTCAGCCTATGATCGGCCGGTCCACCGGCCGGGACGTGCTGACGCATTACCCTCGCCGACCCCGCCGGTCTTGTAATTGTGCCGCGCCTATGTAACCTTAAACCTCAGCGGAACAGAAGGCCTCCGTGCTGTAGGCGTGGCCGGTGGGTGCGGAGTCCGCACATGGCACACACCGCGGCAGCACTCGTGCAGACAGGAAGAGCACAACGGAACGACTCGGGCGTCGGCAGGCTCTCGCGACGAAGCGCTGCCGTCATAATGCTGCTCCTGTGCAGTCGGTTAATATCTGCCGCAGAGATGGATATGGAACCGTTATCGGAATTCTGGGGATCGATCTGGTTCGGGACCGAGAAGATTGGGCACATGCACCAACGCTTCGACACGGTGCCTGGCCCGGACGGGCACTTTGCCAGCGAGTGGGAGACCGTGTTGGGCTTCAAGCGCGGCGGCGAGTTGGTTGAGTTCCACGAACACGTTCGGGTCGGTGAAGACACTGCCGGGCTGGTTCGGCATTACCAGTATCGGCTCGATTCGTTCTCGGGCGGCCAACTCAAGACGTCGGCGGCGGTGGAAGGCACGGCAGACGGCGAGCGGCTGCGTCTGCACAGTGCCGGCTACGATAGTGAAGTTCCACTCCCGGCCGCGGCGCGCGGCCCCCGAGCCATGCTGCGACGCATTGTGGCCGAGCGCGCTCGCGGAGCCGGTCACAGCTTTTCCGAACTGGTGTTTGCGCCCGAGCTCGCCCGCGGTGTGGTCACTCGGATCGAATTCGGTTCCGTCGAGGACGTCGAACTGGCCGCGGAAACCCGCTCCTTGCAGCGTCTGACGCAGACGACGGAAATCCGCCCGCTGCACCCGGACCTGCAGTGGCTCGACGAACAGGGCCGGGCACTGCTCACCCGCATCGAGATCCCGCTGCTGGGGCCGGTGCGCATCTTGCGCTGCTCCAAGGAAGAGGCGTTGCTTCCGTCTACCGCTGTCGAGTTGATGACGTCCGCGATGGTTGCCGCGCCGGCGCGCATTCCGGCGCCGCGGGCCGTCCGGCGAGCCCGCTACCGCCTCCGCTGCACCCCGGGCGCGGAGGCGCGGCTCTGTGCCGATGCCCTGCAGCAGGTGACGGCTATTGCGGCGGGCCAGGCCGACGTGACGGTGAGTACGCCGCCGCCCGACTCGTGGGTCGCGGGCTACGCCGTCCCCTTCCGGAACGGCGCCGGCCTGGCCGATTACCTCCGGCCCACACCGTTCCTCGAGGCAGACCAGCCTTTGCTCCAGGACATGGCGCGTGAGGCCGCGGGCGAGGAGCGCAACTCGGTCGCGCTGGCGCGGCGGCTCGAGAGCTACGTGCGCGGCAAGATTGTCTCCAAGACCCTCGACATGGGGTTTGCCAGCGCCCTGGAGACGGCCCGCGCCCTGCGCGGCGACTGCTCCGAGCACAGCGTGCTGGTCGCCGCGCTGGCCCGCGCCCTGGGCATTCCGTCGCGGCTCGTGGTCGGCCTGGCGTACATGAGCAACGTCACCTTCGGGGAACGACACGAGACCGGCGCGTTCGTGTTTCACGTCTGGGCCGAACTGCTCGTGGCACCCGACGTGTGGCTGCCGGTCGACCCGGCGCTGGGCCGGTTCGACGCGACGCACATCGCCCTGACCAAGAGCGCACTGGCGACCGCCTCGCCAGTGGCTGACCTGTGCCTGCCCGTGCTCGAACTGGTCGACAGCCTGACCCTGGACGACATGCAGGTCCTGGACCCGTGATGGGGTATTCGATTGCCGTCGATCGCGGTCGATTGCAGTCGGTTGCCGTCGATGGCCGCAACATCAGGAGGGCGTAACGGATGACGGGAAGAACGTGGTGGACGCGCGGTATTTGGGCGGCTGGCCTGCTCACGGCAACGGCAGCCTGGTGTGAGGAGAAACCCATGACGTGGTATGTCTCGCCGGACGGACGTGACGCGTGGTCGGGCCGAGTCGCGGAGATCGCTGCCGACAAGACGGACGGGCCGTTCGCGACGATCGCGGCGGCGGTCGAAGCGAGCCGCAGGCAGGCGGCCGCACCCCGCACCATCATGCTCCTGCCCGGGCGCCACTTCGTCGATGCCACGATCGAACTGGACCCCCGCGACCAGGACCTGACTCTCGAGGGCGCTGGCCCCGGCAAGACGACGGTCTACGGCGGGCGACGCGTCGAAGGCTGGCAGCGCGACGGCGAGAAGTTCTGGGCCGCCGCACTCCCGAAGGACAACGGCAAGGACTGGCTCTTCCGCCTGCTCGTGATCGACGACGCGGTCCGACCCCGGGCGCGGTTGCCGGCCGAGGGGCACTTCGAGCACGAGACCAAATTCCCCGTCCGCTGGATGAGCACGGCCGGCGGCGGCTGGGAGCGCAAACCCACACCACAAGAACTGACCACGCTCCAGTATCGCCAGGGCGACCTGGGCGAGTGGCTGAGCGTGAAGAACGCCGAGGTGACCGTCTACCACATGTGGGACGAGTCGACCGTGGGTGTAGCCGCGCACGACGTGGCGACGCGGACCCTGACCCTGGCCAGTCCGTGCGGGCATCCCCCGGGCGGGTTCGGCGTGCAGCGGTACGCCGTCTGGAACGTGCGCGAAGGCATGACGCAGCCCGGTCAGTGGTACTTGGACCGCGACGCGGGGCGCGTCGTCTACAGACCGCGCCCCGACGAGGACATGACTAAGGCTTTCGCTGTCGCGCCACGCTTGCAGGTCCTGTTCCGGATCAAAGGCGACGCGAAGAAACCGGTCGTCAACCTCACGCTGCGCCGCATGACCCTCTCCACCACGGATGCGCCGCTCACCTCGGCGGGGTTCGGCGGCTGCGCCTGGCCGGGGCTGATCTCGGCGTCGAGCGGGCGCGGCCTGCGCCTGGCGGAACTCGAGATCGCCAACGCCGGTGCGTACGCCATCCAAGCCGGCGGGCTCCAGGACGACTGCGCCGTGGTCGACTGTCACCTGCACCACCTCGGCGGCGGCGGCATGCGTGTGAGCGGCCCCAAGCTGCGCGTCGAGGGCAACCGCATTCACGACATCGGCTTGCTCTGCGCCAGCGCCATCGGCCTGATGGGCGGCGGCGAAAAAGCCGTGGTGCGCCGAAACGTTCTCCACGACACGCCGTACTCCGGGATGTGCTTCGGCGGCACGGACGTGGTGATTGAGGAAAACCTGATCTACCGCTGCATGCAGCAACTGCACGACGGCGCAGCCATCTACATGGGTGACGCAGTCCGCACGATCATTCGCCGCAACGTGGTACGCGACATCCAAGAGCACGGCAAAGGCTACGGCTTGTCTTCCTACTACCTGGACGAGAAATGCCGCGACTGCATGGTCGAGGGGAACGTGTCGATCAACGTGAAAATGCCGACCCAGAACCACATGACGCTGAACTGCACGCTGCGCAACAACCTGTTCATCGCCGCGGACGACATGGTTCTCTCCGTGCCGCGCAGCGCGAACTACCACGTGCTCGGCAACACGTTCCACGTCGGCGGCAAGTTCACGGTCAACGATCCGGACGCCGTGGTCGAGTGGAAGGACAACCTGATCGTGCGGCCGGGCGTCGAGCCGGAACTGGCCGACGCCTTGCCGGAGGCGGAACGAAAACTGCGCCAGACTCCGGTCCGACGCAACGTGACGCGGGTCGAGAAGCCGCCGCGCATCGACGGACGCATGGACACGGACGAGTGGCCGGCAGACGGCCTGGACCTCGGCCAGAACCCGGACCAGCGTCGCGCACGCGGCGCGCCGCTCACGGCCAGGGCGTGCACCGACGGGCAGGCCCTGTTCGTCACAGCGGCAGTGGTGAGCATGTTCCCTGAGGCGCGCAAGCTTGGCGCAACCTGGGGGCAGGACGAAGGCGCGGAACTGGCGCTCGAAGGGCGGCGCGGTGACGGGACCGCCGTGACCTACGTCCTGCGCGGGTTCGCGGACGGCACATTCAAGAGCCTGACGCTCGGCGGTGCGACCGAAGACGAGGCCGCCGCGCTGGCCAAGGCGGTCACGTGCGCGGCCGGGGTCGAGAAGACGATCTGGCGTTGCGAGTGGGCCGTACCGCTCGCCGCGCTGCGGTTCGACCCGGGCCAGCAGGACCTGCTGCCCTGCAATCTGACCGTCTTTCGCAGTGAAGACGCGCAGTACATCCAGTGGGCCGGCACGCTGGGCGAGACGTGGGATCTGACTCGGGGCGGGCGCCTCGCGTTCAAAGGCGACCGGAGCAACCGCGCCAAGCCGACGGCCCAGGCGTTGCGCACGGCCGCCGCCCCGACACTTGACGGTACGGCGGCAGCCGGCGAATGGCCCGGCGAACCGCTGCGCCTGGCCCAGACCCCGGACGGCGGACCGCTCGCCGGCACGCCGTGCGCCGCGCACGTCGCCTGGGACGCGCAGGCCCTGTACGTGCACCTTGCCGTCCCGTTCGGCGCCGCGACACCGCCGACGCGCGGTCAAACGTGGGGCCAGGACGACGGCGCCGAGGTCTGCCTGCGCGGCAAACTCGCCGACGGCAAGCCGACGACGTGGGTTGTCCACGGGTTTGCCGGGGGCCAGTTCGAGGTCAGCACCGAGGCCGGCACGCCGGCGGACACGGCCCAGGCCCTCGGGAAGGACATCGGGTTCAAGGCCACGGTCGGCGGCGCCGGCTGGGAGGCGGAGTGGCGCTTGCCGCTCACGGCCCTCGGGATCGAGCCGAAGCCGGGCACCGCGCTGCCGTTCAACCTCGGCGTGTTCCGGACCGAGGACGGCCAGTGGATCAACTGGGTCGGCACCAGCGGCCCGACCTGGAACCTGGACAACGCCGGGACGCTCAGCCTTGCGGACACCGCAAAGGCGCCATAAGGCGACGCAGCGGAGAACGACAGTGGCGCGGGACCTCCGGGACCGCAGTAGAGCGCCTCGGGGCCGTCCCGGCCCGAGGGCCCTCGGCCGGGACTGCAGCGTTCCGCGCGACGCGAAAGTCGTCGTCCGGATTGAACCAGGACATGGGATCATTCGGCCCGAGCGGCAGGAGCAACCCGGCGTTCACCAGGCCATCCAGTTCGCCGGCATGAACCAGCATTACGTCCGGGCAGGCGCTGCGCGCCACGCCGGCAGCCGTCGGCGCACTGGCCGCGAGCAGCTCCACCCGAGTGTCACCCATTGCCGACTCCGCACCGCGCGCCAAACGCTCCCACCGCGCACGGCAGGCCGGATCAGCCAACTCCTTGGCCCAGAACGACAGCGTCCGCATCCGGCGCGACAGAATGGAGGGGATCGGATTGCCCTCCGGCGACTGCGGCAGCAGTTCGCTCGTGCCGCGCACCGCGGCTTCCGGGAGGACAGCCCCCGCCCCCGTGTAGAACGTCCCGGGCCGTGCTCAGGCGCTCCGGATTCGCGTCCAGTCGTCGACCTTCAGGTCGAAGCTGAGTTTGGCGCTGAAGAGCATGCCCGGGTCGCGGCGCCTCAGGAAAGACTCGATGGCGGTTATGAGCGACCGCTGCACTGGAGCGTCGTGGCGGGTTTCGCCGTTGATCACGACACGGACGGGCTTGTCGAAGTCCACCATGCCAGGGTTAAGCCAGATTGTCAGGCCGTACACATTTTGCGTATGAATGCTGATCGTGTTCGCGCCATCGTTGAATGCCGACACCGTGCCGCCCTGGCAGCGGATAGTGCGGTGGCGGAAGTTGGTCGTGCAGTACGACGGCTGCGGTTCCGTAGTCTCGACATGGTCGAGCTCAAACGTGCCGAAATGCGTCTCGTCGATCGAAACCCAGAAGAAGTGCGGAGAATCGTAGAGACTGAACGCGCCCTTTCGCGACGCGGTGACCACCCGGGGCGGAATCGGATCTCGCTGCTTGGCCTTGATGTACTCCAGGAAGTCGAGGCATGCCTGCCGCGCGGCTGGATCGCCGAGGCTGTGCCCGCCCTGGTGCTCGACGTAGGTGTGCGGCAAGTGGTGGCCGCTCAGAATGGCACTGGCCAAGCGTGCGAACGCCACGTCCGTGAAGCGTGGCCGCGTGCCGGGAACGGCGTCATGCGCGCCGTGCATATTGTAGAAATCAACGCCGTGAAGACCTTCCCAAAAACCGTAGAACCAGGCGCCCGCGTGAGAGCCGACCGTGGCGAACCTGTCGCCGAGCGTCTGGACGATGTGACAGGCGCCGTAGCCGCCCATGGATTGCCCGAGGAGAAAAACCCGGTTCGGATCAATGTTGAAACGGTATGCGGCTTCCTCAACCACGCCGAGCAGGTAGGCGTCCGACTCGGGGTTCGACCAGCGTTGGTGCGTCGGCCGCAGCAGGTTGCTGGGTGCAACGCTGACAAAAGAGTGCGCTGCCAGCGGCGCGCCGAAGTGGTAGCTGCTGGGCGCCTCACTCTGCAACAGCCACGACTTGGCCGTGTCGCGCGGTGTGCCGCTGCCGCCACCGTGCAGCAGCACGAGGAGTCCCACAGGTGTCTGCGCGTCGTACGAATCGGGCACACAAAAACTCAAGAGTTCATCCGGGTAAAGCCGACGCAGGTGCGGCAGTTCGAAATGGTCCTCGAGGCAGAGCCCAGGCGTGCGGCCCTCCCACTTGCGGGCGATACACGATTGCAGCAGGGCAATCGGGTCTCCGTCGTCATCGGGCATGAGCGAGAGCGCCTGGGTCCGTTCTGCGTCAGTCCCGTACAGGCATTGTTGAATCAAGGCGGCTGTTTGCATGGAAACACCTCAGGTTCATAGCCTCACGAATACCACGAAGCGCTCGCGTCTGGGTGAAGGTAGGCCGGCGACCGGCCACGGTCAAGTGCGTGTGCTGACGCAGTGCGGATCTTGACAGGAAGGCTTCGACGTCATGCAACTCAAGAACCATCGCATTCGGCTCGAGTTCCGGCCAGATGCAGGGCTGACCGTCATCGACCGCGCCAACCCCAAGACGTGGCGCACCGACGGGCCGCTGCTCGTCCTGCACGCCTGGGACCGCATGCTCGACCGCCAGGTCACGACCGCCGCGCCGAGTGACGCGTGCACGATCGCGGTGCGGCGCGACCGGGCTGCGGACTCCGCAACGCTCCGCGTCCGCTGGACCGAGACCGCGATCGAACTCGACCTCGGACTGCACCTGGTCAAGGACGGATTCCAAGTGCGCACCATGCCGCGGCGGATCCGCGAACGCAACGCGAACCGGTTCCGCCTGCTCAGTGCCGAACTGCTCCCCGACTTCGGCGCGGCGCGGCGCGGCCAGCCGGGATACATGCTGCTGCCGAACGCGTCCGGCGCGCTCTGCCGCTTCGACCGTACCAAGACGCAGTCGTGCGAACTCCGCAACTGGGTCTACATGCACCAGCGGGAATGGGAGGCGTGGTGCATGCTGCCGCTGTTCGGCATGAAGCATGAGGATGGCGCGGCGTTCCTCTGCATTCTCGAGAGCGGCGAGTGGGACACGCAGGTGGTGGCGCGGCTGAACGTCGCCGGCACCGACCGGCACACGGTGCACCCGCACCTGCACTTCCGCGAGAACAAGACAGACCGCATCGATCCGGTCGAGCGCGTGGTGCGATACGTGTTCCTGCACGGCACGGACGCGGGCTATGTCGGTATGGCGAAGCGCTACCGCGAGTACCTGCTCGCCGAACGCGGCGCACGGTCGCTGCGCGAACGCGCTGCCGCCAGTCCGGCGCTCGCCTACGAGGCCACGGCACACACGTGCAAGGTGTTCATGGCTTCCAAGACGCGGCGCACGGACGGCAAGGGGCGCTACGACCTGTTCACGACGTTCGACCAGGCGGCGGAGGTCATGACCGAGTTCAAGCGCCACGGCCTGGGGTGCGTCTCGTACGAGTTCGTCGGCTGGTGCCCGGACGGGCATGACGGCATGTACCCGCGCCGGTTCCCCGTCGACCCGCGCGTCGGCGGCCTCGCCGGACTGCGCCGATTTCAGCGCCTGGCGCGCGACGCCGGACACCGCGTCGGGGTGCACGACAATTACGTCGATATGTACCAGGCTTCGCCGGACTACGACCCGGACCTGCTCGCCGTGGACCGGGACGGCGAACTCGTGCTCGGCGGCGTCTGGAGCGGCGGACAGATGTACTACATTTGCGGGAGTCAGGCGCTGCGCTTCGCGAAACGCGATCTGCCGCGGCTGAAACGCCTGGGCCTGGACGGGATCCTCTACCTGGACGCTATGCCGCGTGTGCCGCGACCGTGTCATGCCGCCGGACATGGGCACGTGCCCGGCAGCCGCCGCGCGGACGGCGCCGGCGTGATCGCGCTGCTGCAGTACGCGCGGCGCGTCATGGACGGGCAACCGCTCGGCTGTGAGAACGTGATGGGTTATACTATCCCGTACCAGGACTTTGCGGGGCACATACCACAGCGGGCGGCAAACGGCGGTGTGCCTGCGGAGTTCGCCGACGAGTGGGTGCCGTTCTTCCAGATCGCCGTGCACGGATTGCTGAAGTACCACCTCGGCGATCCGCGGCAGGGCGGTGGTCCGGAGGGGGGCACGGCCTGGCTGCTGCGCGAGATCGAGTACGGCGCCATGCCGCGGTTCGAGTACCAGTACCGCGACCGGAACACGCGCGACGGCATGCAGTTCCACTTCGGCGACTGGCGGCCGTGGCTGCCGGTGCTGGCCGCGCAGCACCGTGTGCTGTGCGACGAACTCGGGCCGCTGCAGTTCGAGTGGATCACCGGTCACGAGCGGACGCGCAGCGGCGTCAGCCGCACGGCTGGCAAAGGCTTGGGGCATGTGGTGCTTGGGTGGCTGGCGAGAAGCGGACAGCACCGAATCCAGCAGACGGAACGACGATGTCGTCGCACCGACGCCATGTGGAGTGCGGCGGCAGAGTCCTGCTGAACAGCAGGACGGCGACGCCGCTTTGGCTGAGACGCGTTGCCCCGACAACATGCGTTTGAGCGGTGCCGGCGCGCCGCGCTCCCGCAACGGCGTGAAATCACGTACCACCGGCTGAGCCGGTGGTTTGTTAGACGCTTCGCTTGGGCCGCTCAAAGCGGCGACTCATTGCACTGTTGCCGGCCCTGCCGGCGCGCGCGTTGCCCTCCGAAGTCCCGTC
>Ga0208968_1002074_pt1 | contig 10302 bp, 2 predicted proteins | sample RifOxyA3_FD_184031 | JGI IMG/M metagenome (GOLD analysis project Ga0208968, IMG submission 184031) | Groundwater microbial communities from Rifle, Colorado - Rifle Oxygen_injection A3 (SPAdes) | ecosystem: Environmental > Aquatic > Deep subsurface > Groundwater | place: Rifle, Colorado, United...
CTCGCTGAACTTGCCTTGGTTCAAACGGATTATTCATCCTCCCAAGCGCTACCGAGTGATTCGGCTAAATCTTGCTCGGGGAAACCTCCTTGTCTCCTTGATGATGACTCATTGCCAGGTTAACCATCTTCCCTCCTAGATATTTCTTGTAATTATTTTCATATCAGCATCAATCAACACATCCATCATTCGTACAGATGGCTAATTCGTCAAACATCCGAATACCGGAATAATTATCCAATTTCTCATTAGCATACTCAAGTTTTCCAACCCGATTCCCGGATGGATCGTAGATCATAAAAACCCGTTTTAAAATGTCATTATCAAACGAATAATCACTTAAATCCTCACTTGAAGTTCCTGTCTTTTTGAATGAATCAAAGAAGAGAAAGTTTGTCGGCATATTCCTGTAGTCATAGGTTATCACCATCTTCTTTGATTTATCGAAGACCATATTCCCGTTTTTATCGTAAATATAATTGTCAGCATCCTGCTTGTCCGGGAATAGAAAATTAGTGATGCTTTTTAACAGATTTGTGCCCGCCTTATAGACATATGATGCAGGATTCGCATGGGCCGCCTTATCGGATGTGGACAGACTGCCCAGTTCCTCGGAAGGTGTCTTCCGCGTCAGTTTTGTTATGCGTCCGTTTTTATCGTATTCATAACCAGAAGACCTGTCCTCGTTGACGCCTTGTTTTGAAGCCAATACGTCTGTTTCACTGGATGCTGCGCCCTCATAATAATCAGCCGTGGTAAGACGGTTTGCGGCATCGTACTGGTAGATATAGCCATGTCTGTACGGGGTATTTGGGGTGGCTGAATGCGCGGCAAATACATTCGAGACCTGCCAGGCAACATTCCCGTCAAATCGAGGCATAATGTTGTTCACAGGAGAAGAAGGAAATAATGCATTGCCCACATCATATCCTAGCGTTTGCTTAAACAACGCGGCCGGCGATGTCCCAATCGTATTATTATATGCAATATCCTTCACCATGCCCTTTATATGGTATTTATAAAGCGCGGCCATGTCTTTTGACCCAAATTCCACCTTTTCAATTTGCCCATTAACAGTATACGCATAGTTCAGCATATTAATATAATCACCACCAAGCTTTGAGGAGTAGCTCTTTAACAAGCCTCTGTTGTCGTATTCATAACTCACCTCGTGAAGCGTACCATCCGCCTCCTGATACGCCGACTTCATCAGCGAACCATTCGTATTGTAGGCAAACGTTGTTTTCCTCGGTATCATGTTATCCATGTACTGATACACGGCTTCTACCAAACCCTCGTCAGTATACGAGTATATATACCATAACGCTGATGAAACATTCGGCGCTTTTGGGTGATTAAAATACTGGATGGTCGTATGCAACCGGCCTGCGATATTGTGCACTTTTTCATATGACAGCACCGGGCCAGAAAGAACTGAAACAAGCATGACTGGTGTTTGATTTGCCTCGGAAATCCGGTCATACCGGTTCTCGGTCAGCAACACGGCGTTTTCATCCAAATTGTCCGGCCAGGTGATTGAATTGACTGGAGCTTCTCCGAATGCATAAGCCGAAGTCCCTCCGGTATTGTACTGAAGAACAGATACAAGCCTGTTGCTGCCGTCATATTTATTAACAACGTAATACCCGATGGTCCTGCCATTGCCATCCTGCGTTGCGCGCAAATTATTGTTGTTATCGTACCGATATTCGACATAGTCGGCATCGGGCGTTTCTTTCCGTATCAACCGTTTCCGCGCATCGTAATAAAACTTGTCCTCCAAACCCGCTGGGCTGACTGTCTTTTTCACCAGATCGCTCGCTAGAAAATATTCATTGGTACTTACCATCAAATCTGTACCCACAGTGGGGGTCTGAGTCTTTACCACATTGCCTTTGCCGTTTTTCCAGATATTGGTCAAGCGTCCTTGTTCGTCCAGAGTCTGCTCGAGTATATATTTCCCGTCGGTTTCATCGGCAACTCCAAACGTATTCTCTTCCGCAGTTGTTGCACGTCCTGCTTGGTTCTTTTGGACAGGATGGTCGTGCGTGTACACATATCCAGGGCCACCCACATTTTTTACCAATGCGCGGGGATCATTGTGATATGTGGTCACGACAAAGGGATGCAGCATGGCCCGGAAATCGGCATTGTTGGGGTTTGTATTGGCCGGATTGCCGGAAAACGGCAAACCTGTTGAAGCAGGGTCGGAATATGCGTCTTTGGCCATCTCGACATAAAGATGTTTTCGGGGATTTTCCTCGAAATAGTCCGCATGATATAAATATTGCCTTGCCGCATTGGGAGTTTGGCTGGTTGCTTTAACCGGCAATGTTTTTAGACTATCTCTATTAAATGCGTCACGTTGATGATAAACATTGATGACCGACTCGCTGCCATCATCTATTTGCTCGAGCAAAGGCTTATTCAAACCATCATAAAAAGAGGTGGATACCTGAACATTCGTCGCGATGGCACTTTTTTTTAGCACAATATAATCCACGTAAAGCTTGCTGCCCGACACTGCATCAGCATTGACAAATTGGAGCAACCCTTGATCGAGACCGGCAAACTCGGAAGCGCTGCGGTCGATCTCGGCTGTACCGAGTATCCAGTTTTCCGTCTCATTACTAAGACTGGCTAGGGAATGCCCACCGTAAAAGACAGAAATGCTTCCCTTGAATCTGAACGAGAGTGTGTATGTGCCTGTATAGGTTGGGTCAAGGATCACATGTTGCTGGACAAAAGCCGTTGAAGTGCCGATTTCAATGCAATAGGAATCCCTAAACGGACGTTCACTTATTACTTGAACAGGTTGCAGGGTAGTGGTGTTTGAAGTGGTCCAATATTCGGGGACTATAACATCGCCCTCTGCCACAACCATCTCAAAGTTAAAATTATCGATAACGTTTCCAGACTGGAAAATGTAATCGCGCCTATACGTTGGCTGCCGCTGCGGGTCACCGTCATTCTTGATCCGTGCCTGGATACGGTTGGCATCAACTGAGATCAGTCCGTTTTTAACAATGTCTTTCACCTTAGTAATACAACCGCATACAGGGTCCTCAGAAAGACCATAGTACGGGAGATTGTCGTCTTTACCCTTATTTTTATCCTTATTCCGGCCACTTCCCCCTCCACCGGAATTACATAAATTCTGGAAAAGCCAGTATTTACAGAGATCTATACTGCCAAGATTACTCCAGTGTGTCGTTGTAGTCCGCAAGCCGGTGGTTGATGAATATGGTATATTGCAGCTATTCACATAAGACTTACCATTGTATTCAAAGATGATGTCCCCATCAAGGTCGAGTGGAATATCGTTGATACTGTCCAATCGAGGGGTTTCGGATGTGTAATACATACCCAGGTTGACCATAGAACCGCCATTGCATTCTGTGCAATACCTGCCGGGGACTAAATTTTCATGAAGTAATAAGTCGTTCCCATTCAAGTTATAATACTCGAACCCATTATCAAAAAAACTATTTGTGCTGGCAAGTGCAATTATGCTACCCGAACCTGTCCCAGTCCGCGATATTGCCTTGTTGCAATGGATGAAATCGTTCTCCATAATGGCCACTTTTGTAGTTCGAATGCCTTTTTTCATATTCAGGCCGCAACCCACAAAGGTTTCCGGAGTTGTTGCCTCTGTGGATTTACTGCCAAAAAACTGGTTGCCAAGCAACGCAACATTTGCATCCTGTATGGTTACGCAATATTTGTTTGTATGAAGTGAACTGTATTCCACGCTTACATCAGACTCGTCAACAAGATACTGATGGTCTATTGTCGCGTATTCTGCGGGAAATTGCGAATAGGCTGTGGCGCCACTTGTAACCACATCCACCTGATAATCCGCGTACATGCCAAAGAAATTACAATCACGTATTCTGATATTTCTGCTTCGGAGCACATAGATTGAGCCTATGGTTTTATTATTATGAAAACCAGTTGGTACATCATATTCAAACTGCGCCTCATTGTCCGCGTAAAAATCGCACCCTTCAACGACCACCGGCTGTGAAGCGCTGTTATCGACATCAATAAACGACAAAAGCCTTAAAGGTATTGTATGGGTTATTGGCGCTGGGTCTACTTTGTCATCGTAGGTAAAACTCATATTTTGTAACGAAATCTTTCCTGAAGCCAGATTCGTATAGTATAGAGGGTTGGTCCAATCAAGTGCATCCGATGAGAAGGAGGCGACATATTTGGCAATAACAGGATTGTCAGGTCTAAAATTATCGACGGTCATGTCCTTCTCAATACTTATTGAGGTAATGGCAGCATAATCAGAACCATTGATCATATTGTCGGAGAAATGCGCATAGGGATAGAATGGCGCCACCCGGACTGTGTACTGAGTCTGTAATGGATTTTGATTATCAGCCTTAATGTGAGTGATAAACTCGAACACTTCAAATATTTCCTTAAAAGGATCGGATTCAACGCCAACATGATTACCAATTGTACTGGACACACTATTATTTACATAAAATATGTTTCCGGGCGGATTTAGTGCGTAATATTCAGCCGCGCCGATATCCGGCGCACTACTTGTTTTTTCCCTGTTTCTCAGGTAATAATCTTCCTGCGGGCCTTCGTCATTTAATCCATCCAGTACAATAGTAGGATCGCCTTGATTGATCGCCTTTACAGCATCCCGCCGGAGAAAATAATTCTCCTGCAGCACTAATTCCGAATAGTCAGCGGCAATAAACTCATAGTCTGTGCCACCAGCCGGATCCTTTACCAGGCATGTTAACAGATCAGAACCCCCTGCAGATGCGGGGAAGAAATTAAAGCCACCATTGATAGCTATATTTTTCGTACAGACAACCCTGAATTCATCAGCCTCAGTGCAACTGCCTGTTTTCATGTATGCGTAAAAAACGCTCTGTGTGGCGTCAAGGATATTTGATCGAAAATCAATTTTTATAACCTGGTGGAGGTTACTGTCCCAATTTTCCTCTGCATCCTCATAGAGAAAGATCATTTTATTCCGTACAAACGTATTAAAAAAACAATAGTTGAAAGACTTGTCATCCGCTTGCATGGCGGTAACACCATTCCGCATCCGCGAATAATCAAACACCGTACCATTGTCAACAAAATAGCAATTCTGCGCCCGTGCACCCATATTCACCAATGGAGTCAATGTCGCCCGAATAACAATGTTGAACCCGGTTAAATAGCAGCGATTGATAAGGAGTTCCCCTTCATAAGGTTCCACGGTTAGTTTCTGGCTCCGGGAGTTAAAACCAGCGACAATGGTAGCTCCGTCGTACGTGGTGTTGTCATCACCATAGTTTAACAACATTCCGCCGTCTGAGGTGAAATAAATGTCCTCAAAACTCCATATGTCCTTGGTGTACTGGTCGTACATTCCTGGTATTTCAGTGGTACGCGCAATGCCTCCAAACCCAACACTCGATTTTGGGATAAATATCTCCGTTTTTGCCGATAATCCTGTCGCAGGATCAAACCCTGCCAGTTTTATATGCTTGGTCCTGTCCGCATAGTCAGCAGAGGTGGAAACGCCATTTGCACGAAAAATAGGACGGACGTTGTTGAGCACAGGCGGGACATAGAGATAGACTTTTACAGGCTCGTCAAACCGTACTTGTTCGAAAAAGATACCGTTTTGCACAAGCAAGGCATACAAGTCGATATAACTATTATCATCGGTCTCCACCGCATCACTTGTGGCATAGGTGACTTTAACATAAGACCCATGCGTTGCAACATCATTTTCCTGCGATTCATGACAAACCACAATGGGAGCAGGTGCGCCCATGAGACCTGTTTGAAGCAGCAGACCGAACATTACCGTCAATGCGAGAATGATTTTGTCCATAATTATTTCCCTTGGGCGATATGATACGTATACGCTTTGATGGTTTCTTGGGCGTTATTTTTAATGGCGGTCAACCTTCCTGCGGCATCATATTGGTAATATGTTGTATTACGGTTCGGGTCTGTTATTGTGAGCACCTGTTTGCTTTGCTTGTCCCAGGTATAGGTGGTGATCTGGGCTGAGGCCGGGCCCATACGGATATCATCGACATAGTACTGTGAACCGGATGCCAGTGAAACGTGAAGACAAGCGGTTGCGTTCTCGGGGTCGGAAAAACTTCCGTTTGCCGCTAAAACCGCGCCTGATATGAAGACTTCCACGGGCATCCAACGCGTCCGAACACTGCCTTCGTCTTTACCAACTACACGTTTGACGATTTCGGTCCCTGTCTGCGTGCACGTTTGATCCTCGTCCGGACAAGTCTCGGCATTGACCGTAATAACAAAATCCTCATCACAGTCAAGACCTTTGTTTGTGATCCAGAAGGAAAACACATAGTCTTTGGCAGGATCAATCTTCGCAAAATGCGATACGATCGCACCGTCTCTGGTTCCCTGATACAATGCGGAAGCAATGCCCGTATGTGCGCAGACTGTTGAAAACTCCACTGCCCCCACTTTGTCCCAGACATTGTGGAATTCCGGATCGTACATAAATTTATCGACAATCAATTCCTGCTCAAACGTCAGGAAACCGCTTTCATGGATGTTTGCGTTGTTAACAATCCCTTCAATGAGGCTTTGTCCGTGAATGAAATAGGCGTTTGATTTGATCCTGTTTCCATCCTCCCAATTGAGGAGTTTGCCGACATGGTTATACGCCCCTTGCGCAATCGGAGAAGCAGCCGAGTAATCTGACACCGGCCCTCCGAGATAGTGCCACCCGGTTCCGTCCACAGGTGTCTCGGGCCTGCCATCATAAAACAGCAGGGCAAAATCGATATATGATTCAGTTGCCTTGCCGTCCACATCTAAAACCGCGTTCCATTCATACGATGCCCCAGAATAAAACCTTCCGTCATTAATGGTTTTTGCCTGGCCGGCATATCCGCTATAGTCAATGTCCGGACCTGCTGTTTGCCACGTTGTGACTTTTGCATAGCGCAACTTCTCTTCCATGGCAGCAGCAACATCCGTAGTACTATAGGGCAATATGGGCATGCCATAGATCTTATTGTTCCCATCATCAGCATCGTAGAAATCAAGGTGCTCGTAGATATCTTGTCGATATTCCTGGGTAAGCATGTTTGCTGATTCCATACCAACATAATACCAATAGGCTGGCATTTTAAAAGAATATACAGTGTCGGGGTTAGTTGCGTTTTCGTTAGGTATTTCAACATGCGTGAAAATAGGTAAACCTGTCCGTGCGTCAAACCCATCATTGACGTTGACCGTGGTAACTCCGTTTTCGGTTGTCCGGACACCCTGTGGAATAAGCGAATAGTGTCTGATATAATTGATGTTTCGCGCCAAATGCTCGATATCGTACTTACTTTCTTTGAGATCAAAAGTACCATTTGTCTCATCATCACATAAATCATCAGTGATCGCAAAACTTGGGTCTCTCCGGGTAAAATTATAGAAATTAAAGCCATAGAGTTCTTCAATGTGCCCTGCGTTTGCATCGCATTTTAACAGGATGCTGCCAGTCGACTTGTCGCGTTCCAGCATTGGCGTTGGCGATTCAAGAGGATAATACAGGTGTTCAACTTGTTTTACAGTGTTACCCGCGCTGTTCAGTATCTGAATACTCAATGGCGCACCATACATTGACGCATAGTCGCGTCCAAAATAGCTGCCAAGGGTATTGGTTGAATTGGCCGTGCTATTCGCATCATAATAGCTTATGTTTCCTGTGTTGTCGCAAGTGTTGTCATCAGCTTCAGAGAAAAACCCATTGTTTTTACCGTAGAATATCGTTCTATTTGCGGATAATTCGTTCAGCTTTCCAACTATCGAAGCATTTGAAGGAGACAAAAATTGGAATATGGTTCTCCCAATCTCTGCTTCAGCAACAGGCACTTCCCCACCTTCAGTATCATCATCTGTAACAATTTTGTCTGGCAATGCGCCGCCCACCAATTGAGTGACTGTTACGTATTGGTACATGACGCCAGGACCCGGCAAAAGAGACCCGCGGTCGTAAGCTGGATGGCGTGCAGACGTCCATTGTAATGGATCATTCATGATATCAATGCCTGCCGTTGTCCCATCGATTGGCCCTAGAAGATACGCATCAGCATCGTCGAGTACAGACTGCGACGGTGGCAAAGACGAAGTATAACCTGAAGAATGATAGGACCCAGGGGTATTGTAATTGTATGCGGTTATATAATGGTTACCAAAACCATCGGCCATATCAATCTTTTTCACCCGCAAACCGCCGCCCTTGTGGCCAACAACAAAGATATTATCGCTTGTCTCATTTTCTCCACTTTTTTGGCCGGAAACGAATATCCGTATACGCGGCACAGTCATTTGAAAAGTATAGTCTTCCCCAGGCTCATTATCATCGCATTTAAGGTAATGCCTGATTTCGACAACATACAGGTCCTGAAAATCCTCCTGAGAAAAATCAATGCCAGTAAATTCTACTTCGTCCCACTTTGGATTATCACCTTTGGCAAAGCACTCGTCCCTTGGGCTCTGGGCAATGACCGCTTGTCCTTTTTTTAAAGTAACATCAAATTCCAGAAAATTGGACGCATGGCCATTTGGGATATACAGATCGTTTATCTGTGTGGCAAACTGCACTTTTAAACCAGTCCAGCTAAACTTCCCTTCCTTGGTAATATCAGGAAAATCGCACGGACATACAGTTGCTAGGCCGGTAAGACGCTCCGGCTCCACAGCCCAACCATCTCCTATTTCCAATGAATTTGATACCTCTTTTTCACCCACAAAGTAATAATGCCTGCTATTTTTCGATAAAATGATCTCTTGGTCATGAACTTTATAATAATCGTCACTCTCATAATCAACTGCAATGACTCCGCCGGAAGGCAACACAATCCTGTCCATGCTCCATGCATTGACCATATTCTCACAGAATGAGGTGGTTTTTCCACCAAACCCGTTCTTTTTCTTGTAATACCCCCACCGGTCTGCAAAACGCGGGTCATACGGCATATCTGGTGTTATGTAATAAAACTCATAGGGAGGTAAAACAGAAAGGCCGTTTCGGCCTTTAGTGACAAGCTGGGTCAAGGTAAGTTTTCTGTCGTCCGGATCTCCTACCCGGTCGTTACTGTTTGAATTAGAATTATGCGTACCAGGGCAAAGCAAATAATCATATTTGAGCTCCACTTCTTTTACAAAGTTGCTGTAAGCAGATCCAGAGGCATAGTAATTGGCATCGAACGGAGTACCTGCTTCGGGAAGGACATTTGGCAAGGTGCCGTCAATACTTCCGTCAGCGCTCTTCGCGAACAAATAGATCTTATCGAGTTTTAAGACTGTCTCTTGAGACTGGTGGCCCTGAAACGCCTTGGTTGTCAGAACACCATCTTTTTCATCCTCATCGTATCTGTAAAAATTTGGCACCACGAGGTTTTTACCGGTCCGGTAGGCGTTCATAAACTTTTTTATAGATACGTTAACATTTTCGCCCACATCGTCCATGTAGTATCCATAGCCGTCTTTACGCGGGCTTTTGGCAAACACGGCCTTGTGCGTACTGGTTTCGACTGAATTCAGATAAACTATCTCTTTGTCTCCAAATTGATTTGCATAGGTCAATGTTGGGTTAATATACTTGGAAGGCATTCCCGGGATTCTCCGGTAAGGATTGCGCCAGTGAAATTTAGAGCATGTCTTGTGGTATCTAAACCGTACCCACTCCCCAAAATCACCATCATCTGCACCGTTGTTATCAGGATCCACAAAATTCGGATAACGAATTTCAGTCAGCAGCCAAGAATAGGCAAAGGGTTTTTTAATATGGGTCCAGGCAGTATAGATAAAGTCATCTTTCTGCATGTACCTGGTATTGTCATTGGCGCTCCAATCGTAACTATTCCCACCGCTGATAGTGGTCTGGGTATTGTTGTATACTGGAATCCCGTACTTGTATTGAATACCATCGGCAGCAGTAATTATAAAAGAATCAACACTGCCATCAGTTTCATTGAGGAAATATTCCACTTTTTTACCAAATGATTTTGTCTGCGGTTCAAAAGTCAGTGATGTTGACACGCCCCACCCAGATACCCCGAGATCATTCCAGTTCTTTATACCATCAACGATACCGTCGCTATTATTGTCAATTTTGAACGATGCGGTATTCAGAATATTATCCGAAGGCCCGTACTCCCCTGTGATTCAGACAGTATAATTTATCCACACTGATATCTTGCCGCACGCCTCTGGGAATACGGGTAATCACCCATCTGGATTTCATGCAATAACAGCCATATCGCACTTTATTCTGGAAAATGCGAT
>Ga0208968_1002075_pt1 | contig 10298 bp, 10 predicted proteins | sample RifOxyA3_FD_184031 | JGI IMG/M metagenome (GOLD analysis project Ga0208968, IMG submission 184031) | Groundwater microbial communities from Rifle, Colorado - Rifle Oxygen_injection A3 (SPAdes) | ecosystem: Environmental > Aquatic > Deep subsurface > Groundwater | place: Rifle, Colorado, United...
CGAGAATAACCTTATATGCCTGTTCGACGCGGCTAAGGCCGGTATATGTAGCCAACCAGGATTGAAATCGGTCTGATGCAAGCTGAAGAAGTATTTTCTTCCTGGAATCAAAGAACATCACAGAAGAATGTACTTTCTCTCCCATGTTGAAGAAAAACCTTCCAAGTTTACTCAAATATTTCAACACAATTTCTGCCATTCCTTTATATCTGTCTGGGGCCGACAGATTTTTTTGTTGCCATAGTTTGAAAAACTCTGCCTGAATGTATTTTGTGTCGTCGCCGGAATCCTGTATCAAGGGTGCGTTGAGGCAAAGTTCCCTCAATTCCTCTCCGGTTCCTCCTGCCTTAATCCAGTCGAAGGCGTCTTTTACGATCGTGCCCCCGCGATCTGGCAGCGCGACAATCTTAACAGACTTTGCTTTTTCGTGCAGTGCGTGAGCAACCATCGCGGCATGTTTTGAGCCGGGATCATCCTTGTCTGGAATTATGACAACATCTGCATTAGTCAAGGCTGCTGTATATTGCGGTTCCCATTTACCAGCGCCGCCGGAGTTACAAGTTGCACAGAAACCTAATACTGCAAGCGCATCTGCGTCTTTTTCACCTTCGACCACGTAGATCGGGTCGCCCGCGGCAATGGCCTTAATTACTTCAGGTAAGCGGTATAGAACTCTGTTAATTCCCGTCATTTTCCAGATCCAGCCGCCTTTGCCATCTGGTCGCCGTTGACGAAAATCTTTCGGTTCGTAGCGAACGACTTGGAATGCCAGGTTCCCTTCGGCGTCGGTGTAATTGTATGTTTTTAAGATTTGCTTCTCGGCTGGCTTCGTGGGGCCTAGATCGCCCGGCCTCAATTCCAGCGATAACAGAATCTCTTCGTACGTGCATCCGGCAAAACATTTTACGAGGATTTTGCCGTCCAGGCATTCTTTTACGCTTAAGCTCGGATCGTGGTCATTGTGGGCAGGGCAGCATGCGGTCCAGTTCCGTTCTCCTGATTCTTGATGTGTGCCCACGTATTCGTTTTTTTTCTGAACACCTTCCAGTAGCTCCAGGAATGAATCAATGCCTATGCCCCAATGGCCATCTTTCCGGCGGGTGGTTTCTGCAATCCTGTCTATCGGAGAGGAATCTGGCTTTTGATGAGTAGTCAGGCACACTTGAATAGAAGTATCCGAACTTGTGGTCTCGGTGCATGGCTGCTCGCCTGCTTCCCGCATCCCGGCATCAGTGATTCCAACGCTAAGACTGCCTTCGCCAGTAGTCGCTGGTGCTGGTGTTTTAATCGTGATTGCCTCGCTGCCTGAGATGCTGGGGATCCCTGTTCTGGGCGTTGCTGACTCTTTAATTTCGATACTGCTCATGCTCTGCTTCTCCATCGCGCTGGGCGCGTTTTCTGACTGTTTCATTACTGCTGCTCCATTATCTTTTGCTTAGGTCCGTTACATGGAACGATCATATTTTTTCTCCTCCGTTTATCTTCGCCTCCGATCTTGCTGGGATTCTGACACGGGATAAGGCAAGAGAGACCTCATCCATCTTGAAGCGCAACAGCTTTGACGACACACGGTAGACAGGGATTAATCCATCTTTAACCAAGCGCCGTACGGAGCGATCTGAAACATGAAGTTCAGAAGAGAGTTCATGAATTGTGTAAAAACTCATATTATTGTTTGCCCTCCGCGAAGAGTTCAAACGTTGAGATCCCATATAGCTGGGAGAGGAATGTTTTTTCCTCTGGTTGTGGTGCCGTACGGCCGCACTCAATGTTACGTAGGCGCCCTGGTGTTAAGTTAAGGCCGGCGGCCCTTGCTTGGGCGACGACCTCTTCTACTTGGAGGCCGAGTCCCTGTCTGGCTCGGCCTGTGATCGATCTTGCTAACATGCTGTCCTGTTCCTTTTGTAAATGTTTGGCGACGATATTGTCGCTTAAACTTTACACATGAGGAAGCAGGACAAAACTTGACTCACTGTAGGTCAGGAATTGACTTCTTTGTTATTTCCAGTTCAAGTCATATACTTGATTATAAGTGCATGAAGCTCCGTAACTTATATATTTCCTTATATGCGTTTTTAGCATATCAGCGGCTTTCCTTTTTGGGGGATACTTGATGAGCCTTTTCAGGAATCGATCTATTGCTCTTCGAATGCTTGGGCCTTTATTGTCTTCCAAACTCTTCCGACGTAGTTTTCCGTATTTATTGTAATATTTGCCTACTTCTTTACGTAATGCCTCAATATTATTGTCCAGTGTTCCAACGAGAATGCTGTTGTCTTTACCGCTATCCTGCTGTTCTTTTTCGAGATGTGCCCGTTCGTTAATGTAGTTCTGCAGTTGCTTCGCGTACTTTCTTGCGGTCTTTTCTATGGAAGGGTCGCTGTTTCCCGAATCAGATGCAGATTCCTTATTCTCGTTTGTTTGGGTATCTTTTTCCTCATGTAACGTTTTGCTACCCCTAGCGTTGCCTGAAAGTCGATTGATCAACTCTTTTGATCGAAACACTTTATCGGGGTTATGCAGAAGTTCGTTCAAGTAACGGGCACCAGCATCACATTTCATGTGCCATTCAGTGCCATTAAATAAGATTCTGACAAAATCATCTTTTATTATGAAAGCCAGTTCTGTAGATGGCTTTGCAAGAAATGCTTTCTTAGCTTTCGCGTGTGTGTAAAGGATTTCGTGTCGCCGCAGTTCGTCGAGTTCGCATAAATCTGGTTTGCGGACTTTGATGCGGACAGAAATCGTTTTCCCATCGTGTTCAATGATGGCTTTGTCGTCATAACACTCTCCTTTTTTGTTTGTCCACATTGCCGAAGGGAGCAAAGAGTGCCCGTCCAGTGATTCACCAAGAATTTCAAATGTGAGCCCATGGCTCAGGATGTTTTTGAACCACAGTTTGTTTATGTCATGCTCGCATATGTAACTTTCCACGTCAGGACGGCCTGTTGCCGAGTCGTCAGGGAGTTCGGCAATGTCGTACTCGTAATCCAGTTTGCGGAGTGTTGGAGGATACGCAACTATAATTGGCCTGCCGTTCCATTTGATTCTTTTCCAAGACGGTTTCCGCATGTTTAGTCCTTGTACTCGTATGTTATTAAAAGCAGTATTCTTTTATGAAGATATCCTCCCGTGTCACCAAATGTCACCAAAATTGATAGTCATACGGGGAAATGTCTGTCCGCGAGTGGCCGCATCCGCCAGATTTCGCACAGCGGGATAATGTTCTGTTACAAGGCTTTAGCGCAGGAACGCCAATGTTTGCAGGCGTTTCAGAAAAACGTCGTCTATGATTTCGAGTCATGCGCATTCAACCGGGCTCTGCCACCCCTCCGGCTTCAAATTATACCTTTGTTTTTCAACCAGCGATATCCCGACCTGGACTTGAAATACTTTTCTCGCTTCAAAGCTTCAGTCTTATCAGCCAACTTCTCGACATAATGCTCGTGCCATGGTCGCCCATTCTTTGTACTCCTTACCCGCCCTGCATTATGAGCACGCAGTCTGTCGTCGAAGTCTTCACAAAAGCCTTTGTAAAACATCCCCTTGGATTCGCTGCGAATAATATAAACAATAAAAGCCATATGTATCAATCTTCATGATTTTCGCGTCGTCACACACGCGAAGCGCGGTGACAAGCGACCACTTAGTCCGGCAAAACCGGACTGACGTGGCGAGTCATGCGCATTCAACCGGGCTCTGCCACCCCTCCGATGTCAAATGGTGCCGTTCTGTTTTATCTGTTGGAAAATACTGGAGCAGAACTGGAAAGTCAAGAAGCGCACGTGTATTCATGGAAATGCCCCTGGGCGGGTAGAACCGCGCCAGGGACATCTAGTTCGGATATATCAGTTAAACATCACAGATTTCGACAGCCTGTTTCAAGGATGTTAATGGGTCACGTTTTGGGACGAATTCATGGGCAACCCAGCCATCGTATTTTGTTTCAGTGAGTGCCATCATGATTGCCTTGTAGTTGATTTCCTGTGAATCATCGATCTCATTACGGCCGGGATTTCCACCCGTATGGATGTGGCCGATATACTCGATGTTTTCCTTCATCGTGCGGATGATGTCACCTTCCATGATCTGCATGTGGTAGATGTCGTAGAGTACTTTCATACGGGGACTGCCGACTTTCTTGCAGATATCAACTGCCCAGTTGGTATGGTCGGCCTGGTAATCCTTGTGATTCACTTTGGAGTTCAGGAGTTCCATGATAAGTGTAACTTTCTTTTCCTCGGCTAAGCCGACGACTTTCTTCAAAGCTTCAATACAGTTTGCGGCACCTTCTTCGTCAGAGATCCCGTTGCGATTGCCGGGGAAGCAGATGACGTTCGGGTAACCTGCTTCTGATGTCTTTTCGATGGCTTCTCGTATTTTCTTCAGGCATTCCTCGTGATTCTCCTTGCGATTGAGTCCGACGGTAAGACCGTGGGATGGAGTGCATGTGCCGATAAGGCCAAATTCTTTCAAGGTTGGCCAGTCGCCGGGACCGACGAGGTCGACTCCGCCGATGCCCATCTCAACGCAGGCCTTGCAGAAATCCTTCATCGGGATTTTGCCATAACACCATTTTGAAACGCTTTGCTTTATGCGGCCCTTTAGTTTTGCGTGTTTCACTGTCACCTCCTGTGCGATAAGTTTACTGCTGCCAAGGTTTCCTACGGCCAGAATGGCTGTGCCGCCGGCTATACCTTGAAGAATATTACGTCGTGTTGTTTCACTTTTGTTCATATCAGTTCCTTTCTTTAAGGCAATCCTTTGGCAACGACCAAAAGTAGGGCGCGACCGCCGGGCGCGCCGTCCGTGAGAAAAGGCGAGTCCGGCGGCTCCACCCTGCCAAAACTGTTTTAAGGTTTATCGAAATCCATTCAGAAATTAAGTAACAGGCAGCCTTTTCGCATCCAATATCCTAGAAGGGAGGTGACTGGCAGAGTTAAGACCCATGCCCAGACGATTCTTCCGACGATTCCCCATTTAACTGCGCTTAAACGTTTGACTGCTCCGACACCCATAATGGATGTTGATATAATATGTGTTGTGGAAAGGGGAATACCCCAGTGACTGGCGATTTGTATTATTGTTGCTGCCGTGGTTTCTGCTGCAAATCCATGAATCGGCTGAAGCCGTACCATTTTGTGGCCGAGGGTCCTGATGATTCGCCATCCTCCAGCGGCTGTGCCTGACGCCATGGTAAGAGCGCACACGACTTTGACCCATGTAGCAACTTTGAATTCGGGTGTTCTGAGGAAGTGCAGGAAGTCGGGGATATTTGAGAAAGTGCCGTCCTTAGTTGCTGTAAACAATATCAGGGCGATGATGCCCATGGTTTTCTGTGCGTCATTTGTTCCATGGCTGAATCCCATCCATGATGCGCTGACAAGCTGTAGTTTGCCGAAGATTGCATTGATCAGCCGAGGAGTGAGTTTCTTTAATGTAATGAGTAAAATGCCCATTATGATGAAACCGACGAAGAAGCCTAGGGTTGGAGACGTGAACATTGGTATTACCACCTTGTGCCACAGCCCTTCCATCTTACCTGAATTTGCGTTGACCACAGACCACTTGATAACGCTCCAATTCCCGTCTGCCGATGCAAGCGTTGCTCCGCACAAGCCCCCGATAAGGGCATGGCTTGAACTCGAAGGGAGTCCCAGCCACCATGTCAGCAGATTCCATATTATTGCAGAGAGAAGGGCGCAGACGATTGTGTGGATTGTGACAAAACAGGTGTCAACGAGCCCTTTTCCTATGGTGGTTGCTACTGAAACACCAACTAATGCGCCAATAAGGTTAAAGGTTGCGGCCAGAATGACTGCCTGCCGTGGGGTCAGGACTTTGGTGGAAACTGTCGTTGCTATCGAGTTAGCCGTATCATGAAAACCGTTGATATATTCAAATGCAAGAGCTATTAAGAAAACTATCAATACAAGCAACATTTACAAAGACATCCAGTTTGTTTTGTTTATGAATATTTGAGGACGATCTGGAAAATAACATTTCCGGCATCCCTGCAGCGGTCAATGATACGTTCGAGTGTTTCGTAGAGATCCAGAATAATTATAACCTTCAAAGGATCATGTACGCCGCTGTAAAGTTCTTTTATCAGCTCCAGCATCAATTTGTCAGCCTCGCCTTCCAGGTAATGAAGGCGGCTGTTCTGGTCCTTCATTTTTTCAAGATGGACTCTTTCTCGAAGTTTCTTGACCATTTCTGCAACTGTTTCTGTTGTTTGTTGGAGGAGCTTCAGCTGTCTTGTGAAATCAACTTCTTTGATATGGTTGTGGCAGAGAATAAATTTCTCGCTGAATTTCTCCACCGTTTTCGGGATTTTATACAGGGCGATGGATAATGCTTCGATATCTTCACGTTCGAGTGGAGTTACGAATGTTTTGCACAGCTCTTCGGTTATTTCTTCTGTTATCTTCTTGTCCTTGCGTCTTGCCTGCACGAATTCGTCGAGCGAAGGAGTTGTTTCAGGATTCTTAAGCGTCGTTACAAGAAGTTGAACGCTGCTTTGAGCCTGGCGAGCGCTGGATTCCAGAAGATCAAAGAATTTATCGTCATGTCCGAGTAATTTTCTCAAGTTCATGCCGAGTCTTTTACATGACCGGGCATTAAAAAGCACTATTATTTTTTATTCCAAAAAGTGTTCTAGCCGGGGATGATTTCTCCAATATTCTTAATATGGCGGATATCCTGGCCTTTGACCATGTAGAAAACGTCTTCCGATATGTTGACCGAATGGTCCGCGATCCTCTCGAAGGCTCTTGATATAAGGATAAGCTCCAGAACTCGGTTGATGGTTTTTGGATCCGAAAGAACATAGGTCATTAGTTCACGGAAGAGCTGGTCATGCAGGTTGTCAACTTCATCGTCCATTCTTATAACTTCAATCGCGCCAGCCGTGGATGCATCAGTATAGGCGTCCATGGCTTTCTTGAGCATCCCTATAGACTCTTCAGCCATGCGAGGCAGATCCACTAGGGGCTTTAAGGGAGGTTCTTTCAGCATGTTTTTTGTGTAAAAGCCAATATCCATTGCCTTGTCGCCTATACGTTCCAGTTCGGCCGAGATTTTTGTGGTCATTAGCAGGAGTCGCAGGTCTGAAGCAACAGGCGTGTATATGCTGATCATCCTGACTGTTTCCTCGTCGATCTCCCTCTGGAGTATATCCATTTTATCCTCTGCTTCTTTCACGGGATCGAAGAGATTGAGGTCCCGCTTGACGAGTGTTTGTAATGTATCGTGGATCATTTTTTCTGCCGTGGCTGCCATGGTCAGAAGTTTTTCCTTCAGGCTGTTAAGATCCTGGTCGAATTGTTTGCTCATTTTTATTTCTCCTTTAAATATATCAACCGTATCTTCCTTCTATATATTCTTCTGTTCTTTTATCCCTGGGTCTCACGAACAGTTCTGCGGTTTTGTTATGTTCAATGAGATTTCCCTTCAGCATGTAAATACATTCATCGCTTATCCTGCGGGCCTGCGCCATGTTGTGGGTTACAATGACGATTGTGAACTTCTCCTTGAGACGGCGCAGAAGGTCTTCGACCGCTTCCGTTGCCTCCGCATCAAGTGCTGAGCAGGGTTCGTCCATGAGCAGGATTGTTGGCTTGAGCGGAAGGAGCCTGGCAATGCAGAGTTTCTGCTGTTGTTCAAGCGGCAGGCCCGTGCCGCGTTTATCCAGATGATCCTTGACCTGATCGAACAGGAAAACTTCCTGAAGAGCCTTTTCAACTGCTTCGGCTTCCTTGGCCCTGCTTATTTTGCCGTGCGGGCTGTGAATCCTAAGACCGAATGCCACATTATCGTAAATCGAGAGGGGCATTGGGTTCGGTCTCTGGAAGACCATGCCTACTGTTTTGCGGAGTTCGATCAGGGAGACATCCGCATCGTAGATATTCTTGCCCATGATACGAACCTGGCCCTGAATCCCTACGCTTGAAAAGCGTTCGTTCATGCGGTTGAAGCAGCGGAGCAGGGTGGTTTTGCCGCAGCCGGATGGTCCGATCAGGGCGGTGATCATTCCGTGCTTGATACGCGAGGAGACATCGAACAGGGCCTGAAATTTACCGTACCATAGGCTCAGGTTGTCCGTCTCAATGCTTATATTTGTATTCTGTTTCATGTCTAATACTTTTTACCACGAAGATCACGAAGGCTTGCGCTTCCAGTATTTCCCCCTTCTTCTTTCAATGTTTCGTGTCCTTTGTGGTGCAATATCCGAATTTCATTTCTTGTGGAATAGTTCATCCGAAGACTCCGCGTACGTAGTCGTAAGTCAACTGGTTGCCGGGATTGTCGGAAAACATCTTTTCCGTGGTGTCGACCTGGACAACCTGGCCTTTGTTCATGAAGCAGGTCATATCACCAAGGCGCCGTGCCTGCTGGACCAGGTTTGTCACCAGTATTATGGTCATTTCTTTCTTCAGCTGAACGAGAACATCTTCTATTCGCATGGTTGTTACCGGGTCAATGGCAATTGAGAACTCGTCCAGGCAGAGGATTTCGGGACTGTGCGATAGGGCACGTGCTATTGTAAGGCGCTGTTGTTGTCCGCCTGAAAGCATGGTTCCCAGATTCTGAAGACGATCTTTAACTTCATCCCAAAGTGCGGCCTGGCGTAGGCATTTTTCAACAATCACGTCCAATGTCTGCTTGTTTCTTGTGCCGGCCATCCGTGGCGCATATGCAACGTTATCGTAGATGGAGAGAGGGAGCCCGACTGGCAGCGGGAAAACCATGCCGATCGAGCGCCTGAGTTCATAGACATTGAATTCCTTGCGGGTATTTTTTCCGTCTATTGATATGTCGCCACTGACGGAAATACCTGTTTCCAGTTCTAATGTCCGGTTTATGCTTTTCAGCAATGTAGTTTTGCCAGAATTGGCTGGCCCGATAATCGTAAAAATACTGTTTGTTGGAATGTCCAGAGAAACATCCTGCACGGCCGTTTTCTTTCCATAACGAACAGTCAGGTTACGTATTTCTATTCTGTTTTTGTTTACCATTTTTTCCTGTTTCTCATGTACACGCGCAGTACAACCGCAAAGCTGTTGAAGACGAGGACGAAACCGAGCAGTACCACTGCTGTTGCGTAGAGCATGGGTTCAGGTACGCCAGGTACCTGGGTTGAAATGGTGTGGAGGTGATAAGACAGGGCCATGCATTGTTCACCCGGGTGGTATGGGAACAGGTCGCCACGCTGGACATGCTTGAAGAACACGGCGCCGGTAAACATTATGGGCGCAGTCTCGCCTGCCGCACGGCATACTTCGAGTATCACGCCTGTGAGAATTCCGCTGATAGAGTTCGGCAGGACAATTGTGCGGATCGTCTGCCATTTGCTTGCTCCGACGTTCCAGCAGGCTACCCTGAATGACATCGGCACTGCGGAAAGAGCTTCCTTCGTTGCTACGATGATGACTGGCAGGGTCATTATGGCAATTGTCAGCGAGGCGGCCAGAACGGATTTACCCAGTCCGGCAAAAATCACGAAGGCTCCTACGCCGAACAGCGAGTGAACAATGCTTGGTACTCCGGCAAGGTTCACCACTGCCAGGTTTACCACGCGTGTGAACCAGTTGTTACCGGCATATTCATTAAGGTAGATTCCGGCAAGAATGCCGATGGGTGCGGAGGCAAGGAGGGAAAAAACCACAAGATAAAAAGTCCCGATGAATGCCGGCCATATTCCACCGGCACGCATCCCCGACTTGGGGACATCAGTCAGGAAGTCCCATGTCAGTGACGGCCATGCCTTGATTACCAGATTCCCAACCAGCAAGATCAGAGGGATGAGGATAAGTAGAACCATCAGCCCAAATATAATCCCGACAATTTTCTGGGTCAGGAGTTTTTTACGAGTCAACTCTGTTGCCGTGAACAATCCTGCTGATAAGTTGTTCGCTACGGTGTTCATTGTTTATTGCGAATGCCCTTAACTATCAGGTCGGCGGTTATGTTTATGAAGAAAGTAATTGCAAACAGCACAATTCCTATTACAAACAGGACTTGATAATGCCTGCCTTCAGGCGGGAAAATGCCTCCCGGGCCGGCGTCGAGACGTGGCGCTTCGCCAAGTTCAGCTGCGATAGTGGCGGTAAGCGTTCTTACTGAGTCAAGTGCGTGAAAATAAGGAAATTCGGCGCTAAACGGCACATTTATGGAATGCCCGGTTGCCATAAGTACGGCCATTGTTTCTCCAACAGCCCGTCCAACGCCCAGCAGTATTGCCGCGAGGAGACCGTTTTTTGCGGCAGGCAGAATAACTTTGTAAACGGTCTGCCAGC